>OWIK01000001.1_pt1 | contig 308888 bp, 277 predicted proteins | sample 1732691 | NCBI WGS metagenome assembly OWIK01 (sample SAMN05065743, study PRJEB22554) | human gut metagenome | biome: ENVO:2100002; feature: ENVO:00000062; material: ENVO:00002003 | host: Homo sapiens | place: USA | reverse complement strand
TGGGAAATATATTTAAATAATTCAAAGGAGGAATTATTATGGCATTCAAAGTATTGTGTGTTGACCACGTCGGTGTGGCAGTTAATGATCTGGAACTGATCAAAAAACAGATGAAAGATCTGCTGAACTTGGAACCGTCCATGCCTGATGAAACAGTTGAAGAACAGCATGTTACAACAAGCTTCTTCAAACCGTCCGCACAGAGTGAAGCGTGCGAACTGGAATTCTTGGGTTCCACCACTCCGGACGGCCCGATTGCCCGTTATATTGCTAAAAACGGCGGCAAAAACGGCTTCCAGCATGTAGCACTCCGCGTAGACAACATTGTTGAAGCACTGGCTGCTCTTCCGGATGAAGCTAAGCTCGACAAGAAATTCAGAATCGGTGCTGGCGGCTGCCACATTGCATTTATGCATCCGAAAGCAACCGGCCTTTTGCTGGAATTGACTGAACGCCCCGGCGGCCCGTCTTTCTAATAGCATAAAGATCGGTCCCTATGCTATAATAGGGACGTCCCCGTAAAGGGACCAATATTTTTGGAGGTGTAAGAATGGCAACTGTTGCAGAAAGAATTGAACTTCTCCATAAGAACCTCGCTCACGTTGAGGCTATGGGTGGTGAAAAACGTGTTGCAAAACAGCACGAAAAAGGCAAGCTGACTGCTCGTGAAAGACTTGCTCTTCTCTTTGATGAAGGCTCTTTCGTAGAAGTCAACGCACTTGTTAAATCCCGTTGCTACAACTTCGGCCAGGAAAAGAAAGATCTTCCGGGCGAAGGTGTTGTTACAGGTTATGGTACTGTTGACGGCAGACTCGTATTTGCATTTGCACAGGACTTCACAGTAGAAGGCGGATCCCTGGGCGAAATGCATGCAGCTAAAATCGTTCACGTAAACGAATTGGCTCTCAAGGTAGGTGCTCCTTGCGTAGGCCTGAACGACTCCGGCGGAGCTCGTATCCAGGAAGCAGTAGACGCACTTTCCGGCTACGGCAAAATCTTCTGGTGCAATACCATTGCATCCGGCGTTATTCCGCAGATTTCCGCTATCATGGGACCATCTGCAGGCGGTGCTGTATACTCCCCGGCACTGACCGACTTCATCTACATGGTTAAAGGTACATCCCAGATGTTCCTTACAGGACCGGCTGTAGTTGAATCTGTCACCGGCGAAAAAATTACCGCTGAAGCTCTTGGCGGAGCTATGACACATAACCGTACATCCGGTGTTGCTCAGTTCGCAGCTGAAAATGACGAAGACTGCATTAAACAGATTCGTTATCTGCTCTCCTTCTTACCGAGCAACAACATGGAAGATGCACCGATTGTAGAAACCGGTGATGATCCCTGCCGTACGGATCCGGCTCTTGATACCATTATGCCGGAAAACTCCAATGCACCATATGATATGTATGATGTAATCAAATCAATCGTTGATAACGGTGAATTCTACGATGTGGCAAAAGAATGGGCTAAGAACATTATCACAGGCTTCTGCCGCATGGATGGACAGACCGTCGGAATCATTGCCAACCAGCCGAACTTCATGGCAGGCTGCCTTGACTACAATGCATCCGATAAAGCTGCCCGCTTCATCCGTTTCTGCGACTGCTTCAATATTCCGGTTCTCAACGTAGTTGACGTACCGGGCTTCCTCCCGGGCAAACAGCAGGAATATGCCGGCGTTATTCGCCACGGCGCTAAAATGCTGTTCGCATACTGCGAAGCTACCGTTCCGAAGGTTACCCTTATTCTCCGTAAAGCATACGGCGGTTCCTACATCGCTATGTGCTCCCGTGAACAGGGTGCTGACCAGGTATTTGCTTGGCCGACAGCAGAAATCGCTGTTATGGGACCTGCCGGCGCAGCTAACATCATCTTCAAGAGAGATCCGGAGAAAGAACAGCGTACCAAAGAATACGTGGATGAATTTGCAACTCCTTACAAAGCAGCAGAACGCGGCTATGTAGATGCAGTTATTGATCCGAGAAACTCTCGTCCCGTAGTTATCAATGCTCTGAAGATGCTTGCTTCCAAACACGAAGTACATCCGGCTAAGAAACACGGAAACATTCCGCTGTAATAGATAGCTAATACATTGATGATATTTGAAAGGATGGGTATAGATGAATAACGATACAGTTATGTATATCGCGGTATTTGCTGCCGTAGTAGCAGTAATTGCCCTGATCATGATCTGGCAAGTACGTTCATCTCTCAATCAGTCCGCAGCACCGGCACCGGCAGCAGCTTCTAAAAAAGCAGTTCCGGCAGCAGCTCCCAGAGCTGGAGATAATGGTGCTGTAGTAGCAGCTATTGCCGCAGCAATCGTTGCTATGGGCGGCGGTGAAATCGTTTCTATCCGCCCGGCAGCTAGAACCGGCTGGACAACAGGCGCTCGTATCGCAGGTGTTTCCGGCAACCAGCAGTTCTAATTGAAAGTTGAAAGTACAAAATTAGGAGGAAAAACAATGAGAAAATTTACCGTAACAGTTAACGGCCAAGATTACGATGTAGTAGTTAAAGACGGTGGCGCAGTAGCAGCAGCTCCGGCAGCAGCTCCGGCTCCCGCAGCAGCTCCGGCTCCCGCAGCAGCTCCCGCACCGGCAGCAGCTCCGGCGCCTGCAGCAGCTCCCGCACCGGCAGCAGCTCCGGCTCCCGCAGCAGCACCTGCAGGCGCAGGCGAAGCTGTTGAAGCTCCGATGCCCGGCAAAGTTATCAAAATCAACAAACGCGTTGGTGATGCAGTAGCTTCCGGTGACGAAGTTCTTGTTCTCGAAGCTATGAAGATGGGTAACCCGATCATGGCTCCTTGCGATGGCAAGATTACAGGCATGCCTGTATCCGAAGGCCAGAGCGTACAGGGTGGAGACACACTCTTCACAGTTGGCTAATTCTCACAATAAAAAAGCAGTGCTACGGCACTGCTTTTTTTGTGTGATTTTTCTGATAAAAATTTCCGGCTACAAGCATTAAAAAAGCCATAGAAGTTATAAATTCTACGGCTTTTCTAATGATCATTAATAAGCGTCAGGTTCCCTTTCTGCTTCTTTTGCTAAAGAAATAAGCAGGCGGAGCATGGTGAGACTGGTTTCCTCAAAGGAGGCTGTCTCATCAAAGGCAGCTACAATTCCGTAGCGGAAAAGTAATTCCTTATCTTCTTTTTTTACCTGATGGACGGCGATTAATATATCATCACGTCCCATCATAGCCAATGTTTGTGACATAGGGATAACCGCTTTTGTCATCGTAGGACTTTTTGACGTATAAAAAATGAAATGGACATCATTATCTGCAGCGGTTTGTGCGGAAACTTCCGGAGCAAGCAGAGGTCCGACGTCGACATCCCATCCTTGGTCGGCAAAAACGGTAGCTGCTATTTTACGGGCTTCCTTATCATCGTCATCTTCTAATTCGGGGAGAAACAGACGCGGACGACGGCCGTCCATTTCCTCAAATTGTTTACTGAGCTTAAGTGCTTCCTTGGTCAATGCGCTTTTTTCATCGGCTGCCATAGGTTTCCTCCTCATAAAATGATACCGTTTTATAGCGGTATATTAAATATCAAATAAATATCACAATTATTATATGATAAAAATATTACAAAATGCAAATAAAATAATAACTTTTATTCTTTTGAGATAAGAATAAAATATATGATAAATAGATATAGATTGATTGACACTTAGAATACAATGAATTATACTAAAAATGTAGTTATTTAGACAATTTCATACAGCGGACAGATGCGAAAGCATAAAAGAGAATCCGGTCGAATCCGGAGCGGTCCCGCCACTGTAAAGGGAGTTTATACCAACTATGCCACTGGGAAACCGGGAAGGCGGTATAAATGAGGAACTTAAGCCAGGAGAACTATCTGTCTGAAAATCACCGTTATACCTGCGAGAGATGGGGAGGGGATTAGGAAATTTCCTTGTCCGGCTATCATTAATTCTCTTGATAGTCGTTTTTTATTGATATGAGAGCGTGGTAAGGAGGTGCAAATATCGGCGATGTGAAAAGTGATTCCGTCAAATCATTAAAAAAATGTCGGCTTTTTGATATATGCCTGCGTTTTTACAGATGAAAGATACGAATCATTATTTTCTGGGGAATTGTCTAAAATTATTATAAGGAGGATGTTTTCATGGATGAACAGAAGTCCCAGGATTCGGTAAAACAACTGACTGATAAAGAGTTAGAAGAAATTTTGAAAAAATCAAATGAAAAAGCCGAATTTCCGCAAGTAGAGTTTGACGAATTTACACCACCTACCTATGAAGAATGGGTGGAGGCATGTAATGCACTTTTAAAAGGTAAACCTTTCGATAAAATCATGTATACCAATACTTACGAAGGAATTACCTTTAGCCCGATTTATACAAAGAGTACAGGCCCTGATGCACAGGAAGCCATTCTTCCGACCGATGATTACCCGGGAATGGGTGACTATCTGCGCGGTGCGACGGTGAACGGCTATAAATGTGCTCCTTGGGGCATTGCACAGGCTTGTGATGAAACTTTGCCAAAAGAAAATAATGAACTTCTGAAGCATGAAATTGACAGAGGTTCTACCGTTTATAATGTCCGCATTGATAGCGCTACGGCAGAAGGTATCGACGTAAAAGATGCCAAAGAACCGGGTGACTACGGGGTAAGCATTACCACTTTGGAAGATATGCATACACTGCTTGACGGACTTGATTTGGAAAATATTCCGTTTATGATGTACACCGGTGCTTCCTCACTTCGTCTGCTGGCACTTGTAGCTTCTGCACTGAAGGCGCAGGGAAAAGATGTCAGCAAACTTCATGGTGTGATCGGAGCAAACCCGATAGCACAGCTTGTCCGGAACGGCAAACTCGGTGAATCTCTGGATAAAGACTATGATGATATGGCAGAATGCATCTGTTGGGCAAGAAAAAATGCTCCCGGTCTGCGTACCGTTATGGCAAGAAGTGACGTATTCTCCCGCGGCGGCTGTAATGCAGTCCAGGAAGTTGCTTATACCTTTGCTATGGCAGTGGAATATATCCGCCAGATGCAGAAACGCGGCATTTCCATTCAGGACATAGGACGTTCCATTAACTTCGGCTTTAACACAGGAGCAATTTTCTACATCGAAATTGCTAAACTCCGTGCAGCACGCCAGGTTTGGGCAAATATTATGAAAGCTTTCGGCGCTGATGAAGCAGACTGCTCTGCAAAGATTCATGCACGCCCGGCTTTATTTACAAAAACCATTTATGATATCGGTGTTAATATGCTCCGTAATACCACACAGATTTTCTCTGCTGTTGTCGGCGGCGTAGACACCTATGAAAATGAACCTTACGATGAAACCGTTCGTAAAGGCGACGAATTCTCCCGCCGTATTGCAAGAAACCTTCATATCATGCTGCAGGAAGAATTCGGTATGCTTCGCCCGATTGACCCGGCAGGCGGATCGTGGGGTATTGAAGCATTAACCAAAGAAATGGCTGAAAAAATCTGGGCTGAATTCCAGAAAATCGAATCTCTCGGCGGTATCGTAAAAGCACTGCAGGAAGAATATCCGCAGAAACAGATTCTCGAAGTTCTGAATAAACGTTTCAAGGCACTTGAACTCCGCAAGGACAGTGCTGTCGGAACGAATATGTATCCGAATATGACGGAAGAACTTCTCGAACCGCGTCCGGAAGACATACCGGCACTGAAAAAAGAACTGTCCGAAGGTGTTGAGAAATACCGTTCCGATATCGACAAAGTATATCTGAACGATACACTGGCAGATATCGCTAAAGCCGGCGAAGGTGAACTTGTCGAAAAAGCAATTGCCGCTTTCTCCGCAGGGGCTACCATTGGAGAAGTGAAAGCTGCCGAAAAATCAGATGGCGGCTCTATCGAAGTAAGAAAAATTTACCCCCATCGCTGGACAGAACGCTTTGAAAAACTCCGCATGGATACGGCAGCTTATAAAAAAGAAACAGGCAAGAATGTAGAAATCTTTCTCGCTAATATGGGACCGATTCCGCAGCATAAAGCAAGAGCGGACTTCTCTACCAGCTTCCTCCAGGTCGGTGAATTTAATATCCACCTGAACGAAGGTTTCCAGGATGATGAAGGAAAACCGGGATCCCGTTGGGATAAGTGCGTAGAAGCACTGAAAGCCGGCATTGACGATAAGGGCACTCCTTATGACGGCGCAGTTATCTGCTCTACCGATGCGACCTATCCTGAAGATGTACCGGCTCTGGCTCCCCGTCTGAAAGAAGTACTGGGAGACGGCGTCCTTTTCCTGGCAGGTGCGGCACCGAAAGACTTGGAACCTGTTTATCGTGAGGCGGGCATTGATGAATTTATCAGTGTCAAAGCAAATTGCTATCAGATCCTCCGTATGCTCCAGGGCAAAAAAGGAATAAAGATTACGGAAGAGGAGGTAAAATAACATGGCAGTGAATCCGGATTTTACAAAAGTTAACCTGGAAGAACATCCCCATTGTTCTTATGATGAATGGAAAGAGGGTCTGGAAAAAACAACGGGCAAGTCCTATGATGATCTTTATGAAATGACCATGGAACGTATCCCCGTAGGACCTCTTTATACAAAAGATGTATATGACAGCTGCAACCATTTGGACTTTATGAGCGGTATCCCGCCGTTCCTGCGCGGACCGTACTCCACCATGTACGTATTCCGTCCATGGACAGTACGTCAGTATGCAGGGTTCTCCACAGCAGAAGAATCTAACGCATTTTACCGCAGAAACCTGGCAGCAGGCCAGAAAGGGCTGTCCATTGCATTCGACCTCCCGACACACCGCGGCTATGATGCGGATAACCCCCGTGTTATCGGCGACGTAGGTAAAGCAGGCGTTTCCGTTTGCTCCATGCTCGATATGAACATTCTTTTCGCAGGTATCCCGCTGGACCAGATGTCCGTTTCCATGACAATGAACGGTGCCGTACTTCCGATTCTGGCATTCTTCATCTCCGCCGGACTCGAACAGGGCGTAGATAAAAAGATTCTCGCCGGTACGATTCAGAACGATATCCTGAAAGAATTCATGGTTCGTAACACCTACATTTATCCGCCGGCTATGTCCATGCGTATTATCGGTGATATTTTCGAATATACAACGAAATATATGCCTAAGTTTAACAGTATCTCCATTTCCGGTTACCATATCCAGGAATGTGGCGCTACCTGCGACCTGGAAATCGGTTACACGCTGGCAGACGGTATGGAATATATCCGTTGCGGCGAAAAAGCAGGACTTCCTGTCGATGCCTTCGCAAAACGTCTGTCCTTCTTCTGGGATCAGGGCAAGAACTACTTCATGGAAATTGCAAAGATGAGAGCAGCTCGTGTTCTCTGGGCAAAGATTCTGAAACAGTTCGGTGCGGAAAACCCGAAATCCATGGCACTCCGTACCCACTCCCAGACATCCGGTTGGTCACTGACAGAACAAGATCCGTTCAATAACATTGCACGTACCTGTATGGAAGCTATGTCGGCAGCTCTCGGACATACCCAGTCCTTGCACACCAACGCATTGGACGAAGCTATCGCACTTCCGACCGACTTCTCCGCACGTCTGGCTCGTAATACACAGCTCTATATCCAGGATGAAACCAAAGCCTGCAAGATTATCGATCCCTGGGGCGGTTCCTACTATGTAGAATATCTGACAAACCAGATTATCCGCCGTGCTTGGGGTCACATTCAGGAAGTCGAAGCACTGGGCGGCATGGCAAAAGCTATTTCCACCGGTCTTCCGAAAATGCGTATTGAAGAATGTGCGGCTCGCCGTCAGGCTAACATCGACAGCGGTAAAGAAACCATTGTCGGCCTGAATAAGTACCGTCTGGCTAAGGAAGATCCGTTGAACGTTCTTTCCATCGATAATACGGCTGTACGTAATGCACAGATTAAACGTCTGGAAAAACTGAGAAGCATCCGTGATCCTGATGCAGTAGCACGCGATCTGGAAGCTATCACCAAAGCGGCAGAAAGCCGTGACAACGGTAACCTTCTGGAATTGGCCGTACAGGCAGCCCATGACCGTGCGTCGCTGGGTGAAATTTCCGACGCAGTTGAAAAAGTATCCGGCCGTTTCAATGCGACCATTCACACCATTTCCGGAGTTTACTCTTCAGAATTTGATAATTCCGGACAGTTGCAAGAAGCAAAGAAACTGGCTGACAGATTTGAAGAACTTGAAGGTCGTCGTCCCCGTATTTTCCTGGCAAAGATGGGTCAGGACGGTCATGACAGAGGCCAGAAAGTATTGGCAACATCCTTTGCAGATATGGGCTGGGACGTCGACGTTGGTCCTCTGTTCCAGACACCGGAAGAAGCTGCACAGGATGCGGTGGACAACGACGTTCATATGGTTGGCTTCTCCTCTTTGGCAGCAGGTCATAAGACCCTGTTACCTGCTATCGTAGAAGAATTGAAGAAACATCACCGTGAAGATATCCTCGTCTGCATCGGCGGCGTTATCCCTGCACAGGATTATGATTTCCTCTACGAACATGGTGCACAGGCCATCTTCGGACCGGGCACCAATATCCCGGAATGCTGCATTAAATTGCTCCACATGCTTGTTGACCGTGCTGAAGCGGAAGCCAAGGAAGGTTAAGGTATAGTGATATGGCCCAAAACGATGATGACTTAAGACCAAGCTGGGTACCCAAAGAAGCAAACCCCGAATTTGCCTGCTCCGTCATGCGCGGCATTGATACCGCCATGAACAGCGTGACAGGCGCTAAGGAATATCCGACAGAGGCTAAGCTTCGTAAGGTACCGCTCCGTAAAAAATTATCTGTAGAAGAATACATAGAAGGGGTATCCAAAGGAGACCGTATGATTCTCTCCAAAGCCATTACCCTTATTGAAAGTAATGCTCCTAAGGATTTTGACAGAGCACAGCGGGTACTCCAGGGACTTCTCCCACGTACGGGAAAAGCATTGCGCATCGGTATTACCGGTGTACCGGGAGCAGGGAAAAGTAGTTTCATCGAATCTTTTGGTACCATGCTTTGTCAGCAGGGCTATAAAGTAGCAGCACTGGCAATCGACCCGACAAGTTCTATCACCGGCGGATCAATCCTCGGCGATAAGACCCGTATGCAGACACTATCCAGAGAACCGAACTGCTTTATCCGTCCGTCCCCGTCCAAGGGGACACTGGGCGGTGTCGCACGGAAGAGCCGTGAAACCATGCTTCTTTGCGAAGCAGCAGGTTATGACGTAATTCTTGTGGAAACCGTAGGTGTAGGCCAGTCGGAAACCACAGTCCGTGATATGGTAGACTTTTTCATGCTTGTCGTACTGACCGGTGCAGGTGATGACCTGCAAGGGATCAAAAAAGGCATCATGGAACTCGCCGATGCCATCGTAGTCAATAAAGCAGACGGCGATAATCTGGAACGTGCGAAAGTCACACAGGGCGAATATGAACGAATGGTCGAATTTATCCGTCCTGCTACCGAAGGCTGGGAAACCCACGCATACCGTTGCTCCGCCTTGAAAAAGACGGGACTTCTGGAACTTTGGGCAGTCATGAGAGAATTCGAAAAAGTGACGAAAAAATCGGGCGTCTTTGAAAACAGACGTCAGCGTCAGGTTCTCTCCTGGGTACGTAGCATGATTGATGAACATCTGCATAATCTGTTCTTTGAAAACCCGGTGATAAAAAACCGGATTCCCCAGGTACGTGCCGCTGTACTGACAGGCGCTATTTCTCCAAGCCAGGCAGTTTCCGAACTCATCAAAGCCTTTGATGTAAACAGAGCTGCTGCCTTGCATTTGGAACAGACAAAGCATTAAAATGACTCTCCGGTAAAGGAAGAAAGTCCTTTAGCACCTTATTTTGAAATGAAGAATATCCCCGGAGAGAGATCCGGGGATTCTTTATTTCTTTCATTATTTATTTTAAAATATAAAAAACACAACTCGATATTTATAAAAAAGGAGGAATTACCGTGAAAGAATTATATCTCGCCGGTGGTCCCTACTATGGCATACAAGAAGTATTCTCCCGTATTTACGGAGTCACTGAAACTGTCGCAGGATTTGCGAACAGTGGGAAAGAAAATCCCACAAAGAAAGAAGTTGCTGACGGAAACACAGGTGCAGTAGAATGTGTAAAAGTCACTTATAATCCGAAAAAAATAGATATAGGCTCCTTATTGTCTATATTCTTTACCATAATCAATCCCTATACCGACGGTGTGCAGGGGAAATGTGAAGGTCCCCAGTATAAAACGGGAATCTATTTCACATCTAATGAAGATATTCCCCAGATTACCTACTATGTCACATACATACAAAACAGGGGAACCAGCCGGCAGATGAGTGAATCCTGCCTGATTGTGAATGATGTGCAGAAAAACATTCCGCCCAAAGTACATACAGAAGTCAAAAAACTGGAAAACTTCTATGAAGCGCCGGAGGAAGAACAACATTTTCTGAAAAAACATCCGGAAACCTATTCTCCTATCGATATCAAGCTGCTTGAAGAAGCGGGAACCTTTGATATGACTTTTTGAGATAGCCTATGCCAAATTCGCAAGGCGGAACAGGGAAATACAGATTATAAAGATTGACAGAAATCATAGGGAATGCTATGATGGATAAAACTGAACAGAGTGAACAGGTGCTTGAAAAAGCTTAATAGGGAAGACCGGTGAGAAACCGGCACGGTCCCGCCACTGTAATGCCGAGCAAGCCTGAATATGTCACTGAGAAATCGGGAAGACCAGGTCAGCAGGGAAGCAAAGTCAGGAGAACTGCCTGTTTGATATCACCGTTTGACCCACGAGCGATGGGAAGGGAGATGTATTATCATCTCTTTGCGTTCGTGTAAAGAGCTTTTTTATTGGTCCGGCGGATCAGTTAAAAATTGAATAAGAAAAAACAGGTGCTTGAAAAAGCTTAATAGGGAAGACCGGTGAGAAACCGGCACGGTCCCGCCACTGTAATGCTGAGTAAATCCGATAATGTCACTGAGGAATTGGGAAGACCGGAGGCGCGAGGAAGCAAAGTCAGGAGAACTGCCTGTTTTGACTGCTGATTGACCTGCGAGCGATGGGGAGGCGGTGTGATAAAGAATTTTTAGTGTATCCACCCTTTTCTGCAAAGCAGGGGTGGATTTTATTTATGAGACAACGAGTGAGGACTCCTGCCTCATAAGGAGAATGATGACAGGGAAACATCATTCTCTAAATCCAAAAGATGCTTGTAATGCCTCCGGGCTTTACATATATGAAAGAATTGGCAACGATTCTTTACAAGGTTCATCTCCTTTGAACGGTGGTAACAGGGAAATATCACCGTTCGACCTTTTTACAAATACTTCGTATGAAGTGACTATATATCGTAAGACCTGATGTAAATGCCGGAAACGGCTTTACATAGATTTGCAGGGATTTGCCCCGCAAAGTTCACTTTCTCCGAACGGTGGGAACAGGGAAATTCCATCGTTCACCCTTTTTACAAACTCTCCTTTGGAGTGTATATATTTCAACTCCCTGCCTTCTCTTTCCGTATATTATGCGGTAAGACAGGCAACCTCCTTTGAACGATGATGGTACCAGGGAATATCATCATCGTTCACCCCTCTTTTTGTTAATGACATCGCACAGATGTTATTATATAGTTCTCACTTGAGGCGCAGTGGTGCCTCCCCCTTTTGAAGCGGCGTTGCTGCTTCTTTTTTTTATACAAAATATGGAAATTCTGCCGGCCGGTAGAGTATACTGTAAACAGATTTCCGTCGTTTAAATAAGGAGGCCGTTATGTCAATTTACGATTTCACCTGCAAAACCATTACAGGCAAAGAAAAAGCACTCTCCGACTATAAAGGGAAAGTGCTGCTCATTGTAAATACAGCGAGCAAATGCGGATTTACCCCGCAATATGAAGAATTGGAAAATTTATATAAAAAATATAAGGACCGGGGGCTGGAAATTCTCGGATTTCCAAGCAACCAGTTTGCAGAGCAGGATCCGGGAAGCAATGAAGAAATCCAAGGCTTCTGCCGCCTGAACTATGGCGTGACATTCCAACTCTTTGAAAAAAATGACGTCCGCGGAAAGACTGCACAGCCCCTGTTCCGCTACCTGACAAAAGAGAAAAAATTCGAAGGCTTTGACAAAGAAAATCCCAAAGCCGAAGGACTCGAAGACTTCATCCGAAAGAACTTTCCTGAAATCATGGAAGGCGATGATATCAAATGGAACTTCACCAAATTCCTTGTGGACAAAGAAGGCCACGTCACAGCAAGATACGAACCGACGACCACGCCCTATGGCATGGAAGAAGCAATAAAAAAACTGCTCTGATAAAAACAGGGTTTCCCTTCCGGGAGGCCCTGCTTTTTTTATTTCTTAAATACCGGATCATCGGTTACCAAAAAACGGCCGTGCATAGTGAGTGCCTGACGGTCAAGACCGTATTCGGGCGATGATAAATCGTACACTGCTTCATAATAATTCGTTTTTGCCTGCCATAAATTCGAAGCCAAATCAAAAATCAAATCATTGGTAAAAAGCTTATCCCTGTTTCTTTCCAGTGCAGGCATCACTGACGGACACAACGCCCGCCACTCAGGTGATATGTAGATCCACAACGGGATACGTACCATATCATACGTAAAAGGGGACGTACCGTGATAATGAACCATATCCTCCCCGTGGTCGGAGAAATAAATCATCGTCTGTAAATTTAGATTCGCCTTTGCATAGTCAAAAATTTCGTGAAGTATTTTATCCGTATAAGCCAAAGTTACATCATAATCGTAATAAGGATCATCAGAAGAAATAAGAGTTTCCTTCCCGTAGCCGAAAGGAACACGGCTTGCATAATTATAATGACTGCCGTTGATATGAATAAAAATAATCCGCTTATCAGCCGGAGGAAGCTTTTTTATCACATTGACTGCCTCTCCGTCCGAACTGTTTTCCCAGTAAGTGGCATCACAACGCTCCCCGATTACAGAAACGCCCGCACTGGCAAGAGAACTGCGATTCTGGAAAGAAATCCAGTCTGTCCGGTACCCCGCTTTCTTTGCCGCATCGACCAGACTCACCGCATTCTTTAAAGACCCGTCACTGTATTGATTTGTGCTTGTCAAAGCAAAACTCAGTGACATCACCGTTGAAGGGAAATTTGCATAAGCCTTGCGGGTAAAAAAGAAATCAGGCGATGCTGTCATCTCCGACTCCCAAGGTGTCGTCTTTTCGGGATAAGAAGGCGTAAAAGCCTGCATATGATCACGGCAGGCACTTTCACTGATGACCAGGATATGAGTCCCCGCCGCGATAGGCAGGCCGGGAAGAAACTCAATATTTTTTTCATTCTCTGCAAGGCGGGTTTTCATGGTCTGTAAAAGCTGAAAAGAACTGTCTTTTTGCTGAATTGTCCGATACATTCCGATAGGAAAAACGTACATCATCTGCCGGACAAATCCGCCGGTAAATAAAATAGTAATTACCGCAAGACCGCAAAGATAATACTTAGATGTGGAAAATAAAGGGGAGTGAGAAATACACTTCAGAGACGAAAGCGAACGGAAAGATACCACTTGGCAAACGACAAAAAGTAAAATAAGAAAAGCGGCGGTGAGTCCGATATAAAGAGGAGAAGCCATAGTACGGATAAATTGCAGGGTCTCATCAGCATTCGTCATAGAAATAGCCATCATGGCAAATAAATCCATCTCGCTCTTGTAAATCACATAATACCCGATATATACCAAGGGAATGACGACCATGACAAAAGCAAATAACCCCTCCAAAACAGAAAAGAAAGGAGAAAATAATTTAAACTTCCATTTCCACGCATAAAAAATATAAGGTAAAGTAAACAAAAGGAAAGAAATACCGTAATAATCACCTAAGTGATTACTCTCAGGCAAATACAGATACCCGTAAGCCCAAGTAAATGTAGCAAACCAGACCAACGGTAAAATCAAAGACAAACCGAGATACTTCCGCAAAAATGAAGGACGGAATACAAAAAATAAACCGCATACAGAAAGAAATAATATACCGGCGGCAACCCAAAGACGGGGATTTCCCAAAGAGGGAATAAACCGTGCATCGCCGACAAACCATAAAAGAAGTAAAACAAGGCAAATTATACTTGTCGTACTGACCAAAGCGGAAAACATAGCTTTTTTCATACAATCTCCTCAATAAATAAAGGAACAAAAATCATATTCTTTATATTATAGTAAAAAATATAATTATTACCAACTGTATACAAGATACCGAAAGTATGAACGAAAACAAAAATAGTCAAATAACTTATATAAAAAGCCGTCCCTGGATGACGGGAAGCATGCGAACCGCTTTTCGAGGAGCAAAGCGACGCTGTAAAAGTGAGTGAGACGCTTTGCCTTGGCTAAAGTGTCAGCGCTAGCTGACGAAAGGGGCAAGCGTGAGTAGAAACAAAAGAGCGAAAATAGTGTGAGAAACTTCCAAAATACCGAAATGACACACAAAAAAAGCCGTCCCCGCTTGTCGGGGAAAGTGTCAGCGTTAGCTGACGAAAGGGGTAAGCGTGAGCAGAAAGGTAAAAAGGAGTTTTTTACAAAACGGTAGTACCTGTCTGCCCATCATTCTTGACCGCAGTGAAGAATCCGGGCAGAGGTTGCAAGTATTACATATTCTGACCTGTGTACGCCAACTTGCCCCTATCGCCTCGCAAGGCTCGGCACTTCCCTCCGTATTCGGGGGAAGCTTACAACTAAGGAAGAAAGAATTCATAATTTTAAAAAGTATTACTTGATTGTTGCCGTAAAACAATAAAATGCAAACTGTAAGCTGTCTCCGTTTGTCGGGAAGCAAGTAAAGTATGCAAGTCTTTAAGCTGTCCCCGATTGTCGGGGAAAGTGTCAACCGACAGGTTGACGAAAGGGGCAAGTGTGAGCAGAAAACAAAAGAATAGAATATAAGTATGAGCAGACACGGAAAAAGGTTTCTTACAGAACGATATTAAATACTTGCCGTCATTCTCGAACGGAGTGAAAAAGCGGTCGGGAATACCGTTATGAAAAAGTAAGGGAAAGAGTGAAGAATCCGGGAAAGGATACAGGATTTAAATATTCTGACCGCTGTACGCAGATTTGCCCCTTTCGCCTCGCAAGGCCCGGTACGTCCCTTTGTATTCGCGGAAATCTTACCGCAAGGAGAAAAGAATTTATATTTTACATACAATACTATTTGTTTGTCTGCTTGCCACTCTGAGGTGAGAAATACGGGATCGGGATAGGGGAAATGAAAGGGACTTGCAGAATTGTATTTATTTGCGTAGTATTAAATTAAAATGTTGTGGGAGGAAGCATGAGAAAATATTTCTTTTTTGATATAGACGGCACGTTGACGACTCCTCTGACGGCAGACTATCCGGACAGTACGAGAGAGACGATACGTCAATTGCAAGCGCAGGGGCATTTTGTTTCTTTGGCTACGGGGCGGATACAGGCCGATGCGACAGAGGTGGCAAGGGAGTTGGAGATTCCTGCGCTCGTTTCTGATGGCGGAAATGCAGTGACCGTAGAGGGGGAAATTCTTTATCATGAGGGGTTGCCTCTCCCGTTATGTTATCGTCTTTTTGCGGATACGGATTGGAAAAAACATCCTTGGGCGATAACGACGGAGAACAGGAAATACCGGATTACAAGTACTGCGGGGTATCTGGAAAAAGTAAAGGACCGCTACTATGAAACGGAGATCATTCCCGGTTATGATTATCGTAAGGCGGAGAAAATCTATAAAATATTCATCGCCTGTACGCGGAAGGAGTCGGAGGAAATACCGCTTCACGGTTTGCCTTCCGTATGGTTCAGGGAAGATACGTTGTTGATAGAGCCTGTGCATAAGGAGCGGGGCATTTTTGAAATTATGAAAAGGTATCATCTGAACGATGAGCAGATTGTCGTATTCGGTGACGGTATGAATGATTGTTCCATGTTTCGCAAGGAATGGATGACCGTTGCTATGGGAAACGGAAAGGCCCCGTTGAAGGAAAAAGCAAAGTATATTACCAAAAATGCAGATGAAGACGGGATTTATGAGGCATGCCGTCATTTCGGATGGATTTAAGATATTGATTTACTGTAAACATGAGAATGAAAAAGAGCGGATAATGCTCTTTTTTTGTGCATTATTTTACATCTGACATGGTGCGTATACGTTGCCGTTTAAAAAACGGGTATGAAGAGGTAGAAATCTTATTGATAATTAAATAAATTCGTCGTTGACATGGTTAGAAAATAATATATAATATTTAAGTAAGTTAGATATTATATTTATATAGCTAACTATGAATTCTATTCAAAAGGTTTCGAAGAAAGAGGTAAAATGATGAAGAAAAAATTAGTAACCGCTCTTGTACTGGCATCCATGATTTCCGGAGTTTCTGCCGTATACGCCGACTATACGGATCAGGAAATCGATACAAAGGTTAACGAGATTAAAGAAGAATTTAACGGCAAATATAGTGCTTTGGATGGTAAAGTGAATAATCTGACCCAAGGGGTTGAGGCAAACACCGGAAAAATTGAAGGGATAGAACAAAAACAACAGGCTGCTGAAGGCAAATTTACAGCTTTTGAGGAAGAAAGCAGAAGCATAAAGGAGAAGGTCGTAAATATCAGTAACGGATTGGAGGCAGAAAAGAACGCGAGAGAGAAACAAGAAAAGACGCTATCTAACAATATCGAAGGTGTGAGAAATGCTCTGGGTCTTGAAGTTGCTGCCAGAAAAGAAAAAGATACGGAATTAGACGGAAAGATTATCGCTGAAACACAGGCAAGGACTCAATTGGATCAGAGGCTTAGCGATCGTTTAGATCAGGGCCATGATGACTTAGAAAAGGAAACGAAAGAAAGAAAAGAAGAAGATACCAAGATTCGTGGAGAATTTGCAAAAGCCGATGATAAAGTTCGTGCAGAATTTGCAGCAGAAGATACAAAAATCCGGAATGAAATTGGTGCGGCAGGGGATAAAATTCGTGCAGAATTTGCAGCAGCCGACCAGGCGGAAAAAGATGCAAGAGTAGCAGAAGACAAGAAGATTCGTGCAGAATTTGCAGCAGCTGATAAAGTATTGGGGCAGCGTATCGACCGGTTGGCAATCGACACGGACAAAGGACTTGCAAAAGTCAGTGCTTTGGCAGGGCTTCATCCGCTTGACTATGATCCTGCAAATAAACTGAATGTAGCAGCTGCAGGCGGCTCTTATAACGGAGAACACGCTTTTGCACTGGGTGCATTCTATCGTCCGAACAGAAATATCATGATTAGTCTCGGAAGCACCATTGCCGGCGGAGATAAAGCTTGTAATGTAGGCATTTCCGTAAAAGTAGGCAAAGGCGGAGACCGTATAGGCGAAAGCAATGCTACTGTATCAGAATTGTATGCTTTAGTGGGACGTATGCAGGAAGAAATGAATGCGCAAAAGGCGGAAATGATGGAACAGAGAGAACAAATTGCCGCTCAGCAGAGAAAGATTGCAGAATTGGAAGACAGATAAGTTACAATAAAAAAGAAGATGACCGGAGAAACCTCCGATCATCTTTTTTTGTGAGCAGATATTAAAGAATAGAATAAAGTATGAGCAAAAATAAAAAATATTGAAATGGCGCCTATAAAAGCCGTCCCCACTTGTCGGGAAGCAAGCGAACCACTTTTCGAGGAGCGGAGCGACGCTGTAAAAGTGAGTGAGACGCTTTGCCTTTAGGCTAAGGTGGCGGCGTTAGTCGTCGGAAGGGGCAAGTATGAGTAAAACGTAAAAACGATTCTCACCTGTGTACGCTAACTTGCCTCTATCGTCTCACAAAGCCGTATGTTTTCCTGTTACAATAAATTGTTAACAGTGGGCATTCTTAATTCATTGACAAAACGGCGGTGCTTTTTTAAAATATAAATTGATTGCAGATTTGACCGCATTTGATGGTTTTGGTATGATAAATTATCACTGATATTTCTATGGAATCGAGGACGGAATGGAAAGTAACGGGAGTGATAAGGATATCCTTTTTGATATACGGAATGTATCCCACACGTTTGAAACAGAAGAGGGAAAGTCTTTTGAGGCTTTAAAAAATATTACGACACAAATCAGAAAGGGCGGGTTTACGGCGATTATCGGGACGAACGGGAGCGGTAAATCGACGTTGGCGCGTCATCTGAATGCTCTTTTGCTGCCTACGGAAGGCGAATTGCTGGTAGATGGCATGAACACGTCTGATGAGAGTGCGGTATGGAAAATCAGGCAAAAGGTGGGCATGGTATTTCAAAATCCCGATAACCAGCTTGTAGCGGCTATTGTGGAAGAAGATGTGGCTTTCGGCCCGGAAAATCTCGGTGTGCCTCCTGAGGAAATCAGGGAGCGCGTGGAGCAGGCTTTGGAGAAAGTGGGCATGACAGCCTACAGAGGACAGGCGCCGTCCATGCTTTCCGGCGGACAAAAGCAAAGAATCGCAATTGCCGGGGTGCTTGCCATGCAGCCCGATTGCATTGTGCTTGATGAGCCGACAGCGATGCTTGACCCGAAGGGAAGAGCCGAGGTCATGGCTACGATTCACGAGTTGAATGAAAAAGAGGGTATTACGATTGTTTTGATTACCCACTTTATGGAAGAAGCGGTGACGGCCGATCGCGTTATGGTGATTGACCGCGGTGTTTTGCAAATGGACGGTACGGCGCGGGAAGTTTTTTCCCAAGCGGATAAGCTGACGGAAATAGGACTGGACGTTCCCGTGGCTGCCGATTTATCCCGCCGTCTCCGCAAGGCGGGTATGGCTGTTTCTGAAAATTGTATGACCGATGAAGAGTTGGGAGAGGCATTATGTCCATTTGTGTCGAAAATGTAAGTTATATTTACGGGAAAGGGACACCTTTTGAAAAGGCGGCTCTTTCGAATGTGAGTCTGACAATTGAAAAGGGCGAGTTTATCGGAATCATCGGGCATACCGGAAGCGGCAAGTCAACGCTGATCCAACACCTGAACGGTTTGCTTCATCCGACGGAAGGACGTGTCACGGTCGATGGGGTGGATTTGGCAGGAAAGTCAAAGGAAGCATTGGCAAAACGCCATTCTGTCGGTATGGTTTTCCAATATCCGGAGCATCAGCTTTTTGAGGAAACGGTAGCAAAGGATATTGCTTTCGGACCTCATAATCAGGGTTGTGATGAAGAGGAAATAAAAAAACGTGTAAAAAGTGCCATGAAATTTGCGGGCATTGATTATGAAATGTTTGCGGAGCGTTCGCCGTTCCGTTTATCCGGGGGACAGCAGAGGCGTGTGGCGATTGCAGGCGTGATTGCCATGCATCCCGATTTCCTTATTTTAGATGAGCCGTCAGCAGGACTGGATCCCGTGGGACGGCGTGAAATATTCAGTCGTATCCGCAGTTGGTATGAAAAGGGTGTATTTTCTGTCATTCTTGTCTCTCACAATATGGACGATATCGCCCGTCTGGCGACCCGTCTGCTTGTCATGCATGAGGGACGTATCATTCTTGACGGAAATCCGATGGATATTTTCCTCCATCACAGGAAAGAATTGCAGGACTGCGGTGTCGATGCACCGCCGCTGACACAAACTCTTTTGTATCTGAAAGAAAAGGGGATTCCTGTTCCCGAGGATGCCAAAACGGCAAAAGAGGCGGCAGAAAAAATGGTAACCATGTTGGGAGGTAACCGATAATGCTTACAGATATGACTCTCGGGCAATATTATCCGGGAAACTCGTTCCTCCACAAAATGGATCCGCGGGCGAAAATTTTATGTACCATGATTTTTATCTGTGCCATATTTTTGGCCAACAATCCGTGGTCATACTTGGTAGTAACGCTTTTTACCGCACTTTGTATTTCTCTGTCGGGTGTACCGTTCCGTCTCATCGTAAAAGCGGTAAAACCGTTGTGGGTCATCCTTGTTTTTACTCTGGTGATTCATTTATTGACGACGCCGGGAACGGAAATTTTCAGGCTCGGTCCGGTAAAAATCACGGAAGAAGGGGTCAGGAACGGTGTCTTTATGACACTCCGTCTTGTATTTCTGATTGCTTTTTCATCTCTTTTGACGTATACGACAAGTCCGATTGTACTTACTGACGGTATCGAAGCCCTTCTCATGCCGTTCCGCCGTTTCGGCGTACCTGCGCATGAGCTGGCCATGATGATGACGATTGCACTCCGTTTTATTCCCACCCTTCTTGAGGAAACGGACCGCATTATGAAAGCCCAATCGTCAAGGGGGGCAGATTTCACGGCAGGAAATATCTGGCAAAAAGCCAAGTCCATGGTGCCGCTCCTTGTTCCTCTTTTCATTTCCGCATTCCGCCGGGCCGACGATTTGGCAACGGCGATGGAAGCACGCTGCTACCGCGGCGGTGAAGGCAGGACGAAAATGCACCGTCTTGTTTATACGGGAAATGACAGAATTGCTTTTGCCGCAGTTCTTGTCGTTGTGGCTGTTTTGGCAGGAATGTATTTTTATATCAAGGCGTAAAAATAAAGGGTATTTTCTTTGCAGGAAATATCCTTTTTTATATGAGAGAAAACAAAAAACAGTGAAATGACCCACACAAAAAAAGCCGTTCCCGTCAGGAGCAGCTTTTATTTACAGTCAGTTATATTTTTTTATACATTCCACGGGTAGTAAGGTTTGTGGACGGTCGTTTCGATATCTTCTTTTGTGACAGGACGGAAGTATACTTTCAGCAGGCAAAGACCGTGCGCCGGGGCGGTGATGCCCAGACGTCTTCTGTCCCGTGCTTCTAAAATGCCCGGAATGTCATCGGGATTTATTTTTCCCCGTCCTGCATCAACGAGAGCACCGGCTATATTTCTTACCATGTGGTAGAGAAACCCTTCGCCTGTGACGAATAAATGAAAGAGGCCGTCTTTTTTTATGAGCCGGATGTCTTGCAGGAGGCGGACAGGATTGGCGGGAACAGAATTATTTCCGCGAAATGAAGTAAAGTCATGCCGTCCTTCCAAATAACCGGCGGCTTTTTTCATTTTTTCCATATCGAGGGTTCTTCCTGAGGTCCAGACGTAACGTTTCAAAAAGGGCGAGATATCCTTGTCTTCTGTGAAAAGATAGCCATAGGTTTTTCCGTAATTGCTCTTTCGTACCGAAAAATCGGGAGCGACTTCCCTGCTTTGTATGACCCGGATATCATCGGGGAGAATTTGGTTCAAGGGGAAAATAAAGCGGTCACCGGGAATAGAGGCGCCGGTGAAGAATGTACATTCCTGTCCGTAGGCATGAACGCCTGCATCGGTGCGGGCTACAAAATAGAGGGTCGATTTTTCATTGGTCACTTTGTAAATCGCATCTTCTATGATTTCCTGTAAGGTGATATTATTTTCCTGTCTTTGAAATCCGCCGTAATTCGTTCCTTCGTAGGAAAGCGTGATACGGATATTTCTCATTCTTCACAAATCTCCTTATGATTCTGTCGGCTGCACCGCGTAAATGTGCGGGTTCCCGCCGGAGAGGGTATTTATTTTGGCAGATTCTGCCATGATATGTGTAGTATATAATACGTATAGGGGATAATCAACGATGCGGGTAAATAAAAACGGCCTTTTCCCGAATCAGGAGAATGACCGTTTTTTTGAATTATTTAATGATAATGACAGGGCATTTTGCATTGCTGAGTACGTCCCGTGATACAGAGCCCATGAGAAGACTTTTCCATGTGCTGCGTCCGCGGTTGCCCATGATGATGAGATCTGCTTTTGTTTGACCTGCCAGATACAGAATCATCGGAACAGGCTCGCCGATTTCAAAAAGTAAATCATGGTCAATGGAGTCGGGAATCAAGGATTTGGCTTCCGTCAAATCAACTTGGCCGGGGAATTCGTTTTTTTCACCCTTTTCTGAGTTTGAATTGGCGATGACACTGATTTCCAAAGGGGTCGCACTATTGGAAATGGTGGCTACGTAAATTTTTGGGTTTTCACAGCAACCGGCAACGGAAACTGCGGTGGCCAGGGCACGCCGGGATTGTTCGGAACCGTCATAGGGAACAAGAATGTTTTTAAAATCTAACATGGTTTTCACACTCCTCTGTATAGATAATCAGCCGTAGGGCTATTGTCTATAGTATAAGGAAAAACAGAAAATTTAACAATCGATATTTGAAGACATTTTGAATTTTGGACAAAAAACCGCCGGCGCGTAAAACCGGCGGCATTTCTTTATTTAATAATAAATATCGGGCATTTGGAATGGGTCAGCATGTAATTGGAAACCGATCCGAGGAGAAGACTGTTCAAAGCGCCGAGACCGCGGCTACCCATGACAATCAGGTCACAATTATTTTCTTTGGCCAGCTCTTCCAGAAGCGGACCTGCATCTCCTGTTTTTTTCAGGTATTCTGCCTTTACCGTTTCGGGAATTGTTTTTTTCGCTTCTTCCAAGTTTTTGTGTGCCGGAGAGTAGTTAACGGCTTTCAACTGCTCATTGATGTAAGCCCGTTCCAAATTATTCACGCTCAGAGCGGAAACGTCTTCATCAATGGAAGCTATATATAAAACAGTGTCTTTGGAAGACTCTGCCATAGCAATGGCTTGTTTTAAAGCTCTTTTTCCGTGTTCTGAACCGTCGTAGGGAACAAGGATTCTTTTAAAATCTAACATAAGTATCCCACCTTCCAGAAAAAATATTATATGGAAAAACTATTTAATAATACAAACCGGACAAGATGCATTGGCTACGATATGACTGGATACGGAGCCCATGAGGAAACTTTTCAGTGTGCCGCGGCCACGGCTGCCCATGACAACGAGGTCACAATTTTTTTCGACGGTCAAGTCCAGGAGAATATTGCCGGGATTTCCAATCCGGTAAAGAAGTTCATAACGGATGCCTTCGGGAATCGATGATTCCGCTTCTTCCAAAAGAATTTCACCGATGCTCTTTCCGTTTTCACCCTCTTCTTTTTCAAGCACATAGGCCTGTGTCAGGGCGATGTTTTCCGTGGCAGAGACCGGCGGGGAAACGGTAGCAATGAATAATTTGGCATTGTCGCAACATTGGTACATGGCGACGGCTTGGGCCAATGCTTTTTTTGCGTGATCGGAGCCGTCATAAGGAACGAGAATTCTTTTAAAATCTAACATAATCATCCCACCTCTCTTATGAATATTGACTGATCGGAAGAGAAACATTATCACCAATTTCTCTATTTATATTATAACACTAAGCTCATATAAATTAAAGAAAAGCATGTTTTATTTATGTAAAATTATCATTAAGAAATGGAGGTTATGAACAGAAGATATCCTAAAATCTTTTACGAAGTTTTTAAATATGTTATAATAAACTGTATTTCCTGTAACGAAAAATAACAGTATATTTTTGTGTTATAATAAGTAAATATATTTTTAGCTTTATGTAAGGAGAAGAAAGAAAGAAATGATTAGAGAAGATATTCGTAATATTGCGATCATCGCTCATGTCGACCACGGTAAAACGACCCTTGTCGATGCTATGCTCAAACAAAGCCATATTTTCAGGGAAAACCAGAAAGTGGCGGAACGAGTTATGGATTCCAATCCGTTGGAGCGGGAACGGGGTATCACGATTCTTGCCAAGAATACATCGGTCATGCATGACGGGGTAAAGATTAATATCGTTGACACACCCGGGCATGCTGATTTCGGCGGTGAAGTAGAACGTATATTAAATATGGTAGACGGCGTTCTTCTGCTTGTCGATTCCCATGAAGGACCGATGCCGCAGACGAAATACGTTCTCCGTAAAGCGTTGGAACATCACTTAAAGCCCATTGTTGTTATCAATAAAATTGACCGTCCCGACCAGCGTGTTTCTGATGTAGAGGGTGAAATTCTCGAACTTTTCATGGAACTCGATGCCGATGACGAACAACTCGATTTCCCGTTGGTATACGCATCTGCAAGAAGCGGAATTGCCAAGCTTCATATGAATGATGAGGGTGTCGATTTAACGCCTCTGTTTGATGTGATTTTGAAGAATATTCCCGCACCGGAAGGCGATCCTGACGGAGGACTCCAGATTATGACGACCACACTGGAAGCCGATGAGTATCTCGGGAAAGTGGCAATCGGACGTATTGCCCGCGGTACGGCAAAGCAGGGAATGACAGTTGCTATTACCGACGGTGAAAAGATAAGAACCGATCATATCGGACAGCTTTTCAACTGGCAGGGAATGAAGCGTACTCCCGTCGGGGAAGCAAGCGTGGGTGATATCGTGGCACTTTCGGGCTTTAAAGATATCAATATAGGGGAAACCATAGCAGATGCTGTCAATCCCGAAGCACTTCCGGACATTCATATCGATGAGCCGACCCTGTCTATGGTGTTCCATGTCAATAAGAGTCCCTTTGCGGGCAGAGAGGGCGATTTTGTAACGTCCCGTCATATCCGTGCCCGTCTCATGAAAGAAATCGAAACGAACGTGGCACTCCGTGTAGATGAAACGGATACTTCGGATGCATTCCTTGTTTCCGGCCGCGGCGAACTTCATCTGTCCGTCCTTATCGAAACTATGAGAAGAGAAGGATTTGAATTGGAAGTATCAAAACCGCAGGTTATTTATAAAACAATCAACGGTAAAAAATGTGAACCGCTCGAACGTCTGACCATCGAAGTGCCGCAGGAATTTATGGGAGCCGTCATGGAAGGACTCGGACCGAGAAGAGCCGAAATGATTTCCATGGAAGAATTGGCAGGCTACATGAAAATGGATTTCTCGATTCCTGCCCGCGGTCTTCTCGGTTTCAGAAACGAACTTCTGACAACCACACGCGGTACAGGCATTATGTACCACGTATTCCAGGGCTATGCACCTTATAAAGGAGATATTCCCGAAAGAACGAGAGGATCGCTCGTAGCTTTTGAAAACGGCGTTACCACTGCATACGGTCTGAATTCCGTTCTCGACAGAGGGGAATTATTCCTTCCTGCCGGCGTAGAAGTCTATGAAGGAATGATTGTGGGAGAAAATTCCCGTGAACAGGATATGGACGTCAATCCCTGCAAGAAGAAACACCTTACAAATACCCGTGCTTCCGGCTCCGATGATGCCATCAAACTGCCGCCGTGCCGCCAGTTTACTTTGGAATCGGCACTGGAATGGATCAATGATGACGAATTGGTGGAAGTAACGCCGGACAATATCCGTATGCGGAAGATGATTATTTCCCGCCAGCTCCGTTATAAGAATTCAAATGCGAAGAAAAGCCAGAAATAACATTTGATGGTATAATAAAATCAATGAAACCGAAAGCCGGCTGTACAGCGTTGAAGGAAAAGGAGGTATAGAGGAATGGATAACATGCCTCATACCTTCTTTTTTTGCAAGTCATTTTGAAAGGAAACAGATACGCATGGAACCTAAAATAACAGATGCGCCATTTATATATTTCATAAAAAGTTTCATCAAACGGTATATAGATGATGATATAGGCGCTCTTGCCTCGGAAGCATCCTATTGCTTTATTTTGGGACTCGTGCCGTTTCTGATATTTCTCGTCAACTGCATTCTTTTCTTTGCGGCACCTCAGCTGGACACGATTATGCATTTTCTCCAATACCTGCCCGAACAGTTTGCGGCGAGTATGGAGGCGAATGTGGCACGGATTGTCGAAGGAAGAAGTTCACTCTGGCTTTTCATCGGGCTTGCCGGTGCGGTATGGACGGCTTCCCAGGGCGCTTCCGTTCTCGTCCGCGGAATGGACCAGATATTTTTCGAAGACAGAAATATCCAGTCCTGGTTTAAAGTGAGTGCAAAAGCTTGTGTGTTTACCGTGCTTCTTGTATTTGCCATGATTTTTTCGTTACTTCTCATTGTTTTTGCTAATGCGGTCATGTTTTTTATACAAGAATATATTTTCCAATTTCCCGATATTTTCTGGCTCATTTGGAAACCTGCCCGGTACGGGATTCCTTTTGTGGTGATGAGTCTTTCTCTGGCCGCCTTTTACCGCTATGCGCCGAGCCGTTACATCACGAAATGGACACGGATTGTGATGGCTTCTTTTGCCGTGACCGTGATACTTCTTCTGGTAACGGCGGGATACGGCTACTACATTTTGAATGTATCCCGTATGGGTATGACCTACGGCTCGCTGATTGGTCTGATTTTCCTCTTCCTCTGGCTGCATCTGGCAGTACAGGTCATTCTGGCCGGCGGCGCCATGATCATGGCATGGGGAGATATGAGGGAGCGAAAAGAAAAAAAGAGGATTCCCGTATAGCGTTTCGTCCGTTTATGGGAAATCCTTATCATTTTTCAATGGAAGAACTGGCATTTGTGTTCTTTATGCAGATTTTCAGTCCTATCAGTTCTTCGTTGCTGGCAGGCTATCTGACCACATAGGTAGTAAATTCATTCTTTTTATCTTTTTCCTGTTGATGCTGTGCGGCGTGCTTGTCACGGGATTGGAAGCAGTTTATGGCAAATTAGAGGACTTGCCATTTTTATTACGGGGCTTTTTGCGGCGCATACGGCAGAAACCAACTGGAAGGTGTACAGAAGGCGCCTGCCACATCTCTGTATCTTTTCTGCTATTACATGGGCGGGAAGCTTTTTTAGTGTGGTCAGGGGGGGCTATTGCCATATGTGGAAATGGAATAGGATTGTCCTGCTGATTACACTTGCAGTACTGATCGGGCTGGCGGCCGCTGTCATGCTTTCATTGATTACGAAGAAAAAACAAGAAGACAGTCGCTGATGGTGGTAGGAGAATTTTTGTATTGCATGGATAAGACATTTGTGTTGCTTATGTATCCATCCTGTATTGTTTTATGGAGAAATACTATTAATATAGAAGATATAGGGGTTAAAAAAGAGTTGCTACGGGAGAATGTTTTCGTAGTAACTCTTTTTTAATTCCTATATAGCCGTTTATTTAAAATTGATATTTTCAATTTGTATGAAATTATACGGGAATCATCACTAAGCCATGTTTTTCCATAGTGCGAATCCATTCACGGATCGGATCGCGCGAGAGCTGTTGATGAGTCGTGGTCAGATATGTTTTCCATCGTGGGGGTAAGGGATATCCTCGAAAAGGAATCTCAACTATACTTCCTTCTTGTAAATCCTTTTGAACTGTTGATCTAGTTAAAATCGTTGGATCTTCCCCGTTCTTCACTATAGAAAGAGCCAAATCTGCAGGGCCGACTGTGGCATGGAACCAACGGTTGTGTTGTGTAATACGGGAGATCCATTCTGTGAATTCGCCGCCCCAATTATGATAAATTAAATTTAAAGAATTTATTTCCTGTATGTCTATAAATGTTTTTTTTGCAAGTGGAGAGTTTTTAGAAACAACAAGTACGAAATCATCCTCTCTGCATATCCAAGATGTAAACCGTGGATTGGGAGAAAGTTGGTAGGTGAGGGCAATGTCTATTGATTCATCTGCTAGAGACATAAGGATGTTTGGTGAATGATTAACTATTGATTTTAGTGATATTCTAGGATTATTTTTTAGATAGTCGTTGTATACAGGGAAAAACAAATTGGGGAGTGTAGAATAAATGCATCCTATAGAAATCTGGTCGTCGAATAATGTAGTGGAGTTTAGCCGATTTATGCTGAAATTCCAGTTATTAACGATTTTTTCCGCATAGGGGAGGAAAAAGCGTCCACTTTCGGTCAGTTCGATTTTATGATGCTTTCTGTAGAAAAGTTTTTTTCCCAGTTCTTTTTCCAAATCATTTATTCGGGAACTGATTGTAGATTGTGTAACATGAAAAATTTCGGCGGTTTTTGAAAAACTGCCGGCTTTTACTAATATCATGAAGGTTTTAAGAGTTTCTATATTCATTGTGTTTACCCAACTCCTACTATTGATTTTTTCTATGTTATCGGATGATAACTTTTATTTTACAATTATATCATAGTTTGATTATAATTATAATAAATAAAATTTAATTTAATTGTGATTATAAAGTGAGTTTATAAATAAAATAAGGGAATAAGATTTAAAGTTTTTGAGAATTCATCAATATGGAGTAGGGGCTTTTCAGTTTGTTTGAGGGAAAAGGGCTTTAATTTGTGCTGATTTCAGCACATTCGTAATGAGGAAATAATGGATATGGTTGTTTACTATATTGCAAATCATGCAATATAGTCATTTTCTTTTTTATTTATCTAATGCAGGAGGAGTCAGTTATGAACAAAAGGTTATGTGCAGCGGTAAGTGCAGTTTTATCAGTGGCGTTTCTTATCGGGGGCTGTGGAGAGCTGGCAGCACCTAAAGATGGGAAGGCTTCAAAAGATAAAAGTTCTGCGGTTATATATCTGGGAACCCGAAGTGAACCGAGAATGGGCTTTGATCCGTTGAAGGGTTATGCAAATGTAGATGGAATCAGTTTGTTTCAAAGTAATCTTCTTAAGTTGAACCAAGATCTAAGTTTTGAAAAAGAAATTGCTAAAGATTACCAGATTTCAGAAGATGGTTTGACTTATACTTTTCAACTTCGTGAAGTTAAATGTTCTGACGGGCAGCCATTTACTGCAGAGGATGTAAAATTTTCTTTTGAAGAAGCGGCTAAATGTCCATTAGTGGGGAATTTACAGGACATAAAGTCCATAGAGATAAAGAATCCGTATGAGGTCATATTTCATATGAAGCAGCCGAACTCTCTGTTTTTGTATACTGTTGCTCGACTTCCGCTTGTGCCTAAGCATGCATATAAAGAGGGCTATGGGCAGAATCCTGTTGGGACGGGGCCTTATAAGATGGTACAGTGGAATCAGGGGCAACAAATGATAGTTGAAGCAAATGAAAACTATTTTAAAGGTATTCCCCGGTTAAAAAAACTGACAGTCCTTTTTGTGAATGGAGAAACTGCACTACAGGCTGCGAAAGCAGGTGATATTGATGTATATGATGTTCCATATAACTATGCAGATGTAAAAATATCTGGCGCAAAAATGAAGGCATTTAAAAGTGCCGGCAAATATGTCCTTTCGTTACCAGTCGTAAAACCGGGAGCAGCAATAAATCCAGATAATAAACCGGTAGGAAATACAGTCACCTCTGACATTGCTATTAGAAAGGCATTGAATTATGGGATTGATCGTCAGTCAATCGTAGATAATCTAATGCATGGGTATGGTTCACCGGCCTATGAACTAGTGGATCCGGAAGTACCATATTATAATTCGGAAATCGCTTATAAGGATAATGATGTTGAGAAGGCAAAAGCTATTTTGGCAGAAGCGGGGTGGAAAGATACGGATGGAAATGGAATTGTAGAGAAAAACGGTCAAGAAGCTAATATTATCGTAATGGCAAATGCAGGAGATAAAATGCTTCAAAATGTGGCTATGCTTATTTCCGACCAGGCAAAGCGTATGGGAATCAATTTTATTCTTGAGCCGAAGAGTGCAGCAGAGATGAACGCCAGACAGCATCAGGATTGCTGGCTTATGAATTATGGGGCGCTTGATCCGATGAATATGTTCTATCTTTATTATGGCCCGAATGCAGGCAAAGGGTATTACAATATAAGCTATTTCAACAATTTAAAGGTAAATGGATATATTGAATCTGCAATGAGTGCACCAAATGCTGAATTGGCTAATGAATTCTGGAAGAAAGCACAGTGGGATGGTGAAACAGGATTTTCTGTAAGGGGAGATCCATCTATGCTATGGATAGCCAATAAAAATTATATGTATCAGGTGAAAGAGGGATTCAGTATCGGGGAGCAGCAGTCCTTACAACCAGGAAGCATGGGATGGGCAATTACACGTAATATAGAAAGGTGGGGATGGGATGAATAAAAAAATAAAGTTTATCCTGAAAAGGATTATCCGTATGGGTGTTTTGATGGTATTACTTAGTATACTTTCATTTTCTATAGTGGTGAACTCACCGATAGATGCACTGCAGGAACATTTAGGAAGTGCGGTATCAACACTTAGCGTGGAGCAGCGGCAGCAGGTAATGGAAGAACTGGAACTGGACAAGCCGCCGATAGAAAGATACAGGAAGTGGGCGGGAAGGATTATTCATGGTGATTTTGGATATTCAACCATTTATAACCAACCAGTCAGTACTTTAATGAAATCTGGATTTAAAGAAACTTTCTTTCTGATGATTATTGCATGGGCTTTATCGGGTCTATTGGGAATATCATTGGGGATCATTGCAGCGGTGAGGGAAGGCAGTTGGATTGATCATGCAATCAAGATGTATTGCATGATGCTGGCATCCAGTCCGAAGTTTTGGCTTGGGCTTCTCTTTTTAATGTTTTTTGCGGGATATCTGAACTGGTTTCCTGTTGGGTTAACGGGGCCGATGGGGCAGGTTACAGAAAATATAAGTTTGGGTGACAGAATTCATCATATGATACTTCCGGCGATGACATTGAGTTTTGTCAGTCTTGCTGATATCACACTGCATACAAGAACCAAACTGATTGGAGTTTTGAAAAGTGACTTTATACTGTTTGCAAAAGCAAACAGAAAAAGTATGAAAGAAATTATTAAAAGCCATGCACTGCGTAATATTATGCTTCCCGCTATAACGATACAATTTATGTCTTTTAGTGAACTTTTTGGTGGAGCAGTGTTTATTGAACAGATTTTTTCCTATCCTGGTTTGGCCGGTCTTGTACAAGAATCTGCTATGAAAGGAGATGTTTCCCTACTGTTGGGGATTGTTTTAGTGAGTGCTGTGTGGATATTTATGGGAAATATGATTGCCGACCTTTTATATATGGTGATTGATCCCCGCATTAAGGAGGAGTGATGATGACTGTTTTTTTTAAAAGATGGAATAATCATAAACAAATGGCCATGTCAATGGGGAGTGCATTATTTATATTGGTAATTATTGTGATTTTTAGTCAAATAATACATATTGATGACATTAAAATGGATATGACGGCAATAAGTCATGCCCCGTCGATGAATCATGTGTTTGGTACTGATTGGATTGGTAGGGACATGTTTCTTAGAACAATGAAAGGGCTTAGCGGAAGTTTGGCTGTTGGTGTTATTTCTGCCGTTATTACACTGATTATGGCTACCATGCTGGCTATAATCAGTGCGGCAACCTGCAAACAATTAGATCATGTGGTAGGAATATTGATTGATACCTTTATGGGGGTACCTCATTTGGTAATCATGGTTTTAATTTCAGCTTCTCTGGGGGGAGGGAAAATAGGAGTCATTGTGGCTGTTGCTTTAACGCATTGGCCGTATTTGACACGAATCCTTCGGGCGGAAATACTTCAGTTGAGGGAAGCTCAGTTTATTTATACTTCAAGGCAGTTTGGGAAAAGTGAATGGTATATAGCGACCCGACACATGTTTTGGCATATTTTGCCACAAATTATGGTAAAATTTGTACTTTTATTTCCCCATGTTATTCTCCATGAAGCAGGACTTACATTTCTTGGGTTTGGATTATCACCACTGCAGCCAGCTATTGGTATTATTTTAAGCGAGTCTATACAATATATCTCTACGGGGATGTGGTGGCTTGTTGCGTTTCCGGGGATGGCGCTTTTGGTAATGGTTATGTGCTTTGAGTCTATCGGAGACAGCCTTAATAAAATTTTAAATTCTGAAACATCGCGGCAGTAGGAGGGCATATGGATAATAGTATATTGAAAATAGAGGATCTATCTGTCGCATTCCAACAGTATGTCAGCTTTTTTGAATTTGGACAGACTGTACCTATAAAGAAAATGGACATGGAATTGAATCGTGGAGAAATTTTAGTTGTGGTGGGACAGAGTGGATCAGGAAAAAGTTTGGTTGCTCACGCCATTATGGATATACTTCCTGAAAATGCGGTAATTGGAGGACATATTTATTACAATGGAGAAGAATTAAAAAAAGAAAGAAGACAATCTTTACGTCAAGGGGAAATTGTTTTTATTCCGCAATCTATTTCTTATTTAGATCCTTTAATGACGATAGGTAAACAAATTGAAAGTCTTGTTCATGATGGGAATCCTCGTGATGTAATGCTAGAAATGCTTGAAAAATATGATTTAGAGCCAGAAGTGGAAAATATGTATCCATTTCAAATATCAGGAGGGATGGCAAGACGTATTTTAATTGCCTGTGCAATGGTACAAAATCCGGATTTGATTATTGCTGATGAGCCTACCCCAGGATTGGACATGGACTTGGTGGATGAAACGGTCAAACATCTTTTACAAATGAAAGCTGACGGATGTTCTCTGTTGGTGATTACACATGATCTTCATGTGGCTACTCGTTTGGCAGATCGGATCATATTTTTTAATGATGGACATACAGTTGCCGAGGTTAAAAGAGAAGAATTTATGGGGAATCCTGGCTTCGAGGGGATGAATACTTATGCACGCCAATTGTTTGCAGCACTTCCCGAGAATGAGTTTACGGAAATAAATCTTATGAAGGGGAGGCCGGATAAGGTTCATGAACTGAAAGCAGATCATGTTTCATTTTCTTATACAGGGAATAGAATGGTCTTTATGGATTTAAATTTTTCTGTGAAGTCAGGAGAAATTATTGGTTTGACTGGGCATAGCGGACGGGGAAAAACAACGCTTGCCAAGTTGCTTTCTGGATATCTAAAGCCTACGGCTGGCAAAATTTGTTTAGACGGGAAGTCTTTATATAAAGATGGGAAAAATCGTTATAATCCTGTACAGCTTATTTTGCAACATCCAGAAAATGCGGTAGATCCGAAATGGAAAATGTCGGAAATACTTGCCGAACCCGGTGTGGTGGAGAAGCAAGTACAAGAAGATTTTAATATCAAGGAGGATTGGCTTGACAGGTATCCCAAGGAATTATCCGGCGGGGAATTACAAAGGTTTTCTATAGTGAGGGTTTTAAATAAAGAGACATTGTTTCTTATAGCGGATGAAAGTACAACTATGTTTGATGCGTACACACAGGCACAAGTTTGGAAAATAATTGTGGAATATGTACGAAAAAACAATATTGGTATGATTCTTATAAGTCACGATATTCCTTTATTAGAAAGGCTATGTGATAAGATTATCCATTATTAATGTGATATAGTTCTATAGTTCAATTAAAGTGACAAAATATAGTCTAATATTATATATAGGTAGATATAGATGGGTTGAGATGGAGGAGATTTTTAAAAGATTATATGCCAATATTTCTTCCAATAAAAAACTCTGCCGGTTAACAGCAGAGTTTTTTATTGGAACAGTAAGATGCATCTATTCATAGAATGCAGATTAGAAATGATAATTCAGGCCGACGCCGAAGCCGTCCTGGTTTTCCACGTCGTCCCTGTCATAGTAGGTGTAATTGACGTCCAGATCGAAAGAGGTGGGAACCAGACCCAGCTGGAGGCCTACTTTATATTCCCTTTCCACGGAGGAAAGCTTCATTCCCGCATAGGCATCAAGAGGTCCGAGGACGTTGGTGCGTCCTTCGATCAACCCGTAGATTTTGGAATCTCTGTCATAATAGTTTCTGTTGCCGAGGCCCAAATATACACGGCCCAACTTATATTTCGCATAAATATCGGTTTCATTTCCGCCATGGTTCCAGTGCCTGTATTCCGCACCGACGACGATTTTTTGAATCGGGGCGATTTCTATGTGGGCGCGGTGGATGCCGTCTTTCGCCGTATTATAGCCATATCCGACTTCCGTTTCCATGATGGGAAGCCCGGGAACGAGGGCCTGCGCGGAATAAGCGCCGCCAAAGGCTGCCATGGCTGCGGCCAGAATAATGATTTTTCTCATAATAAATCCTCCTTTCTGCAAGGATGTTCTTTCATTATTATAATCGGAAGTCGCGGAGAATTCCGGCTTCATAGAAAGAAAGCATAGATATATGACAAACGGATGGACAGGAATGCAAAAACAGGGGGGCCTGAGCTGTTTTGCACCCCCCTGTTTTTATGAACATCTATCGGTTATTCGGAAACGATTTCCTTTTCTGTGAAGGATTTTTCCGTTTTTTCATCCTTGTCTGCGAAATAAGAGGCGAGCAGGGAGCCGCTGATGTTATGCCATACACTGAAAATGGCACCGGCAATCCCTCCGGCAGCGGTAAAGTACATAATGGCCAGTGTGGAAGCAAGTCCTGAATTCTGCATGCCCACTTCGATGGCCATGGCCCGGACCTGGGCTTCTTTCAAGTGGAATAGACGGCCTCCCGTATATCCTAAGAAAAGACCGAAAAGATTGTGAAGAATCACGACAAAGAGAATCAAAAGCCCACTGGTAAGAATGACAGCATGACTGAGAGATACTACGCAGGCTACGGTAAGAATGACAACCAAAGCAGAAAGCATGGGCATGATACTTGAAATCTTGGCGACCGGCTTAGGAAAGAAATAATTTAAAGCAACACCTGAAAGCAGAGGAAGAAGAACCATTTTTACAATGGACATCATCATGGCCGTTAAATCCATATCAATCCAGGCACCTGCAATCTGCCATACGAGGAAAGGCGTGACAAACGGGGATAGAATCGTATTCACCATAGTCATGGATACAGAAAGAGCCACGTCTGCTTTGGCGATATAGCTGATGACATTGGAAGCCGTACCTCCCGGACAACAGCCGACGAGAACAACACCGATGGCAACTTCCGGCGGAAGCGGGAAAATGTGAATCAAGAGAAGAGCCGCAAGGGGCATGATAATAAATTGAAAAGCACTGCCGAGCCAGATCAATTTAGGATAACGGAAAACCACTTTGAAATCCCCGACAGTGAGGCTCATTCCCATACCAAACATGATGATACCGAGCATCCAGGGAATTTTGGGTGCCAGCGGTGCAAAGAGTTGGGGCGTTACAACACCGAGGAGACCGGCTATGATAACACCCACTGTCATGTATTTTGTACAGAAACGGACGCATTTTTGGAGAAAAAGAGAAGTCATCCGATTTCCCTTTCTTTTTCCGCACCCCGTGTTTTGAGAGGACGGTTTTTTTCATCCACCATAACTACTTTGGGAGTGAAATTTTTCGCCTCTTTTTCTTCCATTTGTGCATACGCGATAATAATGACCGTGTCGCCGACGGCGGTAAGGCGGGCGGCAGCTCCGTTTAAGCAGATGACACCGCTTCCTCTTTTACCGGGAATGGTATACGTCTCAAGACGGGCGCCGTTGTTATTATTGACGACCTGTACCCGTTCCCCGGGAAGAATGCCCGCAAGTTCGAGTAATTCCTCGTCGATGGTGATACTTCCCATATAATTCAGATTGGCTTCTGTTACCGTAGCTCTGTGAATTTTTCCATGAAAGATGGTATAAAACATTATTGTGCCTCCAAAATAATATTATCAATCAAACGTGTCGTTCCGAACCGTACGGCAAGAGCCAGTAAATTCCGTCCCTTCAGGGGAGAAGATACGGGGCGCAGGCCGGGAAGTTCGTACATTTCTATATAATCAATATCGGCAAGCGGTTCTTTTTTGATTTCTTCTTTTACTTTTTCGATAATCTTGCGGCTGTCCCGTTCCCCGCTAAGGAAATACTCTTTTCCGTGAGCGAGACTTTGGGAAAGAACAAGAGCTGCTTTTCTTTCCGCAGGAGAAAGATAGACATTCCGTGAACTTTTGGCAAGTCCGTCTTTTTCTCTTACGATAGGAAGAATGCGAAGCTCCACATCAAAGAAAAGATCGGTCACCATGCGGCGGAGTACTTCCGTCTGCTGTGCGTCTTTCAGTCCGAAATAAGCACGGTCCGGATGAGCCAGATGGAATAATTTCGTCACAACCGTGGTGACACCGCGGAAATGAATCGGCCTGGTTCTTCCGCAGAGAACTTTGGTCACATCGCCTGTTACTTCCACCCATGTCATATCGGGAGAGGGGTACATTTCGGAAGGCGAAGGAGCAAAAATAACATCAGCCCCGGCCTCCTCCGCTCTTTTGGCATCCTTTTCCAACTGACGGGGATACGCATCATAGTCTTCATTGGGACCGAATTGTGTGGGATTTACGAAAACGCTCACAATGACCACATCATTTTTTTTTGCTGCCGTTTCTATCAAAGAGGCATGTCCTTCGTGAAGGGCCCCCATGGTGGGGACAAGACCGATGCTTTTTCCTTCCTTTTTGCACCGGCGGGAGAATTCCCTGATCTCTGAAACAGTCTGGTAAATAGTCATACACATCTTTCCTTTCTGTACAGGATGCAATGGAGCACAGCACAGCAAAAATAAAAACGCATTTCAAAACGAAATGCGTCCTTCAGGCAAAAAATAAGCATCCGTAAGGGATGCAAAATACCATACTGCATTCGTCTCGGTTATTGCAATCCAAGCGATATAAAATCGGTGTCACCGGCACGTCTCCCGTAACGGTTGTCTGGAGCTCACAAAGGATACCCCGATGAGAACATACCGCACCTGCGTCTGTCAATATACAAGGAAATATTGAAAATGTCAAGGACGGTTATTTTTTTATAGAAAGAAAAAATAAAAGAGCAACTTTTAGGGTTGCTCTTTTCAAGTACTCATTTTTTAAAAGTGATAGTTCAGTCCTATGCCGTAGCCATTTTCATTTTTTGTATTGTCCCTGTCGTAATAGGTGTAGTTCACGTCGAGATCGAAGTCGGTGGGGACAATATCCAGCTGGAGGCCGACTTTGTATTCTTTTTCTACGGAAGAAAGTTTTACTCCTGCATAACCGTCGAGCGGCCCGAGTATATTTGCCCGTCCCTCGACCAGTCCGTATAATTTAGCATCCCGGTCGTAATAATTTCTGTTGCCGAGACCGAGGTAAACATGATCCAGTTTGTACTTTGCGTAAATATCCGTTTCGTTTCCGCCGCGATTCCAGTGTCTGTACTCCGCTCCGAGAATTACTTTTTTGACAGGTGCAATTTCAATGTGGGCACTGTGAATACCGTCTTTGGCGGTGTTGTAGCCGTAGCCGGCTTCTGTTTCCAGGAAAGGTATACCGGGGACAAGAGCCTGTGCTGTGTAAAGACCGCTTCCGATAGCCAAACCGAGAGTTAAAAACCATATTTTTTTCATCTCATAATCCCCTTTCGTAAGAATTTTATGTGTATATCTATTATATGACGGACAGTCGTTTTTTTCTACAGAACAAAAAATTAAAAATGATAAAAATAAAAAAGACGGCGTTTGAACCGTCTTTTATTTTTGAAAATTACAGTGTCAGAGCCCGGTCAAAATGTTCTTTGAGGATACGGACAGAAGCATGGAATTCTTTCATTTCTTCTTCGGTCAGCCGGATTTCGACAATGTCTTCTACACCGTCTTTGCCTATTTTCACGGGTACGGAAGCGAAACTGTCTTTAATTCCGTAGGGGCCGTCGAGATAAACGGAGCAGGGGAGGATTTTATGCTCATTATGATAGATAGCGCGGACCAGTTCTGCCGTAGCGGAGGTGACGCCAAATTCCGTGCAGCCTTTGGTCGTATTTTCTATATAACCTTCTCTATGGACTTTTTCTAAAATAGTGGCCTTGTCGTCCATGCGGTAAAGTTCCGGCTTTTCTGCAAGAAGTTGGTCTATCGGCTTTCCTGCTACCAGGACATGACTCCAGGGAATCATCGAGCTGTCGCCATGCTCGCCGAGGAGATAGGCAGTGAGAGAACGGCGGTTAATTTTCAGCTGGGTAGAAAGTTGCATTTGCAGGCGGGCGGAGTCGAGAGCCGTGCCTGAACCGATGACCTTTTCTTTCGGCCAATCCAATTTATATTGAAGGTATTCGGCGATAATATCGCAGGGGTTGGAAATAGAAATAATAATTCCGTCAAATCCGGAATTCTGAATGAGAGGAATTAATTCTTTTGTGGTTTCCACAGCACCGTCCATCATGTCCAGTCTTGTCTGTCCGGGAAGACGGGGTTTTCCGGAGGCATTGATCATAATATCCGCATCTTTCATATCCGCTATTGTTCCCGCATAGGCTTCGAAGTGATGGGGCTGGTAACTGACGGCATCAGATAAATCTAAAGCTTCACCCATAGCCTTGTCGTGGTTGATATCGTAGAAAACAACTTCATCTGCCAGACCTTGTATTGCAAATTGCAGTGCCAGGTGGGACCCGACATTTCCTGCACCGATAATGCCGATTTTTCTTGTTTTGATAGCCATTTTATGACCTCCGTATTTTAATGGGAAAATAAATTCGACAAAGAAATAAAAATCATGTTTGTAATGATTGCTCCCATTATACTACTCCTGCGGTAAACAAGCTATCTGCTACAAATCCGAAAAGAATGAACTGTAGAGAATATACTATATGTAGTATAAATAAATTCTATTGACACAATATATAAGATGGTTTATTCTGTTATATAGAAAATATTCGGTACAGATACCGTAAGATAAGAGAGGTTATTTTCATGAAAAAGTGGTATGAAAATGAAGTCAGCCAAGGCATTTTGAAGGAGAAATATTATCATCAGGGCGAAACATCGCCCGAGCAATTTATGGACAGGGTCAGCTCCGTTTTCAATGATACGTCATTCCGCAGTCGTATGCGGAGTTATTTGGAGAATGCCGAATTTTGTCCTGCCGGAAGAACTTTGTATGCTGCCGGTGCGAAGGGTAAGTTCAAGGTATCCATGTCCAATTGCTATATACTTCCTTCTCCCGAGGATAATCTGGAATCTATTTTCCGCTCCAATGGAGAGATTGCACGGATTTTCTCTTATGGAGGGGGTATCGGTATTAATATTTCCAATCTCCGTCCCAAGGGAAGTGAAGTGAAGAATGTGGCCCGTACGTCGACCGGTGCGGTTTCCTTTATGAAAATTTTTAATGTAACGGGTGAAGTCATCAGTCAGAACGGCCGCCGCGGTGCCATGATGGTAGGGCTTAACTGCAGCCATCCCGATATTTATGAATTTCTCCATATCAAGCAGGCGGAAGAAAAATTGTCCAGTATGAATATCAGTATTTTATTTACTGATGAATTTATGAAATCCGTGAAGGAAGATAAGGAATATACGCTGAAATTCCATGTAAAATCAACGGGTGAGGATATAGAAAGAACAATCCGTGCGGCCGACTTTTTCCGTGAATATTGTGAAACCCAGTGGGATTGGGGCGATCCGGGGGCGTTATTTTCCGACCGCCTCAATGACTACCATCTCTTGGCAGGGTATCCGGAGTACAAGATTGAAATTACGAATCCCTGCGGAGAGTTTGGCGGAAATGCTTATAATGCCTGCAATTTGGGAAGTATCAATTTGTATGCCATGATTGACCGTAAGTTTGAAGAGAATCCTGCTTTGAATGAAGAGAAATTTAAGCAAGCCGTTTATGACGGTATTAGGGCGTTGGATGAAATCGTGGAGTATGGATATGAAACGCAGCCGCTTGACGAAAACAGGGCCTGCATTGATGACTGGCGTTCATTGGGACTCGGTCTCTTCGGGGTGGCCGACGCACTGATTGCCATGAAAATGACTTATGGCAGTGACGAGGCCAATGCATTTATAGGGCGGGTTATGAAAATGATGCTGCTTTCTGCGGTCCGCTCGTCCTGCGATCTTGCGAAAAAGAAAGGAACTTTCGGTCATTACCGTTGGGAAGCAACGGAAAAATCGCCTGTCATGGCTCTTGTAAAAGAATCGGACCCCGCACTTTATGAAGATGTGCGTGCTCACGGTCTGCGGAACGGCACGCTCCTTGCCATCGCACCGACAGGAACGATTTCACTTCTCATGGGAAGTTATTCCGGCGGCTGTGAACCGCTTTATAAAATTTCCTATGAACGGACGTCCCATAAAATGGAGGAGGTTCACGGACATTTCCGCGTTTATGCCCACAGCATTAAAGATTTGCTGGAGTATCATCATCTGCCGCTCACTCTTTCCGATGAAGAAATCAGGAAAAAATTCCCCTGGGTTATCGAAAGCCATGATGTACCGTTTATGAACCGTGTCAAAATGCAGGCGGTCATGCAAAAATACGTGGATAATTCGATTTCCAGTACCGTCAATTTAAAAAATGAAGCGACACCGGAGGATATCCGTCAGATTTATATGGCGGCCTGGGAAAACGGGTGCAAAGGCATTACCGTATTCAGAGACGGATGCCGCCGCGGAAATATTTTGGGTGTCACGGTTTCGGAAGAAAAAGCAGAAAAAGAGAAGAAAGAGAGCAGTCCCGGACAAACGGGTTGTCCTGCCTGCGGATCGTCCGAGGTTCACGTAGAGGGACACTGTGCCACTTGTCAGGATTGCGGCTGGTCAGCTTGCAGTGTGATATAAAAACGGCATAGAAAAAAGACCTTGATTGTGCTGTATGCATGATAAGGTCTTTTTTCTATATATTTTACAGAGGGATATCAAATTATAGTATGCATTTTAGTGAATTGAAGAGTACTTTCCTTGAACAGAACCGGATTTAAATATATAATATTTATAACAAGTGAGGCATATATTTCAGATGACTCATGATAAGATGACGGCAGATTTTACAGGCCGTAATTACTTTCTTAAAGGAGGAACGTTCATGAAAGGTTATGCAATGCTTAGAATCGGTAAAGTAGGCTGGGTAGAAAAAGACAGACCTGCTTGCGGTCCCATGGATGCTATCTGTAAACCGCTGGCGATTGCGATTTGTACATCTGATGTCCATACCGTATGGGAAGGCGCAGTCGGAGAAAGAGAAGATATGATTCTCGGACATGAATGTTGTGCGGAAGTCGTAGAAGTTGGCGAACTCGTCAAAGATTTCAAACCGGGCGACAGAGTCCTTGTTCCGGCAATTACACCGGACTGGAATTCTTTGGAAGCACAGGCAGGATATGCTATGCACTCCGGCGGTATGTTGGCAGGCTGGAAATTCTCCAACTTCAAAGATGGTGTATTTGCCGAATTTTTCCATGTCAATGATGCAGACGGTAACCTGGCTCATTTGCCGAAGGGCATGGATATCGTTGATGCATGTATGCTTTCTGATATGGTGCCGACAGGATTCCACGGCGTTGAACTGGCAGATGTACAGTTCGGCGACACCGTTCTTGTTATCGGTATCGGCCCTGTAGGACTGATGTCCGTAGCAGGTGCAAATCTGAGAGGGGCAGCACGGATTATTGCCGTAGGAAGCCGTCCTGTCTGCGTAGAAGCGGCTAAGAAATACGGTGCTACCGATTTTATCAATTATAAAAACGGCCCAATTGAAGAACAGGTTCTGAAAATGACAGACGGTAAAGGTGTGGATAAAGTCGTCATTGCAGGCGGTACGGTCGATACCTTCGGTTCTGCTGTGAAATGTCTGAAACCGGGTGGAAAAATCGGATCTGTCAACTACTTGGGCAGCGGTGATACCATTAATATTCCCCGGATAGAATGGGGCGTAGGCATGGGACACAAAGCCATCTGCGGCGGCCTGATGCCCGGCGGAAGACTCCGTATGGAAAAACTCGGTGCCCTCGTATCATCCGGCAAACTTGATGTAAGTCCTCTTGCTACCCATGTTTTCGAAGGATGGGACAGCATTCCCGAAGCACTGCAAATCATGAAAGAAAAACCGGCAGACGTTATCAAACCGGTTGTCGTTCTTGAAAAATAATCATCTGAAAAAACGGTATAGTTCTGTAAAAAGGCTGTACCGTTTTTGTTTGTCCTATTTTTATAATTTTTTATAATTATATAATTTACAGAAAGCTTGCGAATTTCTTGAATATATAATAAAGTAATCATGGATAGAAATGGAAAGTCTTTATTTTTTTTTGCTGTTTTAAGATTTGCCCGAAATAAAAGATACGGAGAAAAAGAAATTGGAAAAGCTGAGAGCCTATATAGATGACCAAATTCAGGTGACAAAAAATACATGCAGGGATCCCGTGATTGCTGCGGTCATTCTGATGATGATTATATTATTATTTACCTTTGCCGTGTGGCCGCTTTTGGAAATTGTAAAGCAGAGTCTGGTGGATACGCGGGGGAACTTCAGTTTCCAGGCATATATCAATGTATTTACCATGGCAGAGACGTATAAAGCTTTTTGTAATACGTTAATGCTTGCCGTGATTGTCGGCGTGCTGGCTACGATAATCGGCTTTTTATTTGCTTACTGCACGTCCCATTTGGCGATTAAAGGGAAAAAGTTATTTAATATGATGGCAATGATGCCTATGGTATCACCGCCGTTTTCTGTGGCACTTTCCATTATTATGCTTTTCGGAAGCCGCGGATTGATTACATATAATCTTTTAGGCTGGACAAATACAAATATTTACGGCCTGAAAGGTTTAATTTTTGTGCAGACGATTTCCTTTTTCCCGATTGCGTTTTTGCTTCTTGCCGGCATGCTCCGTTCCATAGATGCCTCGATTGAAGATGCCGCCAGGGATTTAGGGTCTTCCAAATGGAGAACGTTCCGGACAATTACGGTTCCGCTGGTACGACCGGGTATAGCGAATGCTTTTCTTCTTGTTTTTATCAAGTCGGTTGCGGATTTTGCAAACCCCATGGCTATCGGTGGCAATTTCTCGACATTGGCAACGCAGGTATATTTACAGGCTATCGGCAGTTATGATATACAGGGCGGTGCAGCTATCGCAGTGATTCTCCTTGATATTGCGATGATTCTTTTTGTAATTTCCAAGTACTGGGTGGAAAAAAAGACGTATATCACGGTATTGGGAAAATCATCGCGGGAGCGGACAATGATTAAAGACCCGGGAATCGTGATTCCCGTAGCGGGATTCTGTTTCCTTATTACAGCGATTGTTATTTCCATTTATGTATTGATTCCCATAGCTTCCTTTATCAAAATGTGGGGCGTCGATTATTCGTGGACACTGGAGCATTACAGGTATGCTTTATCGGTAGGGAATAATGCGATTAAGGACACCACTCTTCTTGCAATCATTGCTACACCGATTTCCGGTATTTTGGGAATGATTGTAGCGTATCTGGTGGTCCGTAAAAAGTTTATCGGCCGCGGGTTTATCAATTTTGCTTCCCTTTTAAGTATTGCTGTGCCGGGGACGGTTATCGGTATCGGTTATATTCTGACCTTTAATGAATATCCTCTCCAGCTTACGGGGACGGCTATGATTCTTATAGCGGCGTTCATTATCCGTTCCCTTCCTATAGGAATCAGGGCAGGGGTATCCAGTCTTCAGCAGATTGATCCCGGCATCGAAGAGGCGGCTGCCGACTTGGGATCCGGGGCCGGCCGTGTTTTTACGACAGTGACATTACCGCTCATCAAGGATGCGTTCTTCGGCGGATTGGTATATTCCTTTATCAGAAGTATGACAAGTATCAGTGCTGTTATATTTCTTGTGTCGGCGAAATACAGTCTTTTGACCGTGCTGGTCCTTGATCAGGTAGAAGACAACAGATTCGGTGTCGCTTCCGCTTTTTCAACAATACTTATTGTTATCGTATATGCTGCCATTTTCATTATTCAAAGATTGATTGGCAAATTCGGTTCTCCAAAGGTTTAAACAGAGGTGTGCAATGGCAAAACAGGCAAGTATCCAATTAAAGAATTTAACGAAAGAGTATGTATCACCGGGAGGAACAACGAAGTTCCTTGCAGTCGATCATATCAATGTAAATATTAAAAGCGGTGACTTTGTGACACTTCTCGGGCCTTCAGGGTGCGGGAAGACGACGACATTGCGAATGATTGCAGGCTTTGAATCGATTTCCGACGGAGAAATTCTGCTTGATGGTGTGTGCATTAATAACATGACGCCGGATAAAAGAGATTCCGCCATGGTTTTCCAGAGCTATGCCTTATTTCCTCATTATGATGTGTTTGATAATGTAGCTTATGGCTTAGTTAATAAAAAAATGGATAAAAAAACAATTCATGACAAGGTCATGGAAATGGTGGAGCTTGTAGGACTTCAGGGAATGGAACACCGCATGCCGAACCAGCTGTCAGGGGGACAGCAGCAGCGTGTAGCCCTTGCCCGTGCACTTGTTATGGAACCGGCGGTCTTGCTGTTTGATGAACCTCTTTCCAATCTGGATGCAAAGCTCCGTGTCTATATGCGTAAGGAAATCCGTAAAATACAAAGAAGAATCGGTCTGACGAGTATTTATGTCACTCATGACCAGACAGAGGCAATGAGCCTTTCCGATCAGATTATCATCATGAATAAAGGACATATCGAGCAGGTCGGAACCCCTCATGAAATATACCGGCATCCCCGTTCCCGGTTTGTTGCCGATTTTATAGGGAATGCCAATTTCTTGGAAGCAGAGGTTTGCGAAGTTTCGGCAGACAGTGAATCCATTAAAGTACGTCTTGTAGGAGAGGTTTTTGAAGTCCGTTATGACGGCGAACCGGTCCGTCCGGGTGACAAGGTACAGGTTGTGCTTCGTCCCGAATCTATCCGTGTAGGCGATGAGGGGGATATAGAAGCAGAGGTTGTGAACTCAACCTATATGGGAAATGTACAGGAGTATGTTGTCCGCGTAAGAGATCACGAGCTGGATACGGAGGAATATAATCCGGCAGGAAAACGGATATACGAACCGGGCGAAAAGGTATGGTTGAAATTACAAAAGAATTCTCTCCAGGCTGTTAAAAGCTGAGGATACCGGAAGGAACTTAAATGTCGGTAAGGCACGTACATTTGAGAATATATTTTATTTTTTGTGAGTTAAGGAGGACAACATGAAGAGTTTTCTGAAAAAGGCGGCAATAGCAGCTGTTGCGGGGGCAATGGTATTCGGTCTTGCCGGCTGCGGCGGAGAAAAGAAGGAAGCTGCAAGCAGTAAAAATCCGAAAGAAGTTACCATTTATATGGGCGTTGTCGAACAGTCGGCCAAAGTAATTGCCAGCGAATTTGAAAAAGATACGGGCATTAAAGTAAATTTCGTCCGTATGAGCGGCGGAGAAACTCTCAGCCGTATCCGGGCAGAAAAAAATAATCCCCAGGCCAGCGTATGGTATGGCGGCAGTGCCGATTCCTTTATTATGGCCCAGAAAGAGGGACTTCTGGAAAGCTATAAATCACCGAATGCAGAAAAAATCAAACCGGAATTCAAGGATAAAGACGGATATTGGACAGGCATCTATCAGGGCTACTTGGGATTCATTTTGGACGGCCGTTACTTTGATGAACACCACCTGCAGGTACCGAAGTCATGGGATGATTTGTTAAAGCCTGAATTTACGGGACAAATCGTCATGGGCAACCCGGGAACCGCTTCTACGGGGTACGTGGTTGTTTCTGCTATTACCCAGAGCAGAGGCGAAGAAAAAGGTATGGAATATCTGGCAAAATTAAATAAACAGATTAAGCAGTATACAAAAGCCGGTGCAGCTCCTGCCCGCAGTGCGGCACTGGGAGAAGCAGCCATCGGAATCACTTATCTCCATAACGGTATCCGTCTGATTAAAGAAGGAAACACCAATGTAAGACTGTCTTTACCGGAAGAAGGAACCGCTTTTGAATTAGGAGCTGTAGCAATTATTAAAAATGCACCTGAAATGGAAGCAGCCAAGAAATTTGTGGATTGGTGCCTGACGAAGAAAGCACAGGAAATCGGACAGCACAACAATTCCTATCAGTTCCTGACAAACCCTGAGGCAAATCCGCCGCAAGAAGCAATGGCATTTAAAGATGCAAAACTGATTCCTTATGATTTCGAATGGTCAGGTGCAAACCGGGCACGTCTTTTGGAAGCATGGAATAAAGCTGTCAAAGAATAATGGGAGCAACTATGGAAAATTCTGATATCGGATTGATCGGATTGGCGGTCATGGGTGCAAATTTGGCGAGAAATTTGGCATCAAAGGGCATCCGTACCGTTGTATATAACCGGACCGGCGAAAAAACACAAAAATTTATAAATGAATTTGGTCACGGGGCCTGTTTATCCGGTGCCATGAATTTAGAAGAATTTGTTTCTGCGCTGAAAAAACCAAGGAAAATTATTTTGATGATCCGCGCAGGAGAATCTGTGGATTATATGCTGGGACAGTTGACTCCTTTGCTTGAAAAAGGAGACATCGTCATTGACGGAGGCAATTCGTATTTTGAAGATACCCGCCGTCGCAGCAAAGATATGGAAAAACTCGGTCTTCATTATGTGGGCATGGGCGTATCCGGCGGAGAGGAGGGGGCTTTACACGGCCCCAGCCTGATGCCGGGAGGAAGTCCGGAGTCTTATAAGGAACTTCGCCCCATACTCGAGGCTATCGCCGCCAAGGCGGAGGGGGAACCTTGTGTAGATTATATCGGTCCTGACGGAGCAGGCCATTACGTCAAAACGGTTCATAACGGCATCGAATATGCAGATATGCAGATGATCAGCGACGTTTATATGGTGATGAAACATCTTTTGAAAATGGCTCCCTCTGAAATGGCGGAGGTTTGGGATTCATGGAACAAAAGAGAGCTGTCGTCCTATCTCGTTGAAATTACGGCGAATGTACTGCGCAAGAAAGAAGAAAACGGCGGTGCACTGATAGACTGTATTCTCGATGTGGCACGTCAAAAAGGCACGGGAAAGTGGACAAGCTTGAGTGCTCTGGATCTCGGTGTTCCCGTTCCGACCATTACGGAAGCGGTATTTGCAAGACATATGTCATGTTGCAAAAAAGAACGGCTGTCTCTGGCGGAAAAATATAAAGATTTGAAGCTTGAAAATCCGGTCAAGGATAGAGAAGCCTTTTTGGAAGATTTATATGCCGCTTTATATGGTGCTAAAATTTGTGCCTATGCCCAGGGATTTAATCTTCTTGCTGCGGCAGGAAATCATTTTAACTGGGATTTACATATGGGCCGTATTGCAAAGATATGGAGAAACGGCTGCATTATCAGGGCAGAGTTTTTGGACCGTGTCACGGAAAGCTTTGACAGCAACCGGGATATGACAAATTTGCTGGAAAGCCCGTATTTTGCGGAAATACTGATTCGTTCCAGAAAAGGCTGGGGACATGTAGTTTCTCTGGCTGTAGAAAACGGCATTGCCGTTCCTGCTTTAAGTTCGGCACTTGCTTATTTTGATTCCTATCGTACTGCCGTGAGCGGGGCAAATTTGCTGCAAGGCCAGCGAGATTATTTCGGCGCCCATACTTATGAAAGAGTGGATAAGCCGGGAACTTTCCATACAGACTGGACTTTGAAATAAAAAATCATCAGTTATGACATAAAAAACGGTACTCCTCATAAAAGGGAGTACCGTTTTTTTAGTTGCCTTCCAGCCGTGAGACACCCAGTGGGGGTGACTCGAGGAATTTGACATTTTGATTTCGTTCGGCCAGCCAGCCGGCCTGCCAGCTGTTGGGGAGAAGGTAGACAGGCCGTTCTCTCCGGTCATAAACGACCATCGCATTATCGATGCCTGTAAGTTCTTCCGGCGGAATATCGCCTTCCGTCCAGCGGGCACAGGTGTAGTTAATTGTTTCTACATTGATGGTGACGTTGTATTCGTTTTCCAGTCTGTATTTCATGACTTCCAGCTGTAATTGTCCGACCGCACCGATGATAAATGATTCCATGCGGTAGGGCTGTTTGTAGACCTGAATCGCTCCTTCTTGTGCCAGTTGGGCGACGCCGTTCAGAAACTGTTTCCGTTTCATGCTGCTGTCAGGAGAAATACGGGCAAATATTTCCGGCGGAAATACGGGGAAATCAATAAAGGTGACAGGATTTTTCTTTTCACAGACCGTGTCTCCCACACCAAGTTCACCGGTATCGAAAATTCCGATAATATCTCCGGGGTAAGCTTTTTCCACAGTTTGCCGTTCTGTAGCCAGAAATTGCTGGGGTTGTGAAAGACGGAGCATTTTTCCGCTTTGTCTGTGGAGAACAGACGCACCTTTTTCAAACAGGCCGGAACAGATACGGAGAAATGCAATGCGGTCGTGGTGCTTGGGATCCATATTGGCCTGGATTTTAAATACGAAAGCGGAAAAATAGGGAGACTCGGGAGCGACTTTTCCTTCCAGCGTATCTCTTTCTTCCGGCGGAGGTGCCAGTTCCAGATATTTTTCAAGGAAAGTCTGGACACCGAAATTTGTCATTGCGGAACCGAAAAACAGGGGAGTCAGTTCTCCTTTTTCTACCTTTTCTTTATCAAAAGGATCGCCTGCTTCTTCAAGGAGTTCCAAATCATCTTTGAGGGACTGTATAATTTCCGGTGATAATCTGGAAACAATGGCGGGATCATCCGGTTTTCCCGAAATGACTTCCAGCTTTTTTACACCATGGGCATTATCTTTGATAAAAATATGGCAGATATCTTTTTCACGATCGTAAATGCCTGTATAGTCTCCGTTGATTCCGATAGGCCAGTTCATCGGGCAAGAGCGGATACCCAGAACGTCTTCGATGTCCGCCATTAAGTCAAAAGGATTCTTGCCGAAGTGGTCGATTTTATTGATGAAAGTGAAAATAGGAATGCCCCGGTCAGAGCAAACTTTGAACAGTTTCTGTGTTTGCGCTTCCACGCCTTTGGCAACGTCAATGACCATGACGGCACTGTCGACCGCCATGAGTGTTCTGTACGTATCTTCCGAGAAATCGGCGTGGCCCGGCGTATCCAGAATATTGATACGGCACCCGTTGTAATCAAACTGGAGCACCGAACTGGTGACGGAAATGCCGCGCTGTTTTTCTATTTCCATCCAGTCGGAAACAGCATAGCGTGATGTTTTTCTCGCTTTTACAGAGCCTGCCAGGTGAATAGCACCCCCGTAAAGCAGAAGTTTTTCTGTTAGTGTGGTTTTTCCCGCGTCAGGGTGGGAAATAATGGCGAAAGTACGCCGTCTTTGTATTTCTTCTAAATCAGTCATTATACACCTCAATTATTAAATCTCATTTATTATACAGGAAAACGAGATACGGTGCTATGGAAAAATCAGCCGGACCTGTGATTTCTTATAAATTTTCTTACCAAGGGAATAAGTCCGTCATCGGAAAGGAGATAATCAATCTCTTCGGATGTGGAGAGACGGTCTTCGCAGGTATTAAGATAAGATAAAAAATGCCGTTGCAGGAGTCCGGCTTTTTTTGAAATCGGCGGGAGAGAAAAAGAACGGCCCGTGCCTTTTTCCATCAAAAATTTCATAATGACGGGACGGAAAAAATATTCGGCGAAACAGCTTTCTATCCAGTAGAAGCATTTTGTTTTTTTCAGATGAGCGGTACGGGGGAGCAGTTTTTCGTATAGTGAAAGACCGTCAAAATAACCGCCCCAGAAATCAAAAAAGGCGATGTCGAAAAGACCGTCTTTCTGATTTTCTGCAAAAGATAAAGCGTCCGCTTCGATGATACGTATTTTTTCTTTGTGCGGAAATTGGGGGAGAATATGCTCTTTAAAAAGGGAAATGACAGCCGGGTTCATTTCCACTACCGTCACGGTTTCCACTTCCGGTTTCTCAGCAGCCATAAATGCATAGTAACCGAGTCCCAGTCCGTAGGTAATGACGTGACCGCGTGCTTTTTCTATAGGAACAGTCATGGATTCCGTTTCACTGACTACGATACTCATCCAGACTTCGTTGTTTTCCAAAATCACGGGGAAAGAAACGGGCTCGGTGAAAAAACCGGCGCCGGCATAAAGGAAAGGATTTTTCTTTTGGAAGGTATGATAAGTCTGAAAAAATTCATAAGGAAGGGTATCCGTATATTTTAATTCAATGCCGTTCCGGGAACCCGAGCGGAATGAAACGGTCCGGCAGTAAGGGTTATCGGTAATGACAGTGCGGTCGTACCATTGTAATTGACCGGCTATGCTTTTTAAGATATGGTCGTACAAACCGGGTGCATCGTAAAATTGAGCCAGCTCCGAGTAGGGATACCAACTTTTTTTGTCTGAAAAAAGGTCGGACACGATTTCTTCCGTTTTGTCGCCGAAAGCAAGAGCGGCGATGCCGTCTGAAAAAGCGGGACTGCTTTTTTCTCCCGGGACGGATACGTTTTCCAGATAGAGCCTGTCCCTGATTTCTTCCATGAGGATATCATTTATAATTTCTGCCGCCAGATATTTTTTCCAAAGGGAAGAAATTATTTGGTGCATTTTTTGCGTTTGTACAATTTCCATAAGAACTCCTTGTTGTTTTTTATTATTATAACGGAAATGAAGGTGGCGGTAAAAATAGAAAATGGCGACCTGTATTTTTATATGATTTTAAAAACAAATGTAAAATGCTATAATATTTTCAAAAGTTTTTGTACCGATCTTAGGGTAAGGGGGAGACATGGCACGGATAAAAGGAGCTAAGCGTTGGAACGTCATTCCTGTGCAGGGCTGGTTATCTTTATTTGCCATGCCCCAGGTTATGTCGGATCTGATGATGCAGATTATCGAAGTGCTGTATCATTCTCCCCGCTTTACCGATAATGCCAAGCATATAGCAGATGTACTCGGTATGGAGTACCGGGCATTGAATGCTGCCGTCGGCTGGGCGGGAAATAAAATTAAAAATCTTTATGAAGACGGACAATTGGAAACGCAGGAAAAAAAAGATTCGTCTCGGGAAGAAAAAAAGGAAACGGAAGAAAACGAGATGATGTCTCCCTGGCAATACGTTTTTGACGGGGAAGAAGATGAGCAGGGTGCTTATCTTTGGATTCTCAAGCCTGAAATGGTGACGGCATTCCGTGAATTGGAAGAGGCGGATACGTCGGGGAAAAACTTAATCCGTGAGGTCTTATCGGAAGATATTTCCGCTTTCGGTGCGGAAGGGAATTTATTTTCCGCCACTCCCGATGAAACGGTAAAAAAGATACGGGATACGCTTTTGGAAAAGGATCGTTTTTTCAGAAAATCTCTGCAGGATGCCTCCCAATGCTGTGTTTGTGGAATCCGCAGAATTTCCCTCTTGTCAGCCGTACCTTATGGAGAGGCAGGGATGAGACAAAAAGGGCTCATCTTATGCCCGATCCATGCATCACTTTTTGCAGCTCATCTCATTTCATTCAGTGACAGAGGAAAACTCCTTATATCACCGGTGCTGACGGAAGAGGAAAAAGAACAGACCGGGCTACGGAAAGGGCAGAATGCAATGTATAATTTCAGCAGGCGGCGCATGGCGCAGCACCGGAAAATTTTTAATGAAGAAGGGCGGAAAGAAAAATGATTTTATCCGGTAGAGAAATAGAACGTCATATGGGAGAAGAAATTGTGATTACTCCGTTTCACAAGGAACAGCTGAATCCTAACAGTTATAACTTGACACTGTCTGATGACCTTATGGTTTATGACCATCATGAACTGGATATGAAGAAAAAGAATACAGGACATTTTATCAAAATCCCGGAAGAAGGATTTCTTTTAGAGCCGAATAAATTATATTTGGGAAGAACGGCGGAGCATACGAAAACCACTTGTTTTGTTCCCATGCTGGAGGGGCGGTCCTCGGTGGGACGGCTCGGACTTTTTATTCACGTGACGGCAGGGTTCGGAGATATCGGATTTTCAGGTTACTGGACACTGGAAATGTTTTGCGTACAACCGATTCGCATTTATGCGGGCGTGCAAATCTGCCAGATTTATTTCCATACCATTTTAGGTGAGGCGGACCCCTATACGAGCGGAAAATATCAAAATAACAGCGGCATACAGCCCAGCCTACTTTACAAAGATTTTGAAAAGTAGTATAGTTAAGATAAGTTCATAGCATTTTGAGCAAAGAAGCTTGCAGCGGATATGTCCCACGTATCCGGCTGCTTTTTTATTTTCTGTTATAAAAGCAGATTCATGTAAAAAGCCGTAAGCTGCAAAGCGGTCTGTATCAAAATCAATGGTTGGTTTACACAATAGGAGAGTATTTCGGGAGGTAATTATCATGAAAAAAATGATGAAAAAAATGCTTATGGCAGGTGCAGTTTGTATGGCAGGTGCAGGATTGCTCGCAGGCTGCGGCGGAGACAGCGGTAAAAGCGGGGGCAGCAAACAGTTTTTGAATATTGCTACCGGCGGTACTGCAGGAACATATTATCCTTTAGGCGGAGCTTTGGCGGAACTTCTGAATTCGAACATAAAGGGAATGAATGCGTCCGCCCAGTCAACAGGCGCTTCTGTGGCTAATGTGAACATGTTGAAAGACGGGTCTGTAGATATTGCATTTATCCAAAATGATATTTCCTATTACGCAACAACAGGGACGGAAATGTTCAAGGATAATAAAATGGCGGGCCTTCGCGGAATTGCCGCTTTATATCCTGAAACCGTACAGTTCGTTACTACTGCTGACAAAGGAATCAAGTCTATTGCGGACCTGAAAGGGAAAAAAGTAGCAGTCGGTGCTGCCGGCTCCGGTGCGGAAGCCAATGCCCGCCAGATTTTAGCTGCTTACGGACTTACCTATGATGATATTGACGAACAGTTCTTGTCCTTTGGCGAAGCTGCGGATGCATTGAAAGACGGAAATGTCGATGCCGGCGTAGTTGTTGCAGGATTCCCGACAGCAGCCATTCAGGATTTGGCAGCCAATAAATCGGCACAAATCATTCATATCGAAGGCGATAAGGTAGACAGTCTGATTGAAAAATATCCTTATTACACAAAAGTTGTGATTCCGAAAGGCACATACCCGGGACAGGACGAGGACGTAAACTCTGTTGCTGTTAAATGTATCATTGCCGCTACCGATAAGATGAGCGATGAAATGGGTGAACAGATTGCAAGAGCCGTGTATGAACATCTTGACCGTATGAAAGCGGCTCATGCGGTAGGAAAATATATCACAAAGGATACGGCACTCGACGGTATGTCTATTCCGATGAACCCGGGCGCAGAAAAGTATCTGAAATCGAAATAAAAAGTCAGAATATCCATAGAGCCGGAAGAGGAGTGGAGGCTGAACTGCACTCCTTTCTGTGCTTTACAGAAAATTTTTCGGGAAGGACGAAAGACTGGTAAAGTCTGTTTTTGAAATGATAAAGAAAAGAAAGCATGGTAAGCTGGAAAGCCTGATTGCTTATGCAGGTATTGTAATTACCATAGGAATTGCCGCCTTCGGTTACTATATACGTACGCCTTACCTGTACGGGCAGACGGAAGACGGATTTATTATCCGCCAGGAAGTGGAGGCGGGGACGCCGGTGACATTGGCATACCGCCATTCTGTCCAAAAGACTATGATTTATGAATATCTGGTCGTCAATGATATGGAAGACGGACTGGTACTGAAATCCACTAAATACCAATCTATGGGTGTGGGACTTCCTTTTTCCAAAGAGGACGGCGAATTCCGGCAAGAGGGAGACTGGTTTATTTTAGACAAGATAAACAGGGAATATCCGGACCTGTCGATTCGTAACGGCGTCACCAATGATGAACGTGTCATTGTAGACGGTCATGAATATGTGCTTTCGGAGCTGATGCCTCTCGGAAAAGAATTACATATATATGTAGCCCCGCTTTGGAAAGGCTATTGGATGAAAAAAGATATTAGGAGTTGATTCCTTTGGATGATTTAGAAAAAAAAGAACATCTGCCGATGACAGACCGGGCAGAAGAAAATAAGCAGGCGGAGGGGCATCTCCAAAAGAAATTAAAAGAACTGGATAAGGAGTCGAATACGGCAGAATATTCGGGACTGTGGGCAAAGCTGATTGCCGTTATTTGCATTTGCTTTTCCCTGTTCCAGATTTATACCGGATTTTTCGGTGCCTTAGATGCGATGATTCAGAGGTGTATCCATTTGTCTTTCGGTATTTCTTTGGTTTATCTTCTTTGTCCGACAAAGCACTCGTGGGTAAAAGACGGAAATGTACACCCCGTTGATTTGGCGCTTGCCGTCATTGCAACGATTCCTCCGATTTATATTTTATTGAATTACCACCAGCTGATTTTAAGAGCAGGCACGGTGACTCCTGCCGATGCTTTTATGGGCGTTCTGGGGATTGTCATGGTTATCGAGGCGGCCCGCAGAATTGTAGGACTGCCTATCGTTATCGTTGTTCTCGCTTTTTTGGCCTATGGATTTTTCGGCCGTTATATGCCGGGACCGCTTGCTCACAGAGGACTCACAATCAATCAGATGGTAGGTCATCTTTTCTACACAACCGAAGGTGTTTTCGGTATTCCCATGGGCGTTTCATCGACATTTATTTTCCTGTTTATCCTGTTTGGCGCTTATTTGGAAAAAACGGGACTGGGCAAATTCTTTATCGATATTGCCAATGCATTGGCAGGCTGGGCATCCGGCGGTCCTGCAAAGGTAGCGGTTATTTCCTCGGCACTGCAGGGAACGATTTCCGGCTCTTCCGTAGCGAATGTGGTCGGATCAGGCTCTTTTACTATTCCGATGATGAAAAAGTTGGGCTATCATAAAAACTTCGCCGGTGCCGTAGAAGCGGCCGCCTCCACAGGGGGACAGCTCATGCCGCCGATTATGGGTGCCGCCGCATTTCTGATGGCGGAATTTGTAAATATTCCTTACATGGAGGTTGTGAAAGCGGCTATCGTACCGGCCGTCTTGTACTTCATCGGCGTATTCCTCGGGGTTCATTTCGAAGCAAAGAAAGATAATCTTCAGGGGACACCGAGAAGTGAGCTTCCGCCGTGGGGAAAGATTATGAAAGAAGAGGGACATCTGGCTATACCGCTGGTTGCAATCATCGGACTTCTTGCTTCAGGCTATACCCCGATGAAAGCCGCACTGGCAGGTATTATCGTTTCCATTGCTACTGCCATGCTCCGGGCAAATACACGCATGACTTTCAATGACGTGGTGGACGGCCTTATCAAAGGGGCGCGGGGCGCACTGGGCGTTCTTATTGCCTGTGCTTCTGCAGGAATGATTATCGGTATTGTGACAAAAACAGGTGTCGGTCTTAAATTGGCATCCACGCTGGTGGATTTGGCATCGGGAAACTTCCTTCTTCTCCTGTTTTGCACCATGCTGACGTCCCTGATTCTGGGGATGGGTGTACCGACAACGGCCAACTATGTTATTACATCGACTATTGCGGCGCCCGCGTTGCTCCAGCTGGGCGTGCCGATTCTGGCAGCTCACATGTTCGTATTCTATTTCGGCATTATTGCGGATATCACACCGCCTGTTGCACTGGCCGCTTATGCAGGAAGTGCTATTTCGGGAGGCGATCCTCTAAAAACGGGGGTAAATGCTTCCAAACTTGGTATTGCCGCCTTTATCATTCCCTATGTATTTGTGCTTTCCCCGCAAATACTCGGGATTGACGCGTCACTGACCAGCATAGTGATAACGACCTGTACGGCACTTATCGGAATGACCGGCGTTTCTGCAGGAATGATCGGTTATATGGCAGACAAAACAAATCTTCTCGAAAGACTGCTTCTCCTGGCAGGCGGTCTGCTTCTGATAGATCCGCGGCTTGCCACTGATGCGGTAGGCATAGGCATATTGGCTTTCGTCCTCTTCCTTCAGCTCATGAGAAAGAAAAAGAACGCAAAAAGTATATAAGCAAATTAAAAGTGCAGTTCGTAAAAGAGCTGCACTTTTTTTATTTTTCTTTTAAAAATTATTTTTCCTCATTTTGTTTTCGTATGCCCAGAGGAAATTTCAACTTAGGCGGCATGCTTTCCAAAAGGTGGGGGAGCAGTGTATTTTCCTCGTCATCTTTGTGGGGGATGAAAACAGGAAGACGGTTTGGCAAAATTTCCAAATCAATAGGGAAGCAAGGCCCTTTATCGCCGTCTATATTTGTATAAAGCTTCATATCGTCTTGTATAGAAATCCGGGCTTTCTTTACGGCAATAACCGTGAGAATTTCCGGCCCCGGTTGCAGTCCTGCCAGAAGTTTCGGCGCTTCCCTGATGGTGCGGAGCCATTGGAAATCATGAAAAAGAGCAAGCTTAATAACACCCTTATTTCTTTCTCCCGGCGGTACGAGATTCCGGAAACTGCCTGCCGAATCGGTGAGCATGGCGGCAATCAAAGGCGATGAAACCTGTATCACCGTACCGTTTGCCTCCGTAATTGTAAATTGGTAAGATTGCTGCTTGGCAAAAACCTGGAAGCCTTTCATGAAATAAGCAAGGGAACCGAATAAAGTTTTCTCCTTGATGGTGACCTGACTTACCGCCTCGGGAAGAAGACCGGCTGCTACGATATTTATGAAATAACGGTCATTGATTTTACCGACATCAATGAAACTTTTTTCTGCACGACGAAACATATCAATGACTTTTTTCGGAGAACGGGGCATATGGAGTGCCCGGGACAAATCATTCACCGTGCCGAACGGGACAAAACCGAAACAAGATTCACTTTGCACGGAAACCATTCCGTTGATGACTTCATTGATTGTACCGTCACCGCCCATACAGAAAATATCCTTATTTTTTTCTGCCGCATAACGGGCAAAATCCTTGGCATCCCCAGCTTTTTGCGTCAGCTTAATCGTAACATCCTCGTATTTCTCCGATAAAACCGAGGTCATATAAGGAATATAGCGGGGCGCCTTTTCCCGGCCTGACGTAGGATTGACGATAATGACACATCGCGTTGACGGCTTCAAAACAAAATCCTCCTTTCCCGTATACTGAATCGCTGACTTTATTATATCAAATCCGTGAAAATAGAAAATCACATTTTTTACAGAACAAATATAAAAAGTATGGAGAAAGAAGGAATATTTTTATTTGCAAGTTTGCATAATAAAAGGCGGTATCGCCCGAATTACGGACAATACCGCCTTTTGGTATAAATAATAATTATCTTTCAGACAGGCAATGATCAAACATGTACAGAAGAGCTTCACATTCCTGAGCCTTTTTGAAACCGTCCACGTTATCGCGGGCATTTACTTCTTCTTCTACCTGTTCAGTGATGTACCACTGGAGGAAAATCTCGGTTTCCAAATCCCCTTCCTTGCGGGCAAGGTTGAAAATATTACGGATAGAAGCGGAAACAGCTTCTTCATGAGCCAGAGAAGCTTTGGCAACATCCAAAGGATTGGTGTAATGTTTCTTTACGCCTGCAATCGGTAAGAAATCGACAACGCCGTCTCTGTCTTCGATGTAAGAAACAATTTTCAAAGCATGTTCTCTTTCTTCTTCATACTGCTTATCCAGCCATTTTGCATAGCCGTTCAGAGCGATGTTTTTCATATCATGGGACATCGAACGATACAGATAAGCAGATTCGAATTCCATTTTAACTTGTGCAACCAGTGCTTTTAAAATCTTGTCAGATAATTTCATAGTAATATCTCCTTTTGTAAAAATTTATATTGAATTCTTATGTATTGATTATAACATAGATAAATCTCGATGTAAAGAAATTTCATAAAAATATAAATGAAATATTCATGGTGAAAATGTGTTATTTTTTACAGTAAAAATGCAGTTTTATTCGGCCTTATTTTTTTAGGAATATAATAAATATAATAAGAAATCAGGAAGACATCATTTCAATCGGATATATTATACATAGGAAACTCTGCATAGCCACAAAATAATGACATTGCAATTCGAATGACATAATCTGCTATATTCTGTCATCGGATTCATCGGTGGTGGGGACTATCCGTAAAGAAGCCGGAGAAGTAAAATAAAAGATAGAAGTATTATTATCGACGAGGTATAAAATGAGAGGTTTATCAAAAAAGATTTTAAAACATATATTGATGTTTATGATACCAGTCCTTATGGCAGTCATAGGTCATTTTTGGGTTGAATACTTTTCTGAACCAGTGAGGCTGGATTTATACCGGCATATTCCGGATATTAATATTTATGGAACGAATACTCTTTTACGCGATGAGCTAGAAGTCGGAGCCAGAACCTCTGATAAAGCATTTGCTTCGCAGGCATTTGTTTTTTCTGTCAAAGGAAATGTCATAAAAGAATATTATACCAACCAACTGGCACAGAGAGGATGGATTAAAGGTAAAAATTCTAAGTCTGAAGATTTTCACTTCCAAGCTGATGGCTATGATGAATTTCGTTTTTATAAAGACGGATATGTGTTAAACTTGTCTTTCACCATACCATTGGATCAAGACCCAAATAAAGTAATCTATGGGACAAAAGAAAAAAGATGGTATGTGATAACAATGGATAAAGCCAAGGAATAGTGGAACAAGCAAAAACAGATACAGCCGCAGATAATCATATACTCCGCAGGTTCCATGCATCGGTTCTTGAGTCAGATAAATTGCAATAAACAGCCATATAGAAGAAGAGAATATAAATGATTTGTGAAAGGTACAACTATGAAGAAAATAGATTGGGATAATTTAGAATATTACGATTTTGTAGGTTTCGTAGGAGTTGCAGCTTTTTTAATATATGCCTTGTATTTTGGCACGCTTTGGTACGTTACTTATGACTATCGTATAGAAATGAAAGACCAGATGGTAGAAATGTATCAACAGATTTCCGACCCTATACCGCCCATCAAAGATGATTATGGGGTAAAAAAAAGATGGCTGATTTATTATATCGTCGGAACGAGGGAATTTGAACGGGATTTAACGGATGATGAATTTGACCGGTATGGAGAACAACTTTTGTCTCGGGGGTGGAAAATTGACAAAAAGTATACTGAGATTGACCGCTCCCGTAAATCCACAACTATGCTTTTGAGCAAAGGAGAATTTATATTTGAAATTACTTGGTGGGAAGATAAAAAGATATGCAGATTCTATTTAATAAAAAGAGACTGGATATACGATACGGGATTTTAATTCATCCGTCTTTTGAAAGTATTTAGAATACAATAAATACTAAAATTGAGGGCAGATATCTTTTTAGGAAAGCAAGGTAGGAAATTATTTGTAGGATTCAGTAAAATAAGATATGATAGTTTGCCTGTGCTGACAAGAGAGGACAGAGAGGTTCATGACGGAATCATGACACTTTCTTCAGCAATATATCAAATGCAGACAGTATGGGTAATGACGAGGTGTATAAATGATTTCAAAAATGAAACTCAGGAAATTAATACTGACCTTATCAGGATTTGCGGCAATAATATTGAATTGTATTTTAGTCAGTCATTTGGAATCAAGGAAGCCCGAAATAGAGATAATGAGAAGCATTGCAGGAGTCAATATATATAATGAAAAACGTACATTAGCGGATTTATTGCAGTTTAACTATAGAACTCCTACAAATTATATTCTCACATGCTCTTTGCAATCTGACGGAAATCAAACAAATATTACAGACTATTATCAAAAATGTTTGGAGAATGCCGGATGGAAATTTATAGGGGAGTCAGAAAATATAGATTATTCAAGGAACAGAAAGATAGGGGAGTCATTTAATTTCGAAAAAGGAATATACAAATTGGAATTATATTTTAAAACTCAGGATTTGTATGATTACGAAAAAGGTGGCGGAAAAAATTTGCTGAAGTATTCTGTGGCAATTTATCCTGAAGCATGAAAAGAGGGACACAATTTATGTCTGATTATGATAAGAGGAACAATTTGTCTGTAGTTGGGTCTTGTTTTTTTGTTTTGTCGGGAATACTTTCTGTTTTTTATTGCATAGTAAAAATCCATGAAGGGAAAATTATTTTCATGGATTTTTCAGACTGTATTTTTATATTCCTTATTATATTAATGAGTGCATTTATAATATTTATAGGGATATGGCAGTTGCATACAGGACTGAGAAATTCAAATGGAAAGGGCATGGGGCATACTCAAACCTCTATTGTGCATAAATTGATAAAGCTGTTTTGGTATCCTGAAGAATATTATAAAAGAAAAAATAGTCATACACGTACTAATAAGATAAAACACCACATAGGGGTTGTGGTGGCTGTCATGGCGGCTTTTTTAATAGGTGCAGTCTTTTTTTACTTACCCCGATTAATTTTACCTGAAATGATTATAAAAATTTTCATTCTTATAAGTATTATAGTATATTGCAGAAAATATCTGATGTAATGCATTTAATTGAAAAGCCATTTTACTTATGTTGCGGTATGCTGCAAAATGGATATTTATATGCAGCTCCGTCAAAAAGAAAAAACAGAGCGGCGGAGCAACTTTGCAATTCAATTTTTGAGTAAAAAATGGTGCAAAATATATTTGTAATATAAATGATTTGTGAGAGGTACAACCATGAAGAAAATAGATTGGAATAATTTAGAATATTACTATTTTTTAGAAGCATATGAAGGGATGGATTAATGTGATAGTAAGTTTTACGCTAGTGGATATTATTTTATGTGCCGTTTATATTTTTTGGGGTACAAGGTGGATTTTTAAGAGTTTGCGCTTAGGTAGATTTTCAGTCTGTAACAACTGGAAAATAATAGCTCTAAAGCTGTATATACTATTATTAGTACCTTTATCACTATTTGTTTATTTTTATTTTGCCGGTAATCCGAATCTAAGACTACTTTTGGGAACATTGATAATTATATTTTGTGGAATTGGTGAATATTTATTATTCAAAGAAATGCAAAGCATAATAAAAAATACTCTTTCTGAAAACCAAAAATATGAATTTAATGAAGAATGTTCACGTGAAAAGTTTAAGTTTCAGATTCATACAGCAGCAATGGGGATGATTGCATTTATGGGGTTGTTAACCTATTTTTTTGCAGATTAGTGTTTGGCTTTTGATATGAAGAAATATAGACAACAAAGCGGAATATAAAACAGACGGGCAAGGAATTACCGCTTCCACAGAATCTATAACCAAACATAACCCTTTAGGACTTGGATATATATCCGCTGTTCCTGTCAAAGGGAAAAAAGAAAGCACCACCTATTCAGCGATAGCAGATAGTATTATTACTATGACAAAAGAAAAGACGGACAAAGAAATTAGCCATGACACAGCCAATGCATTGCATACACTTTCTGAAATTTTTGACAAAAAGAAAATAGAAGAAAGACACGAATATGTGAACATACTCTCTCAAGTAGGATTTCACATCATAGGAGACATAGCAGAACAAAAAGAAAAGGAGCTCCATCAAAAAGCTGAAAAGGCAAGAAGAACAAATAATAACATATTAGCAGAAAATTACGAAAAAGAAGCTGAAACGTGGAAGGAAAGCGGGGCTAAAAGAATCGCTTTGCATGGAATCATGGGTGCTTTGGTATCTCAAGAGGCGGGGGACGGCATACAGAAAGGAATGACGGGAGCAGGGCTAAATGCCCTTCTGCAAAAACGATTGGAGAAAATACAAGACCCGGAAGTACACAAAATGGCCAGCGCCGCTATAGGATACCTGACAGGAGGTAAGACAGGAGCTGCCATAGCGGAACAGGCAACTATATTTAACTACCTGACCCATGCACAGAAAAAGCAAAAAGAAGCGTTAATTGCACAGGCACAAGAAGAAGGAAATGAAGAACAGGTAAATACCATAAAAAAATACTATGATAACTTGGAGAATAAGCAAGATGTTGTTATAAGTAACGTGGAATTACCAGAACAGGTTGAATATGACGACAATACTGAAAAAATGATATTACAGGCAAGTAACATTTATGATGGAACGGATGCTATGAAAGAAGTGATCATAGCAGGCTTGAAACTGGCAAAGAAACAGGGACTTACAGAATATCATTTTGGCGATGAAGACTATGTGACACTAAACGGCTCTATTGGGATAGGGCTAGGATTGACAGGCGGATTTATTATGGACAAGACGGGGAATGTTTATGTTATCGGAGGTATCGGTATTGTAAACGGTCTTGGTGGGACGGTAGCAAGTGGTAAATTTAGTGTGGATACAAGTACTTGGAAATCTCAAGACTTTAGAAAAGTGATTCCAGGTGCAACTATGAATTTTGGGTTCAGCTTATATGGTTCAGTAAACATCGCTATAGGGGAAAATAACGGATCCCGGGAGATAGGAGTCGCTAATGGCATATCTGTCTCTATAACAGGTATGGAGACCAAATATATATGTAATATAAATGATTTGTGAAAGGGACAACCATGAAGAAAATAGATTGGGATAATTTAGAATATTACGATTTTGTAGGCATTGTGGCAGGCATGGCTCTTTTGATATTCTGCTTGTATTTCGGCACGCTTTGGTACGTTACTTATGACTATCGGATAGAAACACGAGATCAGATGGTCGAGACATATCAACATCTTTCCGACCCTATACCGCCCATCAAAGATGATTATGGGGTAAAAAAGAGATGGTTGAGTTATTCTATTTTCGGAACAAGGGAGTTTGAGAGGGATTTAACGGATGGTGAATTTGACAGATATGGAAAACAACTTTTATCCCAGGGATGGAAAATTGACAAAAAGTATACTAGGATTGACCGCTCCCGTAAATCCACAACTATGATTTTAAGTAAAGGGGAGTTTTGGTTCTTAATTACTCGATGGGAAGGGGAAAAGACAGTATTTTTTCATTTATTAAAAGAAGACTGGATACGTGATAAAGGATTTTAATTCATTCGCGGAGCTTTTTATGATAACCCCTGTCTTAACATTGTAGAAAAGGGACAACCATGAAGAAAATAGATTGGGATAATTTAGAATATTATGATTTCATAGGTTTCGTAGGAGTTGCAGCTTTTTTAATATATGCCTTGTATTTCGGCACGCTTTGGTATGTTACTTATGACTATCGGATAGAAACGCGAGTTCTGTTTTATACGGAAAGAATTATTTTTAAAAAGTACGATTTATTCGGTAAAACCAATATGTTTGGCGGATTTATTTGTAAGGCTAAAAGGGGCTAAAAACGGCAAAGTGGAGCAAAATATGGGTGAGATTGCTCCACCAACTGCTCCACTTTTTAACTATAAATTTGATTAATTTTTTCTATAATTTGATCATCATAACTTGGGATAGCGTGACCGTATAAATCTAAAGTATGGCTTACTCTTGCATGACCTAACCGGCGGGACACTTCTATAATTGGTATACCGGCGGCTAATAATAATGTAGCGTGGGTATGCCGCAGGCAATGAAAATTTCTATACGGCAGATTGCATTGTGTAATTGCCTTTTTCCACGCCCGTTCTAAAGCCTCCGGGCGGACAGGGTTATTATTTGCATTTCTGAAAACAAGTGTTTCTTGCTTGATATCTATTGTCTTTTCATTATTTCTCAATTCCTGCAGTGCGGCGGTAACCGTAGCGGGGATTGAGATTTTTCTTTTCCCTGATTTTGTTTTCGGAGGCTGAAACGTAATGTCACTGCCGACACGCTGTAATTGCTGGCGGACGGTAACGGTGCCATTTTTCAAGTTTACGTCTTTCCGGCGCAAGCCCAACACTTCACCCCTCCGCATGCCAGTATGAGCTACTAAAAGGAAAATGGGATAGAAAGCGGGGATTTTATCCTTTGTGTAAGAAAGGATTTTGTTAATTTCATCTTTATTAAATATGCCGGGTTCATCCCGGACAATCTTTTTTGCTTTTGCAAGACGGACAATATTTATCTGAATGATACTTAGATCTACAGCTTGCTGAAATGCTGCGTGTAAAAGAACATGAACCTTTCGGGAACAGTCCGGGGTCAAACTATTTAACAATTCCTGCACATGAGATATAGTACAGGACTGGAGAGGAATTTTTGAAATAGGCTCAATCTTTGCGGCAAGATAGAGATATCTTTCATATGTACTGGCTCTGACAGTATCTTTTTTATAGGTGGAAAGGAAATATAAAAGCCACTGACCGACAAGCATATCAGACGGTTCTATAAAGGTGCCGTCCCGTTCCGCTATTTTCTGACGGGACATCCAGTCCATAGCATCGTCTTTCTTTTTAAAGCGCTTGGAGTACCTTCTTCCGTTAATCATAATAAAAGCACGATAACTGTCATGGAGTTTATCGTAGACCAAAGAACCTCTTTTATATTGTTTCATAAGTGATCTCCAGTTTGATATAATAAAAAATAAGGAGGAAAAATAAAATGGTAAAAGTAATGAAGGCAAGAATTGCATATACAGGACCCGCATTGGAGAATGGGGAAATGGATGTAAGAGACTTGGCTCCATCATTAATTGCTTTTGCGGATCTTGTAGAAAATGTAAACCATGTAATTGGTGGAGAAAAGGAAATAAAAGTTCTTGTTAATCAAGATAGCATTAAGAAAGGTTCCTTTGATATTACATTTCTTTTGAATACAAATATTTTAGAAGAGGCAGCCGTACTGGTAGGGATGGCACAGCAGAATGGATTAGCAGATTTACTTACAATTCTCGGCTGGGCGCAAAGTATGGGGAGTGCAGGAGTTGTCACGGGGATATTCCCATTAATAAAACGTATTGGACACAGGACAATCGATGGTATCAAGAAGATAAAAGACAAGAAAGCGGAAATTACACTTTCTGATGGGGATAAAATAACAACCAAACAAAATACAGTTAATGTACTTTTGAACGTAGACTGTCGTGTTAGTATTGAAAAAATTATCCAACCTGTAAAGAAAAATGCCGGTATAGATGGATTTGAATTGAGAAATCCTGATGAACAAGGAAAAGATGCTATTGAGAGAGTGACAAAATCAGAAGCGACAATGTTTGACGCACCTCCGGCGGAAGATTTCGTGGAAGAAGATAATAGTTCTATCGAACAAGAATTGACAGTGAAGATTGTCACAGCTAATTTTGACGATGGAAAGTGGAGATTGACCGATGGAACAAATACATTTTGGGCAAATATAGAAGACGATGAATTTATCAGGAAGGTAGAAAATAATGAATTACGTTTTGGGAAGGGCGATATGCTAACGGTCAGATACTTTATTAAACAATGCATAAAAAACGGTCATCTGAGCAGTGACTATATTGTTTCAAAAGTTTTAGCTATACGGAGAAAGCCGGAACAAATAAAATTACCATTTGAATATAAATAGAGCAAGTAACTAAAATTTATGCTATAAATTACAACATATGAGTAATAAAATTAAAACGTAGAAAGACCTCGCACCTAAAGGATACGAGGTCTTTCTGCTGTAGTGCAGGCATGCTGCAAAGTCCATAATTTATTTGAGGAGTATTCCTCAAGTTGTGACCTCATTGTAACACAGGATAAACGGTTTTCCAAGACCAAGGCACAAAATCACATAAAAACACCAATAATAACGCAAAAAACACGCCATCCGCCCCTTTATTTAATCGAAACTGATTTAAGATAAACCAGTTGATATGGAATACCGAATGTACGCGCCAGATTATAAATATCTATTTCTGGATGACCGGCTATCAACTCGTCGGGGAACAGCAATTCTACGGCAAATTGATTTGCTTCTTTTTCAATCTTGCAATTAGCAATAAAAGAATTTCTATTAAAAGCATGAGTGCCGGCATGCGGATGAAGCAGCGCATGGCCGAGCTCGTGCGCGCAAATAAACGATCGAAGAAATGGCTCTGCGTGATTATTTATCCGTATAGTTTTGATGCGGAACAGATTGCTGAAATATCCCAAATTTTTACCCAATTCTTCATATAAAATATAGATATGGTTTTCCGCGGCAATCCAAAATGGGTCTCTTGTGTCGTGAGCATCGGCGATTTTATTCGCGAATTTCTTTATATCCATTATTGATTCTTTCGTAATAAAATATAAACGTTAATCTTTTGCGAGTTTATCAACACTTGGCAGACGCCCTGATTCAGAGGCGATTTTCTTTTCATGCTTTTTAACGCGGCGTTCCAACTTTTTTATATCTTCTGATGGAGGTAGATTTTCCGGGCTAATTCCTCTGGATGCAAGCATTCTTCTAATTGTTTTATTATTCTGAACATGTTCATCGGTAATAGGATTTTCTCCCTGTAAATCTTTTTCCTCTACATTGTAATTTGTCATCTCGGTTGCCAGGTTTTTGGCAGCAATAGTTAATGTGGGAAGAAAGTCCGCAAGCGGTCGACTGTCTTTTACATTAAGCCTATCCTTCATTTGCTGTGTGGTATATCCGCCAAATAATGCCGCATCACCTTTAGAACGGATGCGCCCAAACCCTTTATCATCAACGCCACGCTGATAAATATTTTGTGATAACCTTTTTTCTGATTCCTTAAGCCGTCCCCGAGCTTCCGTTCTTTCTATAAAAGAAATGCGGTCCTCTATAATTTCCTGTTTCCTTGTTTGTACAGCAAAGTAACTCTGGGCAAATGCAATTTCAGGCTTTTTTGGATCTCCATTTTGGGCAATAAGGTAGCATGCATAACGTGTCAATGCATAATCTTGTATAGAACGTTGACCGCCATTGCCAATTGTAATCATCTTCGTGACCTCACGAAAATGATCATCTGTCGATACGCCGCTGGTTTTGCAAGAATCCATAGCTCTCATTATAGCGTTTGAGAAATTCTCCCAACGCGTATATCCCAAGAGGGGCATTACATCTCTTGCATACCAAAACTCAATATTATCGTCTTGCGTGTGGCAAATGATAGAGTCATATACCTTGGTAGATTGAGATACAAATTTCTTATCCATTATTTATACCTTCTTTATTTACGATATTTTTTCGGAGTAAATTTTTCTTTAGCTTTTAATTTTGCAAAGCGGAGAGCATTTTCGAGAGATGCTTTCATATATTCACGTGTTTCAGGGTCCATAGGTTCCCCGCCATTATACATAGCAATAGCATCCTGACTGTCCATATCATTCAAAATGTCGGACAGTCTTTTTTGGATGTCTTTTTCGTCTTTTTTAGTAAGAGAAGGTTGGAAATCTGTAGGAACATCATTCAGTCGGATGGAAATATCTTTATCAAGTAATTTATATAATCTTTCTGATGTCATATTCATTGCAATCGCTAAATTGTGCAAAAATGTGATTGATGGGTTTACAGGTTTACCTGTTTTAGAGTCTTTACCGTTCTCAATCATGCTTATGTATGGTTTGGAACATTTAGCAAGTTTTGCAAGATCGTTTTGTGTTAATCCATTTTGCATTCTGTAATTTTTTACTATATCGGACAATCGCAATTTAATCACCGCATTTCTTTTATACATATTAGCATATAGATAAGAGGGTGTAAACTGCACTTAATAAATTTACTTTACTACACTTTACTTTTTGTGTTAAGTATGGTGAAGTGTAAAACGAAAGGAGAAAGAGAGGTGAAGGAGAATGGGAAATTTGGAGGTACAGGTAGAGATCACGTTATCACGAATAACAGAAATCAAGGAAATAGTGAAGATGATTGATGAAATAAGAAAAGAGACCAGATGATAGAAATGTATAAGAAGCTTCCTGCACCGGTACCTGTTGTTTCTGATGATTATGAGATTCATCAAAGACGGTTGGTATTTTATATTGATGGCGTAAAGACATTAAGTAAATTGCAATCTAAGCACATATTGACGGAGTATAAAGAGGCATTAGAAAAAGAAGGATGGACTGTTGAGAGAGAGTATACAAGAAATGATAAGACTAAAACATTTGGAATAAATATGAAAAAGAGTGAGTTTTCTTTGAGTATTTCTACACAGGAAAATAAAAACACAATAAACATTCTCTTGATTAAAGAAGACTGGATATACGATAAAGGATTTTAATTCATTCGTCATAGAGGGCGGTTTGTTTGCATATCCGAAAAAATCATCTTTGTAGTTATGTAAGATTACCAAACCGGAAAGGTGCGTTCAATTCCATTACCTCTGTTAAATCAAAAAGCCCTTGCCAAATCAGTTGGTAAGGGCTTTTTGTGTACACTTTATTATTATGGAAACCATAAATGATCAAAATCACGTTTTTGATATAATATGCGGCGTACTTCCATTGTGTCATCTATGACCACATAAAAGATGCAAAAGTTTCTCACATAAATTCTGTAATAAGGATATTTTCTTTTCTTTGCCGATGGATAGGGACTAAATGAAAGCGGCATTTCCAACCGCTTCATAATGGCAATTTCCACATCATCGACAAGACGCATGGCCGCTTCCGGGTTTTTGAGTGTCAATGCGATATAATCAATAATTTCATTTAAATCCTGTTCAAACAGGGGCAGGAAAGACAGATTAAATTTTTTTGGCTGCATAGATTCTGCCTCTTATTCTTCCAAACACAGCCTCTTTCGTGTCCCGTACAGCATTTTCCAGGGCCATTTTATCAGCTTCATCAAGACTTTTTTCAACAGTATCTGTAATTTTTGTATACTGCTCAATGCTCATCAGCACCATAGTTCCATATCCGTTTTTGGTAAGAAATACCGGATGATTTGTTTCGAGTACCATTTCCTCTACTTCAGGAAACTTATTTCTCAAGTCAGATACGGGTCGTATATTCATCATGTTTTCCTCCTCCTTTTATCTCAATTATATCTTAATTCTATCATGAATATATCTTATTAGCCATAGAGATTTGATTTTTTACCTTTTGTCATCTAAAAATATTTCACTTGTATATGATATGAATGAGCAGAAGAACTGCTTTTATATTAATCCGGGAACCGCTTATGTGGCTTTCTATCCTTTCCAAATTTTTTAAAAATGTTGTCAAAATGTTGTCACTAAGGTCATTTTTGGACAAATTAAGGCATTAGCACGAAAAAATACCATCGGTGAAATCACCGATGGTATCTGTCTTTATGGCGGAGAGAGGGGGATTCGAACCCCCGTGCCGGTATTCGCCGGCAACATGATTTCCAATCATGCACCTTAAACCGCTCGGACACCTCTCCATTTTTATCAGTTTACCCGCAGGTAGGAACTGACTGACTTATTTATTATATTGATTCGGTCTCTATCTGTCAAGAGAAATTTGCTCTTTTCCCGTTATGTTTCAAAATAGGACCGGATTCGTTCATTATCGTTTGTGATTCCCAAGGCGGCAGATAACAGCAGTCTGGCTTTGGGGGCAGAAAGTGTGCCGCCTGATATAATGCCCAGTTCTTTCATGGATTTGATACTTCCGTCGTAGCTGTATTCTTCCATAATGCTTCCTGTAGGTACACGGGTGGTGAGTACCACGGGAATACCGGTCTTCCTTAATTCCGCAATGGCTTTTTGACATTCCAGCGGTACATTTCCGCAGCCGAGACCGTCTATAATGATACCTTTGGCTTTTCCTTTGGCAGATTTTACAATTTCGCCGTCCATGCCTGACCAGGTCGGAATGATCCAGACATGGGGTTCGATTCGCGAGGGGTGGATTTTTTTATGCGCCACGGGAATTCGTCCGTACAGTACCGCATTTCCGGAGACCGTACCTAAAGGACCGTAGTGAAGATCACGGAAGGTATCGGGATTTGTTGTATGCACTTTGGTGACTTCTCCGGCGGAGTAAATGCGGTCACCCAGGCAGACGACGACGCCCATTTTTCCCGTCATGTCATCGGCGGCAATTCTGACGGCAGATAATATATTTTCAGGGCCGTCGGCACTGATTTCATGACTACCCCGCATGGCACCTGTAACACATACGGGTTTTTCGGTTCGCAAAGTTATATACAGAAAGAAAGCGGTTTCTTCCAGAGTGTCGGTTCCGTGGGTGATTACAAATCCGTCGGCGGCGTTTTCTGCAGCGAGTTTGTCGATTTCCCGGGAGAGGGCAAACATTTTTTCAACGGTCATCCAACCGCTCGGGATATTTGAAAATTCCCGTACTTCTATATCCGCCGCGTGAGAAAGTCCGGGGATTGCAGAAACTAAGTCGCCTCCCGATACGGCGGGGACGAGGCCTCCCGTATTTTCGTCTTTTTTCATGGCGATTGTGCCGCCGGTGGTGATAATGATGATTTTCTTTTTCATAAGGGATAAAACTCTCTTTTCTTATAAGATATAGGTACTGCTCTTTGATGAGAAAAGGTGCCGGATATATTTGAAGGGGAAATTTTTATTCAAACTTGTTTTTCTTTTTCGTTTTCCATTTTTCTGGCAATAATATCCGTAAATTTCTGTATCAGTGAGGTTATATTTGCCTCTTCAATCACTACGGAAGGTACATTATAGGCTGCGGCAATATGGTCAAGAATCACCTGTCCCGCTTTTTTTGTGTCTTCTTCCGTATCAAGGCCCCAGCGGTAATGGTCGAGCAAAGTGGCATAGAGGGCTGTCCAGGTCACGGCATCACTTTTTTTGTCCGCCGGCTCCCACCATGTATGAAAATCACTGTCCGATAAAGTACCGCCCTGTTTTTGATAAAGGTTATAAAGAAATTTTTCAGTGACTCCGTAACGTCTCATCCGTTCCCGTACACTGTACTGCATAGAAGAATCTAAATGATTTTGCCGTCTCAGTCCTTCTTTCACCGCTTCTTTTACGGTAAGACCGATAAGCTCACCCAGTTTATTGTGTTTTCCTGAAGAACGGAAATAAATCGGACTGTCCGGATTGGCGACAATCAGCGTGGAATCGGTTCCCGAGCCTGTGGCAGGTTCATAGGAATACCGGCTTCCCGCCAGAAGTTCGCGAAGTGCTGCCGATTTTGCTTCTGTACAAGTGACCAGGGCACGTGTCAAAACTCCTTCCGGCATATCCGCTCCCAAAAAGAGCATAATGTTGATGGTGCCCGGTTTAAAATATTCCGGTTTGCTTTCTCCGCCATACGCAAAGGCCGGATCGCCGGCAGAACCTGCATTGGCTTCTATACCTGCTGTGACACAGGCCGTTACTTTTAAATTTTTATAGGTTTTCTCCACGACTACGGCATTTTCCATATCTGCCGCCGTGCCGAAACCGGTAGATACTTTCCAATCATTTCCGATACTTTCGGCTTTCTTTTTTATATCTTCTTCATACTCTTGAAAAGACATACAGGTACCGCCGGTACGCTCTGCACATTTATAATTGAATACTTCTTTGATGTTGTCATGAAATCCGCCATTTATCGGAGAGGTACTCACTACTTTTTTTGCCTGATTAAATAAGACAAATACGGTTTTCCCTTCAAGGTTTCTTCGTATTTCATCGCCGCATTCAAAGCGGTATAAGATTTCATCCGTATCGTGGTTTATCATAAACAATCTCCGTTTTTTCTGTATGATACCGTGGACAAAAACAGTTACAGCAAAAAAGAGCTTTCGCTCCTTTTTGCTATGTATTAATTATTGTTATTTTCCTTTTCTTTCCTTATAACGTCATGAGCACCGCCTTCGACAATGGAGGTGGCGGATACGAGCGTCAGCTTTGCTTTTTCCTGCAATTCTGCAATGGAAAGGGCACCGCAGTTGCACATGGTCGCCTTAATTTTGGCACAGGTTTTGGCTACGTTTTCTTTCAAAGGACCTGCATAAGGTACATAGGAGTCGACGCCTTCTTCAAAGAGAAGTTTCTTTTCTCCGCCGAGATCATAGCGGCCCCAGTTACGGGCTCTGTTGGAACCTTCGCCCCAGTATTCTTTTACTACCGTACCGCTGACGGTCCGTTTTTGTGTAGGAGATTCGTCGAAACGGGCAAAGTAACGGCCGAGCATAACAAAGTCGGCACCCATGGCAAGGGCGAGCGTGATGTGGTGATCGTAGACGATACCGCCGTCGGAGCAAATCGGAACATAGATACCGGTCTTTTTGTAATATTCATCTCTTGCATGGCAAACTTCAATGACGGCAGTCGCCTGGCCGCGGCCGATACCTTTGGTTTCTCTTGTGATACAGATGGAACCTCCGCCGATTCCGACCTTTACAAAGTCGGCACCTGCTTCTGCGAGGAAAAGGAAACCGTCCCGGTCAACGACATTTCCCGCTCCTATTTTTACTTTGTCGCCGTAACGTTCACGTACCCAGTCGATTGTGATTTTCTGCCATTCCGAATAGCCTTCGGAGGAATCAATGCAAAGTACATCGGCTCCCGCATCTACGAGAAGAGGTACGCGTTCTGCATAGTCTCTTGAGTTAATACCGGCACCGACAACAAATCTTTTTTTCGCATCGAGCATTTCATCAGGATTTTCACGGTGGGAGTCATAGTCCTTACGGAATACGAAACCGTACAGTCTTCCGTCTTCATAAAGAACGGGAAGGGAATTGATTTTATTGTCCCAGATGATGTCGTTCGCTTCAGAAAGAGTAATACCGAACTTGGCAGTGACAAGCTTTTCCAAAGGAGTCATGAAATCTGAAATTTTTTCCGAAGGATCCATGCGGCTGACACGATAGTCACGGCTGGAAACAATGCCTACCAGCTTGCCGTTGGCCGTACCGTCAACAGTGATGGCTACTGTAGAATGGCCCGTTTTTTCTTTTAAAGCTAAAATATCTGCCAGTGTATTTTCAGGAGACAGATTGGAGTCACTAGAAACAAAGCCTGCTTTTTTGGCTTTGACTCTTGCCACCATAGCAGCTTCTTCTTCAGGCGTTTGGGAACCGTAGATAAAAGAAATACCTCCGTTCCGTGCAAGCTCGACAGCCAGTTTTTCACCGGAAACGGCTTGCATGATAGCAGAGACCATAGGAATGGACAGCTCGATATCCGGAGTTTCTCCCTTTTTAAATTTTACGAGAGGTGTTTTTAAGGAAACATTTGCGGGAATACATTCACAGGAAGAATATCCGGGAATCAGAAGATATTCATTAAAGGTATGTGCAGGTTCATTGATATAGGTTGCCATCATTTCCTCCTAACAAAAGACTTTAAAAGTATAAATTCTAATTATTATATCTAAAACACGGACCGAAAGGAAGAGAATTTGTGCAAAATATTCTCTTCAGTTTGTTTTATTTTATTACAAATAGAAAATATATGCTATAATTCCGCCCCATATAAAGGAAAATAAATAAAGAAATTTTACAAATAATAAAGAAAGGCACGGACAAATAAGTTTCAATTGGCAGTAAAGGAAAAATCCTGTCTGCCGGTAATGATATAATGAAAACAAAAGCAGTTAACGAAAGCAGGCAGGCTATGGATAAAAGAAAGACCGCCAATAAAATATTGGGAGCTGCATTCACCACTTGCCTGGTGACCGCTCCTTTTCAAGGAAACGGACTCTGGCAGGCCGGTTTATTTCATGTGGCTTTTGCGGCAACCGTCGGGGGAATTGCGGACTGGTTTGCCGTGACTTCTCTTTTTGAAAAACCGCTGGGAATTTCTTACAGGACGGATATTATTGCCAACCGCCGTGACAAAATTGTAGAAATGGCGAAAGAAATGGTCAGTGAGGAATTGCTCCCCCAAAGAAAGATGGAAGAGTTTTTTAAAGAGCATCTCCCTTCTGAGATTCTTTTGTCGTGGCTCAAAAATCACAGAGAAGCGGTCGGTCTGATTTTGGAAGAAGTTCTTCAGGCAGGGATTTCCGCTATAGATAAAGACCGGATTATAAACGTACTCATTGAAAAAGGAGAAGAGGCGGCAGCAGGAGAAGATTGGACAGAGCGGATTGCTTTTGTTCTTGAAACACTGAAAACATACGAGCAAAAATCTGTTTTGCAGGAAGCACTGGCAGGGGAAGTCAAGCATTTTTTGGAAAACAGATTTACCCTGGACGAAGTGCAGAGTCTTTACCGGGAAGCGTGGAGACGGTACAAAGAACAGGGATGGTTCCGGGGCGTTTTGCAGCATGTCATGGAAGACAGAGACGAAGAGGCCGTCCGTATTCTCCGTGAAAATATTTTGCAGATAGCAGATACCGTTAAAGACCCGGAAAGTGAAATCTGCCGTACGTTGGAAAATGCTTATGACCGGTTGATTTTCCGTTTGCGTAACGATGAAGCATTCAAAAGTACATGGAACGGATATATTGCAAATGCTTTGTCCGCATGGATGAAAAAACACGGAACGGAACGGGCCAAAGCGGTATGGCAGGAGCAGGAAAATATTGTGGTGGGATATCTGTCGGAAATTTTATTAAAAATGGCGGAAGACAGACTTTCAAATCCGCAGAAAAAAGAAGAATTTGATGATTTTCTCTTGAAAGTATGTATTCCCCGATTACCGTGGGTACATAAAAAAATCAAGGAATCCGTGGAATATGCGTTATCCGGCTATGACGGAAGAAAAATGGCAAAAATTGCAAAAGACGGAGTTTATCAGGATATACAAACGATACGGATTAACGGTTCACTTTGCGGCGGGGTGCTGGGGGGACTGTTTTATCTGATTTCTATTCTGGGAGGGCTGTTTTAATGAAACGATACAGAATGGCCAATCTTATTTTTGCAGGTGCTTTTTTCCTTTTCTGTTTTGCTGCGGTTTTGCATGTCTGCCGGAAAAATGAGGGGACGGCCTTATTTTATTTCCTTGCCCAGTCCTGCTTTATCGGATGCGTGGCTGATTGGTTTGCCGTGGAAGCCATTTTCAGAAACAGTCTGCATCTCCCCCGCTTCAGACCTTTAATTCCGAAAAATAAAGAGAGAATTGTCCGTCAAATTCATGAAACCGTGAACAGGAATTTAATTAAAAGCGAAATGTTTGCGGCCATGATTCAGAAATTCTCGCTGACCGCATTTTTAGAAAATGAATACCGCAGCGGAAACGGGGCAGTACGACAATTTGAAAAAACGGCTGCTTTTTATACGGGCCGGTTTCTTGCCGGTTTTGTAGCAGATCACCGAAAAGAGGTGGGACTTTGGGCAAGACAGGGGGGACGCACCTTCGTAAACCGCTTTGTCCGTTATCTGGAAGATAAGGCACTGAGTGATGATAAAAAAGAGCAAATACTTTTTCAAATACTTGAAGCAGCGGAAGAAAAAATTAAAGATCCGTCCCTGCAAACTAAACTGGCCCGCTATTTGAGAACCTGGGGAGACAAGCAGGATAAAGGTTTTTGGGGAAATATGCTGTATCCGCTTGCCGGCTACATGGGCATCATCGATTATGAGGACATGGCGGCAGCGGTTCTCAAGGCGACGGAAGAAAAAATACAAAGCTGGAAAGAAAAGGATAATCCTTTCGGACAGACACTGCTTGCAGAATGGAGTCATGCGGTAGAGACGTTTATGGAAACTCCGGCGGTAAAAAAAGCACTTCGTGATTTTGCTTTTTATTTATACGAATCCTTTCCCGTGGAAGAAAAAGCGGATGCGGTCTTTGAACGGTTATGGGAAGAGTGGGCGGACGGCGACGCTTTCGAAAATCATCTGCTCCCCCGTATAGAGGAGTCTTTTCACCGGGCGCTCCGCAGTGTGGCAGATAATGAAAAAATACGGAGACAGATGGATTGGGGAGCAAAAAACCTGCTGATGGAAATTCTCCGCTTTGAGCGAAATCATATATCGGAAGCGATTGTACGTATACTGGAAAGTTACCGGACCGAAGAGCTTAATGAATTTATCGAATCAAAAGTACATAAAGAGCTTGAAGGTATACGCATCAATGGAGCAGCTGTAGGTCTTGCGGCAGGTGCTATTTTATATATTTTTATACAATTTATATATTTGCCGGCCGTAACATTTCTGTTTAGGTTATAAAGGAAATCTGTAGGCTCTTATAAGCCGGACGGTATAGAAAAGACGGACCGCTTTTTGCTATAATGGGCACAGAGGTGATGAATATGGAATATTTAACAGTAGACAGAATGGTTGTAGACGGTGTGGACAAATATCGTATTTCCGAATTAAAACGTGTATATGGCAGTGTCGTATATGACGGAGAAGAATTTGTATTCCTCTATGAACCGGAATCAGAAGATACGACCCGTGCATACCGCCCGGAAAGCTATGTCATGGCTGTTATGCTTGACGACGAGATTTTTGATGGGAAAACCCTTCAGTATTGCATCACGCTGACCTATGACGGGCACGTAAAGTCTGTTGACTATCTCGGACTGGACGATGCCGGACGTCCCGATACGGTAGATATCGAATAAGATGAAAAAAGCAGAGCTTCTTTACGGAGGCTTTGCTTTTTTTATGCATGACTTCCGCAAACTGCAAGAAACTTAAATTTTTCCTGTGCAGTTCATATATTAATTTCATTATGAAAAACTGAATCATTCATAGATAATTTATATGTTTCATATGAGAAATCATGCTATAATATAAAAAAATACAACCGGAAAGTGAGGCGCATTATGACAATTACTTATATACTCCAAATTTTAGATGATATCGAAAAAGGAGATTCCAAGAAATACGGTGTTATTACGGATATGAACGGCGAATTGCAAAAAGCAGTGCGGCGTGCCAAACGGCGTATTACCCGTCTCCGCTTCCGTGCCCAGTATGAACTGGGAGAAATGGATAAAGCCAAGGTTGCGGCAGCCAACGATCATATGCCCCGCTTCATCAGAGTACTTGATAAGATTCGCAATTTAAATTTGGAAGACTGCCGCGGGCTGCAGGGAATAGAAGACTTTCTCGATGATGAAAACCGTGTACATGAAGTTGTCGAAATGGCACAAAAAATAGGGCAGCTCTCTGTCATAAGTTCCTCTGCTTATACGCCGATGGCACTTGGTTTCGGACTGCTTGAAACCCACACCTCGCTGGATGATATAGAAATAGATAATGTGAAATTCAAAACAATGGATCCCGCCTATGCAAAGACAGTTAAAGAAGAAATACTCGCATTCCGGGAACGGGTGCGCAGTGTCTGCCACTATCTTGAAGATATTGCACACTGTGCGAAAGAAAAAGCCGATGCCATCAATGACCTTGCCGATTACTTTGCCGATGGAGTGGAAAGCGCAGAACGGATACAAATGCAGGCAGGCGGCGACTGGGCAATGTATACCTTGGTACAGAAAATGCAAATCGGAAGAGCCATACAGGTGGCACAGCTGATTACACTCCTTTTCCAAAGACTTCTTGACTCTGACGGACAAATATACGAAAGCAGCCGGGCTGCTATAAAAAAAGCACAAGACGAATTATTAAAACGTGATGCATAACACCGCCGAATTATGACATATCAACCGATCCCCGGGAAAGTTTCAACTTATGGGGGTCGGTTTTTGTATAACCGGAAAGAATAGGAGAAATACATAAAAGGTATAAACAGAAGCGGGCGGATAAATAGAAAAGAATATAAAGTATGCTATAATTTAAAGAACAGATAACCATAAAAATAAGGAGGCGTCGGATGTCTATTTCATTTTTACTTCGCATGATATCAAAAATAGTGAGCGGAAATGGAGGAAATACCCCTTCCCAAAACATCAATGACGAAATTGAACGGGCCAAAGGAAGAGCGACCAAAAGGATTTTCCGGGCAAAAATGCGTGCCCAGGAAGAATTGGGAGAGCTTGACCGCGTAAGAATCACCCTGATGTCTGGAGATATGAAAAAATTTACCAATGAATTTGCTCAAATCAAAAATGTAGATTTTCATGACTGTGATACTTTAACGGGGCTGGAACAATTCAATAAAGAAAGAAAAAGTTGGAAAGAACTGCAAGAACTGTCCACAAAAGCGATGGGACTTATCACCATATCCGGAGCGATGGATGCGATAGGATTCGGTGCCGGCGTACTCGACCAGTATGCGGTTGTTCCTGAGATTAACGGATTAGAAGATGTCTCAAAAGAAGATGTCGAAGCCTTAAAAGAAATAGGCGTCCACCTTGATGAATTCCAGAAAAAAGTAAAAAAAATGTGCCGTCGTATGCAGGAAATCAGAAGAGAAGCCCGTCAGGCGGAAGACGCACTCCTTGACCTTTCCGATTACCTGGAGGACGGAATTGCGGATATCAAAAATATCCGGTCTAAAGCAGGAAATAACTGGAAAAAATATACGGAATCCCAAAAGATTCTCATAGGCCGCACGGCCCAGGTAGCACACCTGATCAGTATTCTTTCGGAAGTCCGTTTCCTCACTGACGAGGCAGATTTAAGAGAAGAAATCAAAGAGGCTCTCGGGGCCGCTTCCGAACTCTTAGACGAGCTCGGCGCCTGAAAAAGTAAAAAGTCAACATCTGTAAAAAGATGTTGGCTTTTTTTATTTTCCGGATTTACGGAAATATTTAAGAATTTTCAAGTATAAAAAATATTGAAAAGATATACTACAATAAAATAATAGAAAAGATTAGAGAAAGCATTTTAAAAGTTTGGGAGAGGGGAATTTTTATGTTAATCGGACACAGCAGAACGGATGCCAGTGGAAATCGTACTTTTCAGTCTTTAAAAGAACATTCTACCCGTGTTGCCGAACTATGCAGTAGGATTTGTAACTATATTAATGCTCCTTGTATCGGATATCTGACAGGTCTTTTACATGACATGGGAAAAGCAAATGCGAGCGTACAAGCGATGCTTCGTGGTGAAAAAACAAAAGGAGGAAACCATTCCTCTGCAGGCGCCCGTTACATCTGGGAAATGTATAGAAATAATTCTGATCCTGCAGTACGATTGGTAGCTAAATTGATAGCTTTATCCATTGTTTGTCACCATTCCGGCAGGTGTGATATATATTCGCCAGAGGGAAATGAAGAATGGTTGGATCGGATAATGACAGCTCAAATAGATCCATACTATGACCAAATCAAGCAAGATTTTTTTGATGAATGTGCAACAGAAAAAGAAATCGAAGACTTAATGGAAAAAGCGGTAAAAGAAATTGTTTCTTTATTTCAAATTATCTTGTTAACCGGAAAACATAGGAACAACGAGGGGAAGCTCATTACTGCGAAAATCCCGGTTTCTTTTATGGTGGGACTGCTTCACCGGGCCATTTTCGGAGCACTTGTGGATGCAGATTGGACAGACACATCGTGTTTTATGGAAGGCAAACCGCTGCCACAGGAAATGACAGATGAAAGGCGTCAAGAAATGTGGAATGAAATATCGGGCAGAACAGAAACATTTCTGACCGGTCTGACACCTGATAAACCTATAGATTATCTTAGGGAAGAGATATCAAAAGAATGTTTTCTTGCATCTGCAGATAATCCGGGCATTTATCGGCTTTTTGTCCCTACCGGTGGAGGGAAAACCTACTCGGGATTACGTTTTTCCATAGAAACTGCAAAAAAGCAAAATGCATCAAAGGTCGTTTATTTTGCTCCTTATAAATCAATTTTGACTCAAAATGCAGAAAGCTTCAGGAAAGTCGTGGGAGAGGACGCTTATGTACTGGAGCATCATTCTGATGTTGTGATAGAAAAAGAAGAAGAGGAAGAAAATTGGGCGGGAGCCAGAGAACGGTGGCAGGGAGTTCCCATTATTACAACGACGATGGTTCAGTTTCTTAATACGCTATTTGCGGCACCCAGACAAAATGTCAGGCGGTTGCCCGGACTTGCCCAATCTATATTGTTTTTTGATGAAATACAGTGCTTGCCGCTGGAAGATACATATATATTTAATTTATCAATTAACTTTCTTGCCAAAGTATTGGGCTGCACCATTGTACTTTGCACAGCGACACAGCCCGCTTTAGACCAAGTCGAATATCCTCTTTTGTTTAATGAAAAAAAAGACATTGTAGAGAATTATGAGGAAAAATTTGAACAATTTAAAAGGACCCGGATTGTTTGGAAAAAAAGGCGGGGCGGGTACTCAAAAGAAGAATTGGCCGCATTTATTAAAGAGAAACTTGAGGGAGATCAATCTGTCTTAGTTATTTTAAATACAAAGTCGGCAGCTGAAAAAATGTATGATGCTCTAAAGGAACAAAAGCAGGAACAGGATGAAATATACTGTCTGACTACCAATTTATGCGTAGCTCACAGAAGAGATATTATAGAAAAAATTCACCAATATGAGATAAAAAAAGAAAAAACAAACAAAAAGTTGATTTGTGTGAGTACACAGCTTATAGAAGCAGGGGTCGATTTAAGCTTTGACTGCGTAATAAGAAGCATGGCGGGACTGACCAGCGTGGCACAAGCGGCTGGAAGATGCAACCGGCATGGTGAGAGTGAATGTAAAGATGTCTATTTGATTGAATGTGATACTACTTTGGAAGATTTACGATACCTTCCATCTATTGAAAAAGCAAAACAAGCCACGCTCCTTGTACTTGAAAACAATCCGGAAATAGAAGATGATTTATTATCACCTCATGCTATGGAAAAATATTACAAAAAATATTATGATGATAAAAAAGAAATGAAATATAGATTAGGTAAAAATAAAAGGGGATCGTATATGCTGTTTGATTTGCTGAGTACCAATGCAGCAGGCAAAAATGCTTTTACCGAACTGAGAGGTAAAGAAATTCCCAAAACAGATTGGTGTTTTAATCAGGCTTTCGGCACAGCGGAAAACGCATTTGAAGCAATTCCCGATGAGACTGTTCCCGTTCTTGTCCCTTATGGAGAATCCGGCAAAAGAATAATAGCTGATATTTTAGCAGAAAGGGGAAAACAGGTGCCTTATGACCTGATTCACAAAAGTCAATCCTATACGGTTGCTCTCGGACACGGACAATGTAAATCCTTAGAGAAACAGGAAGGGATTCGGCCTTATTTTGATGGCAGATTATTGGTTCTACAAGACGGTTTCTATGATGAGAATAAGGGGGTGCAGGTCAGAGGAAAAGAAGGCGATATTATTTTTGTTTGACAGGAGGTGTAAAACTTGAGATTTTCAAATGAAATTTCTTTCCGATTATGGGGAAGATATGCATTATTCAGCGACCCGATTACAAGAGTGGGAGGAGAAAAAAGCAGCTACCCTGTTCCGACCTATCAGGCATTGAAAGGAATTGTGGAAAGTTGTTATTGGAAACCGACATTTATCTGGTATATCGATGCTGTAAGAATTATGAAACCCATTGAAACGGAATCGAAGGGAATCAGACCTATTAATTACAGCAACGGGAAAAATGATTTATCGATTTATATGTATCTTACTGATGTGGAATACCAGGTAAAAGCTCACTTTGAGTGGAATGAAAACAGAATTGATTTAGCTAAAGACAGAAATGAAAACAAACATTTCTTTATGGCGAAACGAATGCTGGAGCGGGGAGGAAGAAGAGATATTTTCTTGGGGACAAGAGAATGCCAGGGGTACATAGAGCCATGTGTGTTCGGAGAGGGCAAGGGGGCTTATGATAATCTTCCGTCATTACCTCTGGGAGTCATGGTTCATGGAATTACCTATCCCGACGAAAGTAAAGACAGAAAAATGAGCGTCCGTCTTTGGCGACCGGTGATGAAAGAAAAAGGAATTATAGAATTTATCCGTCCGGAAGACTGTACGATGGTCAAGGAAATCAAGTCTTATGATTATAAAGTTTTCAATATAGGAGAAAATATGCAAGGTGTAGAGGAGCTGGAAAGAGAGGTGAAATAGGTGAGTTGGATAGAGCGATGCTATGAAATATATGACAGAAATTCTCATTTTATAGGAAATATGGATAGCGGGAAAATGCCTCTTGTCCCTGTGGCACATACAACTCAGCAAGTTCATATAGAAGTACGGATTAGCGGAAATGGAGAATTTAGAGGTGCCAGAGTTCTCGGCCCCGAAGAAATTACGACTATTATTCCCTGTACGGAAGAATCGTCGGCAAGAACATCAGGAGCGGTTCCCCATCCTTTAGTGGATAAATTACAATATTTGGCCGGTGACTATAAGTTATTTGGTGGAGAAAAAGAAAGTTGCTGGAAACCGTATATAGAAGGTTTAAAAGCATGGTGCGACTCGCTTTATGGAACTCCTGAAATTAAAGCTGTACTGTCTTATTTGACAAAAGGCGTTTTGATAGCAGATTTAGTGAATGAAAGAATACTTTTTACTGATGAGAAAAATCAATTAATAAAAAAATGGGAAGGAGATAAAGACGAAACACCGTCCATATTTAAAAGTGTAAAGGGGAAGGATGGTCCCTTTGAGTCATTTGTAAAATTTATAGTAGATGGCCGGGATATAAGCAAAGATCATAAGTTATGGGAATCATTTATTGCCTATTCTTCCACCAGGGGAAAAGCAAAGGGATATTGCTATGCCAGCGGGAAAGAAACAGAGTTGGCAACATTGAGCCCGTATAAAATACGGCATGCCGGTGATCGGGCAAAATTGATATCCAGTAATGACAGCACAAATTTCACATATCGTGGTCGTTTTTTACATCCGAAAGAAGCAGTTGGGATCGGTTTTGAAGTTAACCAGAAAGCACATAGTGCATTGCGATGGATGATTGCAAAGCAGGGGAAAATTATATCAGGAGCTGCATTTTTAGTTTGGGGAACAAAAGGGGAAAAAGTCCCACAAGTTTTGGGTGACAGCCTTGATATACTCCAGAAATGGGATGCTGGAATATACGATGAATTGATAGAAGATGACGAGGAAAAAACTTCAGATACGAAGGAGGTTTTTGCCAAAGCTTTTAACAAAGCATTAGCAGGATATAGGACAGAACTAACTCTAACCGCACAAATCTCTGTTATCGTTTTAGATGCAGCCGTTCCGGGGCGTATGGGAATTCGATATTATAAAGAACTTTCCGGGTCCCGGTTGATGGAAAATCTGGAAAATTGGCATCATACATATAAGTGGCAGATGTCATATCGGAAAATAAAAGGGAAGAATAAGAGCGGTAAAGATGATATAAGGATTACTTTTATCGGAGCGCCGTCTCCGGAAGATATTGCAAAAGCTGCTTATGGAGAGCTTGTTGATGATAAGCTGAAACAGCAAACAGTAGAACGAATTATGCCCTGCATTATTGACGGGAAATTGCTACCAAGAGATATTTTGAGAGTGGCGGTAAACAGGGCGGTACATTCTATAGGTCTTGAGCGGTGGGAGGCTAATAAGACACAGCAAATTGCATGTGCACTTATTCGCGGTTATTATGAAAAACGATATAAGGAGGTATTTTCAATGGCAGTCGATGAATCTATTAAAGACAGAAGCTATGTATTCGGCAGAATACTGGCTTGTGCGGAGCAAGTCGAAAGATATGCCCAAAATCTGGCAAGTCATGGTGCGGAAGAGGCCGGGAGTAAACGGCCTACCAATGCGGAAAGATTAATGTTTGCTTATACACTTCATCCGGTAAATACGCTTACTGTGTTACAGGAGAAGTTACGCCCCTATATTGACCGTATTAAGGCAAATACGGGAAGTGATCCACAGCGATATGCCCAGATGCTACGCCTTATCAGTGAATTGGGTGTACAAAACTATACCAATGACAAACTGGGAGATAAATTTTTACTCGGATATGCCAGTCAAAAGATACAATTTATAGAAGATAACAAAAATAGTAAACGTGATGAATCTGCGATAAATGGTTAATTGAAAAGGAGAATAATCATGGAAACTTTACAAAACAAAATCGATTTTGCAGTAGTTATTGCGGTACAACATGCAAACCCAAACGGGGATCCGTTAAATGGTAACCGGCCGAGAGAAACTTATGATGGTTATGGAGAGATATCGGACGTATGTCTGAAGAGAAAAATCCGAAATCGCATGATGGATATGGGGAAGGCGGTTTTTGTACAGTCCGATGATAAAAATACAGATGGCTTTGCCAGCTTGAAAGAACGTGTGGAATCAATTGAGGAAATTAAAGAGGCAGAAAAGAAAAAAGATGATCAAAAATTTGCAGAAACAGCGTGCCGGACATGGATTGATGTAAGGAGTTTCGGTCAGGTATTTGCATTTAAAGGAGTTGATGTTTCAGTTGGAGTGCGGGGACCGGTTTCCATTCATCCGGCGTTTAGCGTGAGCCCCGTAGAGTTGACAAGTTTGCAAATAACTAAAAGCGTAAATAGCGTTCCCGGAGCAAAAAAATCGAGCGATACTATGGGAATGAAACACAGAGTAGATTTCGGTGTGTATGTAACTTATGGAAGCATCAATTGTCAGTTGGCAGAAAAAACAGGATTTACCGTAGAAGATGCAGAAGTAATAAAAGAATCTCTGAAAACTCTCTTTGAAAACGATGCTTCATCAGCAAGACCGGAAGGAAGTATGGCGGTCGTAAAACTGTACTGGTGGAAGCATAATTCAAAAACGGGACAATATTCATCAGCGAAAGTACATAGAACACTTCATGTAGTTCCTGAAAAAGAAGTTCCCAAAAATATAGAAGACTATAAAATATATCATGATGAACTTCCGGGATTGACACCTCAAATTTATGATGAATACTGAGGAAGATGACTATCTTCTCATGTCCGGAATCCAGCACTTTTCTTTTTGCCGTCGTCAGTGGGCATTAGCATATATGGAGATGGAATGGCATGAAAATGTAAGGACGGCGGAAGGGAGGGTAGAGCACTCACGTTGTCACGATGAAAAGGCGGTAGAAAAAAGAGGAAACCTTCTTATCCTCCGCGGTCTGCATGTTTCTTCAAGACGTTTGCACATGGCCGGTAATTGTGATGTGGTGGAGTTTCATCAAGATCCAAACGGGGTTGTGTTGGACGGTTATGAAGGGACATGGAAGGCTGTGCCTATTGAATACAAACATGGACACAGTAAATCAAACGATGCAGACCGCTTGCAACTGACGGCAGAGGCCATGGCTTTGGAGGAAATGCTGGTTTGTGATATTCCGTCAGGATATCTGTATTACATGGAAACTAAAAGAAGAGAAGAGGTGTTTTTCACAGAAGAACTCAGAGAAAAAACTACTTTAATGGCAAAAGAAATGAATGATTATTTTCATCGCCATCATACGCCAAAGGTTAAGACAGGAACTTTTTGTAATGCCTGTTCCCTTAAACCGCTATGCCTTCCAAAGCTTTGCAAGGCACTGAGTGTAGAAGATTATATCCGAAACTACATAGGAGACAAAGCATGAGACACCTGCTGAATACTCTATTCGTCTTGACTCCTGAAAGCTATTTGGGACTGGATGGAGAGAATATCATTATCAAAAATAAAGAGGGAGAAGACAAAAGATTCCCCTTGCATATATTTGAAAATATTCTCTGCTTTTCCTATTCCGGGGCCAGCCCGGCATTGATGGGAGCTTGTGCAAAAAGAGGAGTCGGATTATCCTTTTTTACCCCGTGGGGTAAATTCTTGGCAAGGATTATCGGAGAAGAAACGGGAAATGTATGGTTGAGGCAGGAACAGTATAGAATTGCTGATGACAAAGTCAAAAGTGCATCCTATGCAAGAAATTTTCTTTTAGGAAAAGTATATAACAGCCGTTGGATATTGGAACGTGCCACAAGAGACCATCCCCAGCGTGTGCCTGTGAAAAATCTGAAGAACCTGTCAAGTCAATTGGCAAATGCATTGCAGGATATACAAAATTGCAGTGATTCGGAAAGCCTTTTGGGGATAGAAGGGGCGGCGGCACAAACGTATTTTGCGGGATTTGACAGCCTGATACTTAGAAATAAAGAAGAATTTTTCTTTCATCAAAGATCCCGCCGTCCACCTTTAGATAATGTAAATGCTATGCTCTCCTATGCGTATGTGCTGCTTTCTTTAGACTGTGCATCTGCATTACAGAGCGTGGGACTTGACCCTTATGTAGGATTTATGCATAGGAGCAGGCCGGGAAGAAGGAGTCTTGCTCTTGATTTGATGGAAGAATTAAGATCTGTTATTGTCGATCGGTTTGTTATTTCTTGTATCAACCAAAATGTAATAACTTCATCATTTTTCAGCAAACGACCTAATGGAGCAGTAGAGTTTTCAGAACAGGGACGCAGAATATTTCTTACCCAATGGCAAAAGAAAAAACAGGAAGAAATCAAGCATCCGTTTTTGGGAGAAAAAATCCCCTGGGGCCTGGTTCCTTATATACAATCATTACTTTTGGCAAGAACCATACGAGGAGATTTATCAGAGTATCCGCCATTCTTTTGGAAGTAGGGAGAAAACATGCTTATTCTTATTACCTATGATGTAAATACAGAATCCAAGGACGGTCAGAGAAGATTAAGAAAGGTAGCAAAGGCTTGTGTTAATCATGGGCAAAGAGTGCAAAATTCCGTTTTTGAGTGCTTACTCCAAGAAGATCAGTATGTACTTTTTAAACATGAATTAGAAAAATTAATAGATAAAAATGCAGACAGTATTCGATTTTACAGGCTGGGAAATCATTATAAAAGCAAAGTAGAGCATTTAGGAAAACAACCGGAATTTTTGCAAGATGATATTTTGGTTATTTAGTGCGAACAGGATGGAATCATAAAAGCACAGATGCTTTCGCACCGTAAAAATACAGATTTATTTTAAAAAAGTAAGATATATTATAAAAAAAGAAAAAATAATAGTACTATATGAAAAGAAAAAAATACTATTATGCGCAAGAGTATTAATGAAAAATATATACTTTTGCTGTCGCACCTCACACGAGGTGCGTGGATTGAAATATATCCTAAGCGTAGAGAATATTTAATAATGTTGTCGCACCTCACACGAGGTGCGTGGATTGAAATACGGATTGGCAAGCAATTAAAAGAAAAAATTCAGGGTCGCACCTCACACGAGGTGCGTGGATTGAAATCGAGTGTAGAATATAACATTAAGTCTTCTACCGTGTCGCACCTCACACGAGGTGCGTGGATTGAAATATAAAGGTTTTGCATTGCCCGTATGGACAATATTGTCGCACCTCACACGAGGTGCGTGGATTGAAATAGTACGCGTTTGTCGTCCCCGTACCGACGGTTATGTCGCACCTCACACGAGGTGCGTGGATTGAAATAGCAGCGGTTGCGGTCTCAGTTGTTAAATCATCGGTCGCACCTCACACGAGGTGCGTGGATTGAAATAAAACCGGGGATATAGAAGAATGGTTTGCATATGGTCGCACCTCACACGAGGTGCGTGGATTGAAATATGGTAACCGTACCTGTCGCTTGAATAATTAGATGTCGCACCTCACACGAGGTGCGTGGATTGAAATAGTAATCCCCGTACCCACGATGTGGATGCAATCTGTCGCACCTCACACGAGGTGCGTGGATTGAAATAAAACTTCTTTTGCCGTTTCGGCTTTTTCAGGATTGTCGCACCTCACACGAGGTGCGTGGATTGAAATTAAATACTATATCTGCTAATTTTAAAAAATATCGTCGCACCTCACACGAGGTGCGTGGATTGAAATTTTCGCATTCAGTCTTAATTGTGGCGAAAGACAGGTCGCACCTCACACGAGGTGCGTGGATTGAAATATCTTCAAACATGTTTCTAACACTCCTTTCTTTGTCGCACCTCACACGAGGTGCGTGGATTGAAATAAGACTGCACTGTAGGTGTTTGCTTCTTCTACTGGTCGCACCTCACACGAGGTGCGTGGATTGAAATAGGTCTAAAGTCTTCTTCATCATCTTTATTATAGTCGCACCTCACACGAGGTGCGTGGATTGAAATAGATTTAAAAAAGATATCAGTATCGGGATAGCAAGTCGCACCTCACACGAGGTGCGTGGATTGAAATGGAATAATAGAAACTTAACTATTTTTTCTTTTTTGTCGCACCTCACACGAGGTGCGTGGATTGAAATGGAGATGGTCAGTCCGCTATCGGTAGCAAGTACAGGTCGCACCTCACACGAGGTGCGTGGATTGAAATGCGTCAGAGTTATTTTAATCCAACAGGGTATGACCCGTCGCACCTCACACGAGGTGCGTGGATTGAAATATCTAATTTCTCTTAATTCATCAATAACATCAAAGGTCGCACCTCACACGAGGTGCGTGGATTGAAATAGCATGCTAAAGCGTTAAAGTATTAAAGTGATAAGTCGCACCTCACACGAGGTGCGTGGATTGAAATACATGCGACCGCTTAGTGACGGGAATGGTATCAGGTCGCACCTCACACGAGGTGCGTGGATTGAAATACCTGAACCGGAAGGCCTTAACTCTGTATGGGATGTCGCACCTCACACGAGGTGCGTGGATTGAAATATTCATGGTAAAATACCTCCGATACTTGTTAATAGTCGCACCTCACACGAGGTGCGTGGATTGAAATGTGCGTATAGACGCGCTCGGTAACATCGCCACCAGGTCGCACCTCACACGAGGTGCGTGGATTGAAATTGAGGGACTGGCAGAATACTATTCTGCCGAATTGGTCGCACCTCACACGAGGTGCGTGGATTGAAATGAAAAAGCAGGTTGCGAAATCAAAAAAGAGCATGTCGCACCTCACACGAGGTGCGTGGATTGAAATGTTTGTGAACACTGAACACTATGGGTATAGTCGTGTCGCACCTCACACGAGGTGCGTGGATTGAAATACAAAGACCTGAATATTTAGGTGGTTCTGAATCTGTCGCACCTCACACGAGGTGCGTGGATTGAAATAAATAGTTATATATAGTTATGTCAAAAATGGAGTGTCGCACCTCACACGAGGTGCGTGGATTGAAATATGAGTGTGGCAAAAATTGTAGGCCTTAAAGATTGTCGCACCTCACACGAGGTGCGTGGATTGAAATACATGCGACCGCTTAGTGACGGGAATGGTATCAGGTCGCACCTCACACGAGGTGCGTGGATTGAAATTATTATCATTGGGTATTGTGCCAGCCGTATAAGGCGGAACCAATAAAGACGGATATAGTAATAATAGTTGTGACAGGAAGTGCATAGCCTGCAGGAAGCAGAAGCGCACAGTAGAACGATGTAACCAATGCAGCAAAAGCAGTTGCCAAAAGCAGAATCGGAAGCAAGAAAAAAATTGTAATAAAACATTCTACTACGGCCGCTATTGCGGTAAAGCAGATAGATAACGAATTGCGCTTTTCCATACAAAACACTTCCTTTCTGCACTATAGTGTTTTTCTTTATTATATCACGAATGGAGGAAATTTAAATGAGTATGAAACCGATTAAATTAGAAAATAAGCTGACCGTAAATGGTAAAAAAGTAACCAGCGTGACTCTGGATTTTTCCAAACTTACGGGCAGGGATTTGATTAAAGCAGAAGCGGAAGTACGTGCAGATGGCGAGTCGCACCTCACACGAGGTGCGTGGATTGAAATAAAATTAAAGCAATCAAAGAAAGGAAGAAATGATGAAAGTTAGATACAAGGGTCCATCATTCGGGGTTGATGGATTAACCGACAATAAGATTTATAGTTGTAAAGCTGTCGAAAATGGCAATTTCCGAATAGTTGATGATTCTGATGAAGATTATCTTTATTCTGCCACTAATCCAGGACCATGCGATGATGCAAATGTTTCTGGGAAATGGGAAGTTGTGGAAGATGATGAAATAGGAACTTTAAAAGAAGCAATTTATGGAAAATTAAATTAGTAGCCACGGGTGAACCGTGTCGTACCTCACGTGAGGTACACAGATTGAAATATGACGAGAATGAGTTTATCACCAGGCAAATACATTTGGGAAACCATGGACAACCTAAGCAGCATAATTTTGGGGCATTGAGCAATCCCGAGTATCGATATGTGCATTCATGAGTTGTGATGGTAAAATCAATAAGCACGATAAAGGCAGAAAAATGAGGAAAGAGGAGGTGGTTCAGTATGACTAAGAAAGATTTAATAAATTATCTGGAAACAGATGATTTTGTGTATATAAATGCAAACGGTGTTTATATTGGCATTTTTAGTAATAGAGATACTGATAACTTGGCTACTGATTCATATTTTGCCTCTGATACTTATTCAGATAATCCGGCAGTTGATACAGGAAAACAGTATCAAAATTTCTCGGATTTATGGGATAATTTCCATGTAGATGGAAAGAGTTTGTCGGAGGTTTTAGCAACTATAACGGATTGGTAGATGTAAACAGTTGCATCTGATTATGTTGCCCCGCTTACGATTGTAGTCGTTTTTCATAGGAACGAGGCGATTTCTTTTTTATTTGACTGGCTAAAAAATGCAATGCTCCTTTCGTTTTTCATAGGCTATAATAAATATTGAAAATAAAAACAAAGGGAGGAGTTTCATGAAAAAGAAAATCGCTCTTATACAAATGCAGGTGAAGCTTGCGGATCCGGACTTTAATTACCGCCGGGCAGAAAAATTACTGAAAAAGGCTATGGAAAACAGACCGGATATCATCGTTCTTCCCGAGACATGGAATACGGGCTTCTATATTTCCCGAAAACTGAAAGGAATTGCCGATGAAGAGGGAAAAAGAACAAGGAAGTTTTGTTCGGATTTTGCAAAAGAAAATTACGTGAATATAGTGGCAGGTTCCGTAGCGGTTCGTCAGGGAGATTCTGTATATAACAGGGCCTATATTTTTGACCGCGAGGGAAAAGAAATAGGGGAATATGACAAAATGCACGGCTTCTCTTTTGCGAAAGAACCGTTATTTTTCGAGCAGGGAAATCGTACCGTACATTTTCATTTAGACGGACTCTCCTGCTCGATGGCTATATGCTATGATATCCGTTTCCCCGAATGGATTCGTCGTCAGGTATTGGCAGGGGAAACGGATTTGTTCTTTGTTCCTGCTGCCTGGCCGGAGAAACGACTTTTCCATTGGACACTCCTCAATCAGGCAAGAGCTGTAGAAAACCAGATGTATCTTTGTGCGGTCAACCAGGGCGGAGTATCGGGAGGAACACAGTATGCGGGGGATTCCGTACTGTTGGATCCCTGGGGAGAAGACGTGTGCCGCCTGGGAACGGAGGAGGAAATTGCCGTCGGAGAGATTGATACGGAAGTGATTCAGAAAATCAGAAACACCATTCATGTTTTTAAAGACAGAAGACCTGAATTTGACGTAGTGAAATAGAGAACATTAAAAAGAGCCCCGCAAAGGAGCTCTTTTATTATGCATCGACAGGAATCATTTTTCCCAAATGGAATGACCAGAGATATAAACCCGTTACGGGCTTTTTTAAAATTTGTTCCGCCGCTTCCTTGTATATAAGAAGCTGGACTGTATAGTGTTTTTTCAACTCATCTGCCGACTGTATGCGGTCGGTTTTATAGTCGATAATGGTCAGTTGCCCGTCTGTTTCAAGGAGGCAGTCTATGACACCTTGAAGGAAGATTTCCTCTCCTTTTTCACAGTCCGTGTAGTAGCGGGAGGCAGGAAGTAAGACGGAGAAGGGGAGTTCTTTTCTTATGATATCCGCCTTTTCCATGGCGTACTGTAAGGGACTTTGCATGAATTTTAAAATATCTTTTACCGGTGATTTTACCCCCGATTGGCGGAGAAGAATTTCTTTTTCTTCTGCAGAGAGAATATTTTTTTCATAGAGCGTTTCTATTTCCTGGCGTATGGCCGGTTCTTTGTGCGGCAGGCCGGTGAAATCGAGAAGCTCCATAGCCTTATGCATGAGAGTACCGTAGCTTGTTCCCGAAAATACAGGGGTTTCGCGAAGGAATTCCGGCAAGGTTTCATAACCGGCCGGTAAAGATTCTCCGTTTTCCATATCCGGGGCAAGCACGGCTGACGGGAGGGGCATTTCGTCAGAAACCCGGAATTCTTCCTCTTCTCTGAGTTTGGTGGCGGAAGTGGCTGTGAGTTTTGCCGGCGTATCTACGGCGCCGGGGAAACCGTATGTCCAGCGGAACCGCCGGTCCAGCCAATCCGGAACGGATTCATCAGGGAAAGACAGGAAGATATCGGCAGCTTTTTCTTTTTCAGGGAGATTGGTGCTCCCGGAGGACTCGTCAGTTTCATTGTCCCCTTTCTCGTCAGCCGTCATTAACTCATAACGGGAAGTGATTTTCCAATCGAAACGTGTGTCGGTATCGGCAGGCGCATCGGCGACTGTTTTGGGAAGAAGGGATGTGTGATCCCATAAAGAAATCATGCTTTCGTGTCTTGCTACGGCAGGAAGAATCCAGGAAAGATAGGAATTTGCATTTCCTATCAGGTGGCCGGGAAGGGAGTGCATTTCTTCGTTATCATCAGCAATGAGCGGCATAAGCTGTCCTTGCAGACTTTTCGGGAAATCATTTCCGGAGCCGATAATATAGAGTTTATCTCTTGCCCGCGTCATGGCGACATAGAGAAGCCGTGCTTCTTCAGCCTGAGTTTCTTTCAGAGCTTTTGATTTTAATGCAATCTGATATAAGGTGGGCCAGCGGGCACGGTGGACTTTATCGAAGTAATGAATCCCGATACCCATGGATTTATCGGCAATTACCACATTTTTTAAGTCGACAGTATTGAATTGTTTTGCCGTATCTGCAAGGAAAACGACAGGGAACTCAAGTCCTTTGCTTTTGTGGACAGACATGATACGTACCGCATTGCTGTCTTTTACGGGAGAAACGGTTTTGAATTCCTGCCTGGATTTTCTCAGATATTCAAGGAAATAAAATAAGCCGTTGGAGACGGAGAAATCTCTTTGCAGAGCAAGGTCATAAAATGCTTGCACATGAGATTTACGAAAAGCACCGTTGGGAAGGCCGCTGATCCATGTTATATAGTCAGTGTCTTCGAAAATGCTGCGCAGCAAAGGGGCAACACCGTCCCGTACAGATTCTTTTCTCCATTTTTCATAGAGTTCCAAAAAACAGGCAAGACGCATGCTTTTTTCGGGAGAGAGAACCTCTTGGCGGAGCAGTATTTCCCAAAGACTGTTTTCTTCCTCCTTTTTATCATTGTGCAGGGCAGTAAAGTCTTTTTCATCAAGTCCTGCAAAGAAGGAACGGAGAACGGCGGTCAGCGGGAGATCCTGAAGAGGATTGTCCAAAATTTGGAGAAGTGACCATAAAACGCGGACCTCCGAAGATTGCAGGAAATCATCATCTTTATCCGAAATGGCGGGAATACCTGCTTCATTCAGCGCTTTAAGAAAGGCCGGTGCTTTTCCGTTCGTTGCACGGAGAAGAATGACAATATCTTTGCAGGTAATATCACGGAAAGTACCGTCACTGTCCATTACTTTTTTATGGTTGTCGAAAAAAGAACGAATCCGCCGGGCAATCAGACGGCCTTCCAGCGTAGGAGTATCTATGTCATTGGCGGCGGTTTCCTGTGACGGAGCGGAGTTATCTTGTCCGTCATTTTTGCTTTTATCAATCCATTCCAGTGTCACGGATCCGCCGATATAGGAGTCGGGCGCAGGTGTTTCGTGACGGCCCGGGCGGAGAGCTTCCCTTTCTCCGTAGTCGAGACCCAGATAGTCTTTATTCATCAACTGACGAAAGATGTAATTTGTGGAAGAAAGAATCGTTTTATCGCTTCTGAAATTTTGATTAAGGTCAATCCTGCGGTTTACGGTTTCTTCTTCATCACTGAAGGCATTGTATTTATCGAGGAAAATAGTGGGGTCTGCTTGGCGGAAAGCATAAATCGACTGTTTGATATCGCCTACCATGAAACGGTTCCGCCCGTTAGAAATTAAAGCGGTAATGAGTTCCTGGACACCGTTCGTATCCTGATATTCATCAATCATGATTTCTTTATATTTCTTTTGAATCATAAGTGCCGCTTCCGAGGGAAACAGTTCTGCTTTTTCTGTCGTAAAACGGGGGTTTTCTTTATCCAAAAGAATATCCAGGGCATAATGCTCCATGTCGGAGAATTCCATAAGACCGTCTTGCTTTTTTCTCGCATGATAAGCACGGAGGAAATCAATCGTAATGCGGGATATGACTTCTACGACGGGAGACATGTCGCGTACATTATCTATCCATTGCTGCTCGGGAATAGAAAAGAAAGGAGAAATTTTTTTCTTGAATTTGTCCTTTATGGAATTTCTGATGTCCTGGATACGGTTCTTGATGTCCTCGTAGCGGATAGGGGCGGCGGCTTTGTTTTTCGGTTTACTTTTCAGCCGTTCGAAAGAAATCCTTGGAACGCCTGCGTACCAGTCTTTCCAATTTCCTGTCCGGGCAAGAAAAGAAAATGCGTCATACTCTTCCGAAAGAACAGGGAGATACTCTTCCAATTCCGGTTCTTTTTTCAAAAGAGAAAACATTTGCCGGTAAGCATCTTCAAATCCGCTTGCCGTGAGCTGATACTCCGAAAGGATAGAAGTTGCCCAGGGAATGGAAGAAAGGGAACTGTTTTCGGGAATCCGGTAGGGCAACGGAAGTTTGGAGAGCCAGTCCTCGGGGAAAGCCATGGAACAGGAAAAATTGTAGAGATACAAAACAGTATCTCTGAGTCCGGTATCGTTAAAACCGCGGGACAGAAGATCTGCACAGTCAAGGAAAGAGGGCTTGCTTTCCGCATAGTAGGCTTCCAGCACTTCATTTAATACGTCTTGCTTTAATAAATCAATTTCATTGGCATCGCTTAAAATCTGTGTGTCCGGATCTAAATCAATGAGATAAAAGTATTGGCGGATAAGAGTCTGAAAAAAAGAATCAAGGGTAGAAATCTGGGCACCCGAAAGAAGGGAAAGCTGGCGGGACAAGTGACGGATAAGTCCGGTGTCATTCTTTTCTCTGGCCTGCAATAAAGCTTTGGAAATATTGGAGGCAATCCGGGTTTTCATTTCGCCGGCAGCGGCTCTGGTGAAAGTAAGAACAAGAATTTCGGAAATATCAAGAGGATTGTCCGTATCGGTGAGAAGTTCTTTAATCCGTGCAGTGAGAACGGCGGTTTTTCCGCTTCCGGCAGAAGCAGCCAAAAGGAGATTCTGATTTCTTGCGTCAAGAGCAGATTGCTGAGCGGCGGTCCAGGTCATTTTACTCATGGGAAGTCTCCTTTCTTTCCGAAGCTAAAGCGGCTGCTTTTGTCTCCAGAATGTTTTTCGCATTTTTATTTTTGACCAGATAGTTAAAGTTATTTTCTTCCAGTCCCGGTTCAAAGCGGCAGATGCTTTTATAGGGACAGTAGGTACAGGCTGTAAATTGTCCTGATTTTATAGGATAAATAGAAATATCGCCACTTTGTATTTCCTCATACAGATGAATCAAAATTTGTTCCGTAATTGTTTTTAAAGACTCAAATTGGGCATCCGACAGGACTGGAGAGGCGCCGTGGACAGCTCCTTTTGAGGTATAGCGGACTGGGATAAAGCTTTTATCATGACCGGCCTCCTTGTCCAGCGTTTCCAAAACCGCAGGATTATTTAAAAAGAGTCCGTTGATTTGACTGTTTTCTTTTAAATCGGGAATTCCGTCGGGCGGTACGGTTTCTACAGGACGGACATTTCCGTGGAGATAAATGTACATCATCGCGGCAGGGAGAAGATCTTTTGTTTCTTCATCTTTTGACAGAGCCAATAAATATGTGATGAGTTGCAACGAGGTACCGTTTAATATATCGCTCAGGTTTACGGTAGGACTTCCCGTTTTGTAGTCGGATACGACAACATGTTTTCCGTCCGAGTCCACTCTGTCGATTCTTCCGGTGAGTGTAAAGGAATCGTGCGGACCGGCTGAAATTCTTACCGTGAAAGGACGCTCCAAATCTATGGTGTCAAAACCGCTTTGACGACTCCACCGGCGGAATCGTTTCAGGGCGTCTTCAAAGGTACGGTCTAATACTCTTTTTGTGTACCGTAGAGAAATGTCGGAACTGAGAGCACCTGCTTTTATACGGGGGACAAGTTCTTCGGTAATTTCCTTTGAAAGATTTTCAATATCCTTGTCGTCTGCATCCCGCCATTGGCGATTTTCTTTTTTTAGACGGTCTCCGAATTTATGAAGTCCGGCATGCAAATAATTTCCGTAATCTAAAGGATCGACGTCCCCGGTTTTTCTTTCTTCAATACCGAGACCGTACTGGAGAAAATACTGGTAAGGGCAGGTTCTGTAGTTTTGCAGCCTGGTGACAGATCCGAAAAAACGACCGTGAGGCATAAAAAGTTTTCGTGCTTCTTCTTTGGTGAGGGCGGTTGCCGTATTCTGATAATACAGGCCTGCTAATTTACTTTGCAAAAGAGGGAGGTTTTCTTTTCTCGCCCAATTTCTCAGAGCGGTCCAGCAGCTGTTTTCCGGCGGAACACCTTCTTGGAGAATGAGAGGCAGTAGAGAAAGTGCCTGTTCGGGATTGGTAAAGAAAGAAGAGTCGTCTTCCGTAGGAGAGGGAGAAAGGGAACGGGTATATTCCGTATAGAATCCCCGGTCTTTCAAGCGGGTGAAAAGAAAAGACGGTTCACCCTGACTGCCGTCATCTGCAGATTCGGGACAGGATAGGTAAAGAGCATCCGATGCCCGTGTGAGTGCCAGGTAGGTATAAAATTGCTCCTGTCCGATTAACTGAAGCAAATTATCTCCCAAATTGATTTTTGAGTGACTCCACAGGTTTTGTTTTTCTGCTTCTGTAAAAAATCCGGTGTCATCAATTTTTTGAGGAAATTCTCCTTCTAAAAGTCCGGGAATAAAAACCACTTTTGCTTCAGCAGCGTATCCTCTGTCCATAGAAGTGACCGTCACATGATCCAGTGTAGGCGGAATCATGGAATAGGTGAGAGATGAAATTCCGTCTTTCATCATGAGGAAGAATGTTTTATCAGACATTGTTTCATTTCCCGATGCATGAACGGCTTCCTCAAAAAGGGATATGATTTTTTTCCAAACCTGATTGTGGGGACGGCTTTTTGTTTTTTCGTATTCTTCATCATCCCATGCGGCGAGTGTTTGCGGAACTTTTTGCTCAATGAGCCATTCATATAAAACGGTGCATTTTTCTTTGGCTGTAGCCGCTGTTTTCCAACGGTCCCGCAGGGGGTTCAAGAGGGCCACCACTTTTTTCCGCCATAAATCGGCGTCTTTCTGCATCTTTTCTTCTTTTTCCGTAAGAGCGCCCGGTTTATCGTCGGGGCTTCTGTAGTCACGGAATGTCCATGGTTTTTGCCATGTGCCGTACCGTATATTATATTTCAGGGTATAATTTTCGAGCCTGTCGATTTCAGAGGTGGTGAAAGAGGGAAGCATATTTGTTTTCAGCAGCCGGAAAACAGTATTTCTTTGAAATCCTTTATTTTTGCCACTCATTTCAGCGGAAAGAAACCGCAGCATGCTGTCGATAAGCATGATAAGAGGATGATTATTGACAGGCTGTTTCTTGTCAATAAAACCGGGAATTTTATACTTCAAAAAAGCTCTTTCCAGTGCGTCGGTATAGTGGTCGGCGGTGCGTAAAAGAACAAGAATATCCCGCCAGCGTAAACCTTTATCGCGGACTAAAGTCAGAATCCGGCGTGAAATGAAATCGGCTTCACCGTTTCTGTCCGGTGCGGAAATAAGGTGGACGCCTTTTTCGGGAGTGACGGATTGTGCAGCCGGAAACGAACAGTTTTCCGGGGGGGATTGAAAATATTCGGCCGCGACAGATAAAATCCTCGGGCAATGGTAACGGTGATATTCCGATAGTGTAACCGATTCTGCCTGTCCTATATTTTCCAAAAGCATGCGGTATAAACGGTCGGGCTGTGCAAAAATTTCGCAGTCGTTTTCACTATCCGGGGCAGGCATTTGCAAAGTAAAGGTAACCTGCTCGGCTGTCCGTACCAGGGCGGATACGATATTAATTTTTTGTGGAGCCATTCCGTTAAAACCGTCAATCCATATGCGGGAATGACGGAGCATATCCGAACGGGGGATTTCCCGGGCGAGAAGATCAAAAAGGCTTCCTTCATAAGAAAAACGTTCACGGAGAAAAGAATGGTAGTTTTTATAAAGCAGCGCTAAATCGGATAGTTTTTTTCCTAACGGTGTGTTTTCTTCTTGCGAGGCGGCTGCTTCCAAGTCCGCTTCGGATACGCAGAACATATCCAGCCGGTGAAACAGTTGTACCAACCGGTCTGCAAAATGAGGCTGGGAAGCACTTCTTGCAAGTATTTGCAGTTCTTCCCGGTGATCATTCATGATATGGCTTACTACCAGTTGTTGTCCTAAGGGAGAAAGGGCATCACGGACAGGAGAGCGGAGCTCTTGAAATACCCGATAAGCGAGACGGGAAAATCCGCAAACCGTTACATTCATAAATCCTTTTCCGGGAAATATGCCTGCCAGCATACGCTCTGCGGTATACGTTTCCTGATCGGGGACCAGAAGAAAGGCGGAACGTTCTTTTCCGCCGGTCATATAGTCACGGATTTCTTCACAGCACCGGACTGTTTTTCCCGTGCCGGCAGGACCGAAAATAAAGTGCAGGCTCATGATATTTTTCTCCCCTTGTTTTATATTTGTTTCTATTATAAATCATTACCGGGAAATAAGAGGAGACTTTGAGAAAAAATCGGAGTGGAGCTTGCAGCAAAGCAGGCTTGACATAAAAATTAAAAAAACTATAATCAATTTAAATTGCATTTTAAAACCGGAGAGCTTCCGGTTGTGGATTTTTATAGAGATTTCTATTTTCGCCACATAGTACATTTTGTATTATGCGGCGTATTTTATTGGAGAAGGATATGTCATCGGGATATTATGCATTTCTTGTTTTTTTAGGCGGCTGCAGCTACGGGATTTTATCCACCATTGTAAAGCTGGCCTATGAAGCAGGTTTTACACTTTCTCATGTGTCGGGGAGTCAGGGGTTTTGGGGGATGGCTCTTTTCTGGCTCGCTGCATGGAAATGGAGACCGGAAACAATCAGTCTGAAAAAAATGGCGGTGCTTATTTTTTCGGGGCTGCCCATGGGATTGACTTCAATTTTTTATTACCGGGCATTGGAAACACTGGACGCATCTCTGGCCATTATTTTTCTTTTCCAGTTTGTATGGATCGGCACTATATTTGATATCCTCTTTTTTAAGAAAATTCCGGGATGCCGTAAGGCAGTATCAATTCTTATTCTTCTTGCCGGATCCGTTTTAGCTTCCGGACTGGAAATCGGACGGGGAATTTCTTTTCCCGCCGGTGTTTTCTGGGGTGCTCTTTCTGCGGTGAGCTATTCTCTCGTCATTTTGGCGAGTGGTGTTGTAGGACTCGGGATATCGCCTGTTTTTAAAAGTGCCATGATGTCTGTCGGTGCAGCAGCGGTTATTTTCTTTTATTTACCTCCTTTATTTCTGACAGATGCGGATTTGTTTCTTTCTGTAATGCCTTACGGCATACTTCTCGGACTTTTCGGAATCGTAGTTCCGCCATTTCTCTTTTCTGTGGGGATTCCTAAAATAGGACCGGGGTTGGGGAGCATATTGACGGCCTCCGAGCTTCCTACGGCACTTTTGATGTCTTTTTTTGTACTTCATGAGCCTGTCGGCGTGTACCAGTGGATTGGGGCAGCACTCATTTTTGTCGGCATAGTGGTAGGAAATGTAGAGAAATAAAAGGGGAAAGTTTTATACTATATAGAAATTTTAGAATAAAATAAAAATATCTTTACTTTAATCTTTGAAAAATACAATTCTATGAATTTCTATATTGACATTTATAGATATAATTGATATACTGAATACAGTTAAAAGATTCTATATAACAATTAGTTTTTATAGGAGGTAATATTATGTCTTTAATCGGTAAAAAAGTAAATGAATTTAATTTAGATGCTTACAAGCAGGGCGAATTTGTAAAGGTTTCCGACAAGGACCTGGCAGGTAAATGGAGTGTCCTTTTCTTCTATCCCGCTGACTTCACCTTTGTTTGCCCCACTGAATTGGAAGATCTCCAGAATAAATATGACGAATTCCAGAAAGAAGGCTGTGAGATTTATTCCGTATCCTGCGACAGCCATTTCGTACATAAAGCATGGCATGAAAGCTCCGAAAGAATCGGAAAGGTACAGTACACAATGGTAGGAGATCCGACCGGTACCTTAGCAAAGGATTTGGACGTATACATTGAAAGTGCAGGTATGACAGAACGCGGTACTTTTGTTATCAATCCGGAAGGCGAAGTGGTTCTGTATGAAGTCAGTGCAGGCAATATAGGCCGTAATGCGGACGAACTGCTCCGTAAGGTAAGAGCCGCTAAGTTTGTTCATGAACATGGCGACCAGGTTTGCCCGGCAAAATGGCAGCCCGGTGAAGAAACACTGAAGCCGTCCTTTGATTTAGTAGGAAAGCTTTAATAGGAGACGGCATCATGGAAAAAATGTATGATGCCATAATAGTCGGCGGAGGTCCTGCAGGGCTTTCCGCCGCTATTTATATGGCCAGAGCCCGTTTTCGTGTTTTGGTAATCGAAAAAGAAAAAATCGGCGGACAAATTACCATTACATCAGAAGTCGTGAATTATCCGGGAATTCTGATGACCGACGGAGAAAATCTGACAAGTCAAATGCGCCGTCAGGCAGAAAATTTCGGTGCCGAATTTATGATTACCGAGGTCACGGGACTTGAATTGGAAGGCGATTATAAAATCGTACATACTGGGCGTGGCGATTTCAAGACGACCGGGATTATCTATGCGACCGGAGCCTATCCGAGGCTTGCAGGATTTGATGGGGAAAAAGAATTCCGCGGACATGGTGTGGCTTATTGTGCTACCTGTGACGGAGAATTCTTTACAGGAAAGGATGTATTTGTCGTAGGTGGCGGCTATGCAGCTGTCGAAGAAGCTCTTTTCCTGACCCGCTATGCAAAAAAGATTATCATGATTGTTCGGAGAGATCAGTTCTCCATTGAAAATGCGGAAGTGGATGAATTAAAAGAACATCCCAAGGTAGAAATCCGCTTTAATACGGAAATTACCAAAATCATCGGAGAAAATTCCATACAGGAAGTGGTATTGAAAAACAGGGAAACCGGTGAGGAATCCCACTATAAAGCTCCTGACGGAGATTACTGCGGTGTCTTTGTTTTTGTCGGCTATGCGCCGGAAAACGGCCTTGTAAAGGACCAGCTTGAGCTTACTCCTCAGGGTTATATTGTGACGGATAAAGACCAGAAGACCAATATAGACGGTGTCTATGCGGCAGGCGATATTTGTGTCAAAAATCTGCGCCAGGTTGTAACTGCTGTTGCTGACGGTGCGATTGCCGCGACTTCCATGGAAAAATATTTGGGACAGCTCTACAGGAAATTGGGGATTAAGAGAGAGTATGTGGCAGTCACAAAGAAAAATGACAGTGAAGAAGTAAAAGCAGCACCTCAGGCAGATTCCTCGTCATTCCTTGATGATGCGACCAGACAGGCATTGGTGCCGGTTCTGAATCGTTTCGAGAACAAAGTCATTCTTCGTTTGTATACGGATGACAGCAAGGTGACAGAAGAAAATAAGAAGGTAATCAGTGAATTGGCTTCTCTTTCCGACAAGGTGGAAGCTGAGTTTGTACCTGCAACAAATGAAGAAAATAAACATACCATTTCCATTTGTAATGCTGACGGAACGGAAAGAGGACTTTATTTCCATGGCGTTCCGGGCGGACATGAGTTTAATTCTTTCATTTTAGCAATGTACAACGCGGCAGGCCCCGGACAGGACGTAGGAGAAGAACTTCAAAAGAGAATTGATGCATTGGATAAAAAACTTCGTGTACAAATTGTAGTTTCATTATCTTGCACAATGTGTCCGGACTTAGTGGCTGCAGCACAAAGAATTGGCGCCGACAATAAGAATGTAACGGTCAATGTCTATGATTTGCAGTATTATCCGGAATTGAAGGACAAATATAATATTATGAGCGTTCCATGTTTGATTATTGATGAGAAAGATGTACATTTCGGGAAAAAAGGTGTTTCCGAACTCTTAGATATGTTTGAACGCGCATAAAATCTGATGAGACTGTAAAAAAATCCGTGAGAATTTTCTTGCGGATTTTTTATTTTCTGCAGACGGTACATTGAAAAGTAAATTGCCTGTTTCATTCTATATTGAATTATTTACATATATCGAAAAATACTGTAAAATAAATAAAGGTTTTTAATCATATATATGGAAAATTTCATATATATTTACAATATATCGAGGGTGATACAATGGATGAATTACTTCGCGTGGAAAATCTTCACGTATCGGTAGGAGGAAAAGAACTCCTCCATGGAATTAATTTCTCTGTGAATAAAGGGGAAGTCCATGTCATTATGGGCGTAAACGGAGCGGGGAAATCAACATTGCTCCATGCCATAATGGGAAATCCCGCTTATGAAATCACAGAAGGCCGTATTTTCTTTGAAGGACAGGATATTACCGAATTGTCTGTTGATAAAAGAGCAAAACTCGGTTTGTTTTTGTCATTCCAAAATCCTGTTTCCGTAGCGGGGATTACGATGGAGAATTTTATCCGCACGGCAAAAACAACCATTTCGGGAAAGCAACAGAAGCTGTTTCCTTTTAAACGGTTAATAAAGTCGCGGCTTCAGGACCTGCAGATGGATCCTGCTTACGGAAACCGTTATTTAAATGACGGATTTTCCGGCGGTGAACGGAAAAAAAGTGAAATATTGCAGCTCCGGATTCTGGAACCCAAATTGGCAATGCTTGATGAAACGGATTCCGGTCTTGATGTAGATGCGGTCAGAGTGGTATCTAAAAATATTTCTGATTATCACAATGAAAACAATGCCCTGATTTTAATTACCCATTTGAACCAGATTCTGAAATTTATCCGGCCCGAATTTGTCCATGTTCTGATTGACGGACGGATTGTCAGGGAGGGCGGTCCCGAACTGGTGGAGGAAATTGAAACGAACGGGTTTGATGCGTATCGTAAAGAGGTGTGACCGATGGCAGAAGGAAGAAAAAAAAGCCGGATTGATGACATCAGCCGCAGCGTTTATGACATCAAAGATAAGGTTGAGTTTGCTTATAAAGCCAAAACAGGGTTGACAGAGGATACGATACGGGATATTTCAAGAGAAAAAGAAGAGCCGGAATGGATGCTCCGGAAACGGCTCGAAGCTCTTGAAATTTTTAGCGCACTTGATGTACCGCCGTGGGCTCCCGATATTTCCGAGTTGGATATGGATCATATAGATACCTATATCCGTCCTAAAACCGACATGAAGGCCCGTTGGGAGGATTTGCCGCAGAATATACGGGATACTTTTGACAGGCTGGGAATTCCTGAAGCGGAAAAGAAGTCGCTGGCAGGCGTAGGTGCCCAGTACGATTCCGAAGTGGTTTATCATAATGTCCAACAGGAACTGGAAAACCAAGGGGTCATTTATGTAGATTTTGAAACGGCGGTAAAGGAATATGAGGAACTGATACGTCCTTATTTCGGAAAGCTGATTACACCGCGATATCATAAATTTGCGGCATTGCACTACGCTGTATGGTCCGGCGGTTCATTCGTCTATGTTCCCAAAGGCGTAGATGTAAAAATGCCGCTCCAGAGCTATTTCCGGCTTAATGCACCCGGGGCAGGACAATTTGAACACACTTTGATTATTGTGGAAGAAGGAGCGTCCTGTCATTTTATAGAAGGCTGCTCGGCACCCCGTTACAATGTAGCCAATCTTCATGCCGGAGCGGTAGAACTTTTCGTAAAGAAAGGAGCAAAGCTCCGGTACTCGACCATTGAAAACTGGTCGAAAAATATGTATAACCTGAATACGAAAAAGGCGATTGTAGAGGATAATGGAGAAATGGTATGGGTAAGCGGATCTTTCGGGTCCCACACATCCTGCCTGTATCCTGATACCGTTCTCAAAGGAGACCATTCAACCTGTGAATTTACAGGAATTACTTTTGCCGGTAAAAATCAATTTCTTGATACCGGGTCCAAGGTAGAAGCACTGGGACGAAATACCCATATTACAATCAATTCGAAATCAATCTCTAAGGGCGGAGGTACCGCTTTGTACCGCGGCGTCGTCTATATCGGACCGAAGGCATCGGGGACAAAAGGGACAATCAGCTGTGAATCTTTGATGCTCGATAATGAATCGCGTTCAGATACGATACCGGCCATTATTATTGAAAATGACGATATCGATTTAGGACATGAGGCAAAAATCGGTCGTATTTCTGAAGAGGATATTTACTATTTAATGAGCCGTGGCCTGTCGGAGGAAGATGCAAAGGCCATGCTGGTCCGCGGATTTGCGGAACCGATTTCCAAGGCACTCCCGCTGGAATATGCGGTGGAAATGAACAGGCTCATTGATTTGGAATTTGAGGGTGCTATAGGTTAAGGAGGCAGTTATGGAAACAATTCAGGCAAACCGGCTGCCGATGATTACATACAGATATTTAAAAAGCAATGACAGCCCGTTGTTATTTAAAGCACCATCCCGTTTGGCAGAAGTTGTATTTTCAGATACTGCCTATGTTCGTGCGGGCGGTATATGGCCGTCTGATTATAACGAAACGGCACCGGAGGTTACTTCAGCTTCGGGGCAGGGAAAAACCTACACCATAGAAATCCCCGGAGAAACGGAAGCGAATCTTGTTATTTCTATAAATACCGACACAGACGTGCCGGACTTTGCAGGACGTTTTATCTTTAAACTTCATAAGAATTCCCGCCTTCATCTGGTATGGAATAGCCATGGCGGCAAAGAAGAGGCGACGGTGGTGATTTCTTCTTTCTATGAGTTGGGAGAAAATTCGTGTCTGACCGTGTCTTCATTGGAGAAAGGCTTTGAAAAAACTTCTTTCTATGAAGAAAGAAATATTTTGGCAGGGAAAGAAGCAAAGGCTCATTTTGTGGCAGCAAAAATGGTCGGAGAAAAATCAATTTTGCACAGTTACGGAAAGCTGTCAGGCGACAAGTCGGAAATCAATGAGGGAACTGTCTATGCTGCCGGCGGTACGCAGCATCTCGACCTGTTTTATCACATCGATCACGTAGGAAAGGAAACGAAAGCGCAGATTGATGTGAAAGGCTCACTTTCGGAACGGTCATCAAAGACGTTCCGCGGTACACTGGATTTCAAGCGCGGATGCAGCGGTTCTGTCGGTGATGAGGGCGACTATGCGATACAACTCAGTCCTACAACCAGAAATGTATCGTTGCCCCTGCTTTTATGTACGGAAGATAACGTAATCGGCAACCATGCATCCAGCTCGGGACAGTTGGATAACCAGGTTATTTATTTTTTAATGACCCGCGGATTTTCTTTGGAAGAAGCGCGCCGTATAGTTGTTGAATCATTAATACGTCCTCTGGTAGACCGGATGGATGAAAGCCTGCAGGAAGATGTGCTGGCTATCGTAAGAAAAAAATTAGAAGCTGAGGAGGCATGATGGATACCGGACTCATCAGAAAAGATTTTCCTATTTTAGAAACAAAAGTAAACGGACATCGTGTCGTCTACTTTGATAATGCGGCTACCACGCAACGTCCGCGCCCCGTTGTGGATGCAGTGACAAATTATATATTGCATCAAAACGGGAATCCCCACAGAGGAGCTCATGTATTTGCGATAAGCGCTTCCGAGGTCTATGACGGCTCTAAAACGGCAGTAAAAGATTTTATAGGTGCAAAGAGCGAAAAAGAAATTATCTATACAAGAAATACATCAGAAAGCTTAAATCTGGTGGCCCGTTCTTATGGCGAAACCCGGCTGAAACCGGGCGACCGTATTCTTATTCCGATTACGGAGCATCATTCAAATCTGGTGCCCTGGCAGCGGGTTGCAAAAAAAACGGGTGCGGTCCTGGACTATATTTATATAGACAAGAAAACAGGACATTTCTTAGAAGAAGACTTGAAAAAAATTGATAACCCGGCTGTCAAAATTTTGGCATTTGCCCAGGTCAGCAATGTAATGGGAATCAAGTTTGACGCGAAAGCCCTGATTGAAAGGGCTCATAAACACGGAGCCGTAGTGGTTCTTGACGGAGCGCAAAGCATTCCCCATATGCAAGTCAATGTACAGGAACTGGATTGCGACTTTTTTGCCTTTTCCGGGCATAAAATGTGTTCTCTCGGCGGTATAGGAGTCCTTTACGGCAAGGAAGAACTTTTAAACGAAATGGAACCGTTTCTTTTGGGCGGTGATATGATAGAAAATGTCTATGAGCAGGACACGACCTATGCAGAGTTACCTGCGAAGTTTGAGGCGGGAACGCAATATGTGGAAGGCGCTGTCGGGCTTGTATCGGCAATCCGTTACATAGAATCTGTCGGTTATGATGAAATCAGGGCACAGGAAAAGAAACTGGTGTCCCGTGCGATAGAAGGGATGAAAAAATTACCTTTCATCCACATTGTCGGCACAGACCGTGCAGAGGAAAAAGAGGGACTCGTATCATTTACCGTAGAAGGAGTACATCCTCATGATGTAGCACAAATTCTTTCCCATGACGGAATCTGTATACGTACAGGTCATCACTGTGCGGAACCTCTTCACCGATATTTGGGAATCAATGCGACTTGCCGTGCCAGCTTCTATTTCTACAATACCGTAGACGAAGTGGATTATTTTTTGGAAAAATTGAAAAATGTACGGAAAATAATGGGGTATGATGACTGATGGATTTACAACAACTGTATACAGACCTGATTCTGGAATATAACCGGGATATGACAAATAAAAGAAAAATTGAGAGCCCGACGATTCATGAACACGGACACAATCCAAGTTGCGGAGACGACATTGAAATCGAGGTTAAAGTAGATAAAGGCGTAATCCGTGATCTTGCCTACACGGGAAGCGGCTGTGCAATCAGTCAGGCCTCCACATCAATGATGGCTGAGTTGCTTCAGGGAAAAACGGTGGAAGAAGCTTTGCGGCTTTGCCATGTGTTTCTCGGAATGATACGTGGTGATGTCACTGATGAGGAAGTTTTGGAAGAGCTCGAAGCAGCGGTCACACTGAAAGATATTTCAAAAATGCCGGTTCGTGTAAAATGCGCGACTCTCGGCTGGCATACACTGGAGTTAGCTTTAGAAAAATTACAAAAAGAATAGAAAGAAAATAATGAGAACATGATATAATGTAATCATGTTAAATAAGAAACCATTATCCGATATTATGAGAATTACTGGAGGTTATTCTTATGTTATTATTTTTCTTAATAGTGTTAGGCATTATTTTTTTGTTGGTGAAAGAGTATAATCTGCTTCAAAGAGGAGCTCAGGCCATTAAAGCAAGTAATTCTAATGTTTCTGCAGCCTTAAAAAGGAAAGTGGATACGATTAACCAATTAATGGCAGTAGTAGAAAATTACAGTACCCATGAAAAATTAGTACAGCTTAAAGTTTCGGAGAATATGAAAGAAATGGCAATCAGTTCGAATCAGGCACTGTCAGATATACGGGCACTGGCTATGGCTACTCCGGAACTGAAGGCAGATAAAACCTATGTGGATTTGATGGAACATGTAAATGAGATTGAATCAGAATTATTGGGAGCTCGCGAAATCTATAATGATTTAGTCAGACAATATAATAGTCGGCTGGTGTCTATCCCGGATTGCTTCTTTGCTGCGGCCTTGGGATTTAAAAAAGCTCCTTATTTTGATTTTGACAATGAACAGGAGATACGTAGTTTTGATGGGGCAGATAAACAAATATTAATGGATCTTTTGCAAGATTCAGGCAACAAGATAAAGAAAACCGTCAATGATGAAATTATTACTCCGGTGAAGAAGGCAACTGTGGAGACTAAAGAAACTGAAGATTCTGGTGACGGAAAGTAAAAGTTTATAGATGCCTTTGACTTTTTTCAGTTCCGTTGTTAATATAGGAATATAATTACGGCAATGAGGAAAAGGAGTACGCATAATCAGCGATCCGGTGATGGTGAGAGTCCGGTTGTATGCGGAAGGCGTTTCCGAGCTGCTGTCTGAACGGAGTAGGACAGCTATCCAATGAAGGTGGGCACAATGCCAATGAGGGTGGAACCGCGGATTTGAAATTCGTCCCTGCAACATGATGTTGCGGGGATTTTTTATGTGCAGGAGGAAATATGACATTACAAGAGATGATTTTAGCACTCCAGAAATTCTGGTCAGCCCGGGGCTGTGTTCTTCAGCAGTCCTATGATGTGGAAAAGGGAGCGGGAACAATGAATCCTGCCACATTTCTTAGAACTATCGGGCCCGAGCCGTGGAATGTAGCTTACGTGGAACCGTCCCGCCGTCCTGATGACGGTCGCTATGGAGATAACCCGAACCGGCTTTATCAGCATCACCAATTCCAGGTTATTATGAAACCCTCGCCTGACGACATTCAGGAAACCTATTTGGAAAGTCTGAAAGAGCTTGGCATTGATCCGGAAGAACATGATATCCGTTTTGTAGAAGATAATTGGGAATCTCCTACTCTGGGCGCTTGGGGTATCGGCTGGGAAGTCTGGCTTGACGGAATGGAAATCACACAATTTACCTATTTCCAACAAATCGGCGGCATTGACGAGCACCCTGTTTCGGTTGAAATTACCTATGGACTGGAACGAATTGCCATGTATATACAGGAAAAAGACAATGTATATGATTTGGAATGGACAAAGGGGGTTACGTATGGTGACATCTGGCATGAAAATGAGTATGAGCAGTCTGTCTACAGCTATGATTTATCGGATCATGATATGCTTTTCCGCCTTTTTGATATGTATGAAAAGGAAGCAACCCGTATCATCAAAGCAGGTTATGTGCTTCCCGCCTATGACTATGTGTTGAAATGCTCTCATACTTTTAACCTTCTTGATGCGGGAGGAGCGATATCTCTTTCCGAACGAACCGAATATATCGGGCGTGTCAGAAGTATGGCACGTATGTGTGCAAAAGCATATTTAAAGAAAAGAAAAGAATTGGGATTCCCCATGCTGAAAGGAAGTGACCGGAAATGAGTAAAAACCTTCTTCTTGAAATAGGGACCGAAGAAATGCCGGCCAATATCATGTCCGGTATTGTCAATCAGCTTCGTGAACTGGTTGACATGAAACTGAAAGAAGCCCGTATCTCTTTTGAAAAAATAGAGGTATATGCAACGCCCCGCCGTCTGGCCGTTATTGTAAAACAAGCAGCCGATGCACAGCCTGATGAAGAAGTAAAGAAGCGTGGACCGTCTGTAAAAGCCGCATTTGATGAAAACGGAAATCCGACAAAGGCGGCACAGGGATTTGCAAGAGGCCAGCATATTGACCCGTCACAGCTGGTCAAAGAAGGTGAATATACCTGGGCAGAAGTGATAAATAAAGGACAGCCGGTAGAAAATATTTTGCCCGAATTATTTACATCTCTGATTACCGGACTGAATTTTTCAAGAAGCATGCGCTGGGCTGATGAAGAAGCCCACTTTATCCGCCCTGTCCGCTGGATTGTCGCACTTGCGGATGATAAGATTATTCCTATGGAATTTGCGCATGTAAAAAGCGGAAATATCAGCCGCGGACATCGTTTTCTCTGCAAGGAACCGGTAAAAATAACCCGTCCCGAAGAGTATAAAGCCATTATGGAAAAAGCTTTTGTTGTGGTAGATCAGGACGAAAGAAGAGATATGATTTCCCGGGGGTTGAAAAAAGTAGCTGATGAACTGGGCGGAGAAGTTTGGCCTAATGCCGGGCTCTTGGAAGAAATAAATTATCTGGTCGAGTATCCGACACCACTGTACGGTAGGATTGATGAAGAATTTTTAAAACTTCCCGTACCGGCTATTGTTACTCCTATGAGAGATCATCAGAGATATTATCCTGTACGGAGAAAAGACGGTTCACTCATGCCTTATTTCCTGACCGTGAGAAACGGAGGAGATAAAGCCATTCATAATGTGCAGGCCGGTAATGAAAAGGTACTTCGGGCACGTCTTGACGATGCAAAATTTTTCTATGACGGCGACCGTAAAAAATCGTTGGAAGAGCGGAGAGAGGATATAAAGCGTATCAATTACCAGGAAGGCCTCGGTACGCTCTTGGATAAAGCGGACAGGCTGGTTAAAATGGTTTCGCTTATCGCTGCCGACTGGAGCTTTTCCCAAGAAGAAACTGAAAAAGTCCGGCGGGCCGCTTTCCTTTCCAAGTCTGATCTTGCAACGGGAATGGTTACCGAATTTACTGAATTGCAGGGAGAAATGGGTAGAGAGTATGCTCTTCTTGACGGAGAAGATAAAGATGTGGCAGATGCGATCTTTGAACAATATATGCCGCGGTTTGCCGGTGATATTTTGCCTCAGAGCGCTATCGGCAGAGCCCTTTCCCTGGCAGATAAACTTGATAATTTGGCAGCGACCTTCCTCCGCGGATTGATACCCACGGGTTCACAGGATCCGTTTGCCTTGCGCCGGCAGACAATCGGTGCCGTCAATATTCTTGTGGACGGAAAAATACACTGGGATATAAGAAAAGGAATCGAAGAAGCGCTGAAACTGCTGCCGGGAGAAACAGAAAAGAAAGAAACAGCAGTTATGCAAATAGAAGATTTCTTCCGCCAGAGAATCAAAACGATTCTGCTTGATAAAAAAATTGACTATGATATTATTGATGCCGTCTTATCAGGAGAAATTAATGATATATATGCATTGTTCCTGAAAGCACAATCCATGTTGGACAGTCATATCAAGGGAGAAGAAGAGCTCCGGCAGGCAGTGACACGTCTTGCGAATATCACAAAAGGCAAACATGCCGGTGAAGTGGATCCCGGCTTATTTGAAGAGGAAGCAGAAAAAACTCTTTATGCGGCATTCGTAAAAGTATCAGAACCTGTGGCACAGGCTTATGGTGAGTATCGATATGCGGATGCATTGCCGTATCTGAAAGAATTGACGGCACCTGTTAATGCATATCTTGATACGGTTATGGTTATGGTAGATAATGAAGCTGTGAAAAACAACAGAATTTCCCTGCTTGTAAAAGTACTTGAAATTTATATGGGTTGGGGAGATTTAAGCCGGCTCGTTTAAATTAAAAACGCCTTCACATACGCCGCCCCCTGTAATTAGAGTAAATCTGATTACAAGGGGCGGTTTTTGAGTATCAGTTAGTATAAAAAAGAAGAAAAATAAGTAATATCGATATATTTGCATATATAGATAAAGTGGTGTATAATAAAAACATCAAATATATATTTTGGAAAGGGGCATAATTATGGCTTTTAAATTACCAGATTTACCTTACAGCTTTGATGCATTGGAACCGGTCATCGACGCAAAGACCATGGAAGTGCATCATGATAAGCATCATGCAACCTATGTAAATAATTTGAACAAAGCAGTGGAAAACTATCCGGAATGGGCTTCCAAGTCTATCGAAGACCTGATGATTCATTTGAAAGAAGTACCGGAAGAAATCCGTACGGCAGTACGTAACAATGGCGGTGGTCATTACAACCACAGTCTGTTTTGGAAAATGATGGCACCGGTGGGAACAACCGAACTGAAAGGTGCTTTGCTTGATAAAATTAATGAATCCTTCGGATCCTTTGATGAATTCAAAAAGCAATTTGCCGCAGCAGCTACCGGTCGTTTCGGAAGCGGTTGGGCATGGCTCGTAGTAGATGGAGATAAGCTTGCCGTAGTATCCAGTGCAAACCAGGACTGCCCGCTGAGCGAAGCTAAAAAACCGATTCTCTGTCTCGATGTTTGGGAACATGCTTATTACCTGAAATACCAGAACCGTCGTGCTGATTATGTGGATAATTTCTTCCAGGTTGTCAATTGGGATTATGTGGCAGAACTTTTAGCCGAAGCATAATATTTGAAAATAAAAATCTCTAATGAAGTGAACAATATATTCATTTCATTAGAGATTTTTTTAGTATTCAGATTCTTGTACCTGAATGTGATTCAATTCCGGGAGTTTGATGACGCGGGTTGCAATATTTTCAGCTAAATATTTATTATGGGTAATGGCAATTAATGTTATATGATGCTCTTTGGCATACTTCAATACATAATTCCAGATATGAGCCTGGTTGAGGGCATCAAGCATTGTTGTCATTTCATCACAAATTAAAAGTCGGGTATCTTTTCTGAGGGCTCGGGCAACACAAAATCGTTGAAGTTCACCGCCGGATAATTCATTCGGCCAGCGACTGTACCATTTTTCCTGTATTCCCATCTCACGTAACACTTCTTCTTCGGGCGGTCCCGGCTCATATAAAATATCTTTCATTTTCCAGCGAGGATTAACAGCCTGTTCAGGATGTTGATAAACAAGTTGGATAGGGCGGTATCCTGATTTGGGTAGTGGTGCACCTTTAAACAAAATATTGCCATGAGTAGGACGTAAAAAACCTGAAATAATTTGAGCCAAAGTACTTTTTCCATAACCGCTGGGGCCTAATAAAACAACGACTTCGCCTTCTTCTATAGATAAATTAATATCCTTTAAGACGAATGGTCCGCGGTTATAACGAAAACTTACATTTTTTATATCAAGAATGTTCACAATCACACCTCATTCCTGTTTCGTCAACAAGCCATGTGGCACTGCTTGAACCACAATACGGGCAAGTTTCAAGATGAAATCCGTTTTGAGGAAGCGCCGCAAAAAGGGCCCGGCTGTAAGGGTGTTTCAAGCCTGTTCCATCTCCTTTGAACGTACTTGTAGAAGCAGTTTCAATGACTCTTCCGTCGTGAAAAATAGAAATATAGTCAGCAATATGAATAGCTAAATCTATATCATGGGTGATCAAAACAATTCCTTTTCCGGAATCGGCCAGTTGTCGCAAATCTTGGAGAGCTTTTATGGCAGTTTCTAAATCAAGACCCGGGGTCGGTTCATCAGCAATGATGAGTTCTGCATCTGTAACAAGTGCGGTGGAGAGAAGAATTCTTCTTGCCATACCACCGGAAAGCTGAAACGGGTACAATTTATCGGTGCCCTCTTTCAGACGGAAACGTTTGAACAGTTTTTTTTGCAAATCTTCTACAGTTTTTCCTTCAATTCCTCGGACTTGCTCACCTACCTGCATGAGTGGATCTAAGAAAGCGATAGATTGGGGAATAAAAGCAATTTCTTTTCCTCTTAATTCCCGTATTCTGTTTGGTGTCAGTTTTTCATCTTTGTAATAAAATGTCCCACCGGTTTTTGCATTGTCCGGAAGAATGTCCATAATGGCATGAGCCAGCAAGCTTTTTCCTGAACCGCTGGACCCGACGATGGCCAGTATATTTCCTTTTTCCAGAGTGAGGCTCAGATTTTTAATGGCTGTAAAAATTACTTTTTTTAATTTTGCATCATAACTTTCAAAACTTACGGAAAGGTTTTGGACAGTGAGTAAAGTGTTTTCAGTATAATTCATAAGTCCTCCTATTTCCGCGAACTGTGGGGATCAATGTAAATTTTGAGATAGTCACCGACTAAGTCAAAAAGCTGCACGACCAAAAGAAGCGCCAAACCCGGGAATATAGCGAGCCACCACATACCTGCTGATAAATATTTCATGGACTCAGACAATATGATGCCTACTGCTGGTGTGTCCAAGGGAAGGCCATAGCCTAAAAATGTAATTCCTGCTTCGTGAAGTATAGCATGTGGAAAAAGAAGAATGAGTCCTACCAGATATTGAGGAAATACATGGGGGATAATATGATGCACTGCAATATAGCAGGAACTTTTTCCCATATGTTTTGAAAGTTGGACATATCTGGCAGAACGGATTTGCATGACTTCAGCCCTGATAACTCTTGTCAGAGAGGGCCAGTGTGTGACTGCTACGCCTGTAATAACACCAAAAGCACCGCCATTACATGCAATGGAAATTAAAATTAAAAGAATGACGTGAGGGATGCCCATACAGAGATCTACCAAATAGTTGACCACATAGTCGACTTTACCTCCGTAAATTGCGGACATAGTGCCTAAAATAACAGCGATAAAGGTACTCAGGACGGCAGATAGCAAACCGATTCGTATGCTGAGAGAAAGTCCGCTGATTGTTCTATAAAACATATCCCGTCCCAGATTGTCAGTACCAAATAAATGGATAAGAGAAGGAGCTAAGCGTTTGTCTGCGTAATTCGGAGCATATAGCTCCGGAGACATATATATTCCCCATAAACATATAGTGACTAAAATAAAAAGCCCGATACCGATTATCATGAGTACTTTTTGACGATAGTTCAGATGAAATGATCTTGGGGCGGCCAATTCTTTTTCAGGCATTGCGGTCACCACCCTCTCTGATTTGGGGATCGATAATTCCGTATAAGATATTTGCAATCAGATTTCCCGTAAATACAAAGACTGCACTAAATACAGCAACACCTAGAAGCATAGGAGCATCTCCGAATAAGCCTGCATGTGTAGCAGCATTGGCAAGACCGGGATAAGAAAAAACTTGCTCAGCCAGCACGCAGCCGCCGAAAAGCTCACTGATATAAGCAAATTGTAAAGTGATTGCGGGTAAGCAAATGTTTCTAAGTCCGTGCCGGATAATAATTTGTTTCAGAGATTCTCCTCTTGCTTTAGCAAAAAGGACATAATCGCTTTCAAGCACATCAATCAGTTTTTGCCGTGTATGAAGAACAATATTGGATATCCCCTTAATGCTTAATGTGATGGCCGGGAGGACTAAATGATATAACCGGTCCATAATAGTGACATCCTCTGATAGTTTTCCTGCCGGTGCTGCCAATCCGAGAGGAAACCATTGCAGTTCCACGGCAAATATAACGAGCATGACAAGACCGATCCAAAATACCGGAGTAGAAGCTAAAAGAAGACTTGTTGTTTTAATGACTTTATCGAAAACAGTATCTTTAAAAGCTCCTGATATAATACCCAGCGTAAACCCTAAGAGACCGGAACAAACCCAGGCAATCATCATAAGAGGAAATGATGTTCTAAAACGTTCGCCCAGAACTTTGCTGACAGGTTCATGGTAACTGATAGATTCTCCCATATCTCCTGTGACAAAGTGAGTGGCCCAGGTAATGTATCGTTCTACAGGAGATTTATTAAGTCCCCATTCTTCTTCAATTTGAGCTCTTTGTTCTACTGAAACACTTACTTCTCCCAAAAAGGAATCCACAGGATCCATGGGAGAAGAAGTGATAAGGAAAAAGCTGATAATAGTAGTAGAGATAAGAAGAAGAACCATCCGGACCAGTGTTTTTAAAAAGTAACGGATATTCAAAATGATTTCCTTTCTCTATAAATCAGAAAATTATTTGCCCCAAGTCCATTCATTCATATTTTCTACAACGGAAATCCCCTGGCCTCTGTTGATGGTTTTCTCCGGCATAGGGATATGAAGACCGTCTTTAACAAAATAAGTCAGTGATGGCAAGGTAATAAATAGGAAAGGAACGTCCTGATCCGTTAAGTACTGGGCGTTAATCCAGTGTTTATAAGCTTCTTCACGGTCGGTGGCAGCAATAGCAGCTTCAATTTCCGCATCAACAGCAGGATTGCTATAAGAAGCCGGGTTATTAATACCGAGTACACCAATTTGACTGGAATGGAAATTTCTGTAGAAGCTGATAGGATTAATGTCAGTCATTGCCCAACAGGTAGGGATATGCATCGATTTTCTTGCCACAACCCATGCCTCTGATTTAGGTATGATATGTATGCCCAAAGGAGCAGCTTGTGCTGACAAGGCAACAACTGTATTGTACCGGGCCAAATCGTTGCTTCTGCCGGTGATTGTGAATTCTGCTTTTACACCGTTCTTTTCACGGATACCGTCACCGTCAATATCTTTCCATCCTGCTTCTTCCAAAAGCTTTTTGGCTTCTTCGACACGGCCGTCTTCAAATTTATATTTGCTGCTCCAAGGTACATCAGGGCTTGTTCCATAAGATGGAATTCCTACACCGGCCAAAGCATTGTCGATGATAGCCTGCCGGCTGATACCGATATTTAAGGCTTTACGGATGGCAATGTCACAGGTTACATTATTTCCGACAACCTCGTCACCTTTTTTTGTTTCCGGGATGGTAGGCAGGTTAATGATAAAGTTCTCGACTGTCGGAAGTGTGAGGACTTGCATATTGTCTACTTTAGCCTTTGATGTTTCACCATCGACATATACCAAATCCAACTGACCTGATTTAGCGGCGGATAAAGCAGTCTGTTCATCCATTTTCAAAATGGTAATCTTCTTAAATTTGGATTTTTTACCATAATAATACTCATTGGGTTCAAGAATAAGCTGCTGGTCTTTTTTGAAATCAACGACACGCCACGCACCGGATCCAATCGGTTTATCACCGTAGGTTTCCGTATACGCATGAGCAGGTACAATGCCCGTTTCTGTCAGACTGTAGGGGAAAGATGACCAAGGCTTTTTCAGATGGAAAATGACGGTATAGTCATCTTTTGCCTCAACAGAATCAAGCATGCTGAGATCTGCAGCAGATGCTTTTTGTTTTGCAGTATTAAAGGTAAAAACAATGTCTTTGGCTGTTAAGGGTTTACCATCTGAAAATTTTGCATCCTTTCTGATTTCATAGGTATAAGTTAAACCATCAGAACTGATAGTTTCTTTTGTAGCCAAGTCATTAACAATTTTATTATCTTTTCCGATAGCAAGAATATGGCTGTGGAAAATATCGGGAGTCCAAACTCCATAACCGGTTGTCGGGTCAAATTTACCGGCAACTAAAAGGTTCCCGGCAGAAATAGTTAATTCTGTCTTTGCTTCATTACCTGTTGTTTTTTTGTCGGAACCACATCCGGTGATAGCTAAAGTTCCGATAAGCAGTGCAGTCAAAAGTTTTTTCTTCATGAGAGTCCTCCCTGAAATAAAAATGTAATAAAAATTAATAATATATTTAAATTATAACAAAAAATAAAAAGGGAAAAGAGGATTTTTCAAATTTAAAAACGAATAACTTTTAAAAGATTTAATATTTAATAAAATATAATTTTATCCATTATAAATAAAAAATACATATAACTTTTCTGTCGGAAAGCAAAAAGCGAACAGATTTTCTGTCATATGGTGTATAATGAAATAGAAAATTTGTTCTATGGTGGTGACGGATATGGAATTGGGAGAAAAATTAAATATATTGGCTGATGCGGCTAAGTATGATGTGTCGTGTTCTTCCAGCGGTTCGTCGAGATCGAACCGGGGTGGTATCGGCAACGGGCATTATAGCGGAATTTGTCATTCTTGGACGGCTGACGGACGTTGTATTTCTTTGCTCAAAATTCTGATGTCCAATTCCTGTATATATGACTGCGAATATTGTGTGAACAGAAGAAGTCACGATACGCCGCGGGCTACATTTACACCGGAAGAGATTGTGAGACTGACGATACAGTTTTATCGCCGGAATTATATTGAAGGTTTATTTTTGTCGTCCGGTATTATCCGTTCTCCCGATTACACGACAGAACTGCTGATTAAGACGGCTAGGATTTTAAGGGAACGGGAACATTTCTACGGATATATCCATATGAAAGGAATTCCCGGAACAGATGCATCGCTGCTGAATGAGTTGGGCCGTTATGCAGACCGGGTGAGTGTGAATATAGAGTTGCCGTCAGAGCGGTCGTTAAAGCTTTTGGCACCGCAAAAGACAAGGAAAGCTATATTGACACCCATGAAATTTTTTCATGAGAAAATCAGGGAGAGAAGGCAGGAGAAATCGAAGTATGCTCCTCCTTTCGTTCCTGCAGGACAGACGACACAATTGATTATTGGTGCCAGCGGTGAAAGTGACAGGGATATCCTGCGTCTGACAGAAGGTCTTTATAAAATAACAGAACTGAAGAGGGTATATTATTCGGCCTACGTCCCCGTGATGACCGGGAAAAATTTGCCTGCTATTGCAAAACCTCCGCTGGTAAGAGAAAACAGGATGTATCAGGCGGACTGGCTTCTCCGGTTTTACGGATTTAAGGCGGAAGAACTTCTTACAGAGAAAGAGCCGGATTTTGATAATGATTTAGATCCCAAGTCATGCTGGGCTATCCGGCACAGAGCATATTTCCCTGTGGAAATCAATAAAGCGTCTTATGAAATGCTTCTCCGGGTTCCCGGAATCGGTGTGAGAAGTGCGCAACGCATTATCCGGCTGAGGCGGTATGGTGCATTGTCGGAAGAAGAGGTACGGAGAACGGGGGTAGTCTGGAAGCGGGCGAAACACTTTGTAACTTGCCGCGGCATATATAAAGGTTTGGGCGACGGGGAGGAAAACAGACTCAGAGAAGCACTGGTGTCAGAGAAAATAAAGAGAAGTATGGTGCAGATGAGTTTATTTCCCGGGCAGGTGTGATATGAAATATGTGTATGACGGTACTTTTTCAGGATTTCTTACGACAGTATATGAGGCTTATTATCACGGGATTTCCTCTCTAGAGTCGGTCGTGCCGCAGGAGGTCGGTCATGATTTATTCGGAGACGGAATGAGTGTGACGACAAATACAGGCAAAGCGGAAAAGGTGGCTGATGCATTTTTCAAGGCTTGCGGCGGGCCTGCTTTTCGTTGGTTGTACCGGGCATTTCTTTGTGAAGACAGAAGAGAGGATCTGCTCTTGGACTATATCCGTAAAGGATTTAACTTAAAAAAAGATATTTATGCATCACAAAAGCAAATTTGGGTATGGGAAATTCTTACCCGGGCAAGAAAGACGGGAAATGAGGCGGAGAAATGGAAAGGGATTTTGCGGTTTAGTGAATTAGAAGAGGGCATGCTATATGCTTCTGTCCGCCCCACGCATGACGTACTTCCTTTAATTGTCAGACATTTCCAAAAAAGACTTCCTGAAGAAGAGTGGGCGATACACGATATCCGGCGGAATATGGCAGCTTATTATGACGGGGCGCATATAGAGATAGTCAGGGTGGAAAATCCCGACTTGCATCCCCGTCATAGCGGAACGGAAGAAGAATTCAGAAATTTATGGAGAGGCTATTGGAAGCATATGACTATCGAAGAGAGGCGGAATCCCGATTTACAGAGAAGTTTTCTTCCAAAGAAATATTGGAGCTGCCTGACAGAAATGGGTTAATGTGCGAAACTTTGACAGGGCAGAAATGAGCAGGTAAAAGAAAAGGAGCCGGTGCCGTAAGCCGGCTTTTTATCACGGATAAATAAAATCACCGAAACGTTGCTTGCAGATAATCTTGGGACGTGATATGACTAAAGGAGAAATTATGATTCGGGAAACTGCAGCATTGAGCGAACAGATATATGGAGGAAAGCAGAAGTGGGAAAGAAAATTCTGATTGTTTATTACTCCACAACGTCCCATACGAGGGAGGTGGCGGAGCTGATTCAGAAAACCGTGGGAGGAGATTTGGCTTCGATCCGAACGAAAGAGCCTTATCCCGAAAAGGAAGAAGATAAAATAGCACAAGGACATCGGGAAGTAAGTACCGACTTTATGCCTGAACTCAATGATTTTCCTGTAGATATCGGGGAATATGATACGATATTTTTGGGAACACCTGTCTGGTGGTATACCATAGCACCGGCCATGAAAAGTTTTTTAAAGAATCATGACTTATCGGGAAAAATTATCTATCCTTTTGTGACCAGTGAGGGAAGCGCGGGTCATGCATTGAACCATTTTTCTGCTGCTGTAGGCGATTGTTTTGTAAAATCCGGTTTGCATGTCCGTTTCGGCAGTTTCGGAATGGTGACAAAAGGGGAGCAGATTGAAAATTGGGCCAAAGATGCTTTGCAATAATGAGGAGGAAATATGAAAATTTTGACGGTTTATTTTTCAAAAACGGGACATACAAAAGCAGTAGCAGAAATAATCAGAAAGACCGTGGGAGGAGATCTGTTTGAAGTAAAAACGAAAAGAACCTATTCGGCTTCTTACGGAATCGCTGTTTTGCAGAGCGGTATTGAAAGATTCAGAAACACGTTACCCGAATTGGAAAGTCTTCCGGATATTTCTTCATATGACAGAATTTTTATAGGATCCCCTGTATGGTGGTTTACACTGACCCCGGCTATAAAAAGTCTCATCGCTGGTGTGGACTGGAAAAATAAAACAGTCTGTCCGTTTTTTACAAGCGGCGGCCAGCCCAATCACACAGGAGAAGATTTTAAAGCGCTTCTTGTGAAGTCAGGGGCAGAAGTTCCCGGATATCTCCATGTTTTTTACCGTAAAAACCGGATGGAAACGGAAATATCGGCAATTACGGAATGGGCAGAAAATTGTGCAGATGCACAACCGGAATAAATTATGCAAGCAGATTAAGAAGAGAAGGCCAGACTTGCAATAAAAGCAAAAGACGGAAATATACTGATAGAGTATGGATAAGCATTGAAAAGCGGTCCATACTTTTTGTTTTAAGAAAATTTGTAAAATTTCTTTAGAAACAGAGAGTTTTTTCTTGACATTGTCTCCGTTCTGTAGAATAATCAAAGATAAACAAAAATATGCCTGACGGCATAAAGGAGAATGGAAGGGGTTGAAGTTATGGCAGAAACGGCTTGGTCACTGGTGCCGCCTATTATTACAATTATTTTGGCACTGGCTACTAAAGAAGTTTATATGTCACTGGCAATAGGAATTTTCATCGGTGTATTGATGTTTACCGGATTCAGCGTTCTTACTGCTATTGATACTATGTTTAATATCATGTCAGATAAAATCGGGGGGAATGTTAACATCCTCGTATTTTTGGTGCTGCTGGGAATTATTGTGGCAGCCATCCAGAAATCAGGTGCTTCCCAGGCTTACGGCGATTTGGCAGCGAGAAAAATCAAAGGGAAACGGTCGGCACTTTTTGTTACGATGATTTTAGGTCTTTTGATTTTTATTGATGACTATTTTAACTGTCTCACCGTCGGTACGGTTATGCGCCCGGTGACAGACCGGTTTGAGATTACCCGTGCAAAGCTGGCCTATATTATTGATGCCACGGCAGCGCCGATTTGTATTATCGCACCGGTATCGAGTTGGGCGGCAGCGGTATCGTCTTCCTTACCTGAAAACAGCGGAATTGACGGATTTGCTTTATTTTTGAATACGATTCCCTTGAATCTCTATGCCTGGCTTACTCTCCTATTTATGGCATTCATCATTTTTGTAAATAAAGACTTTTCCCGAATGGCAGATTTTGCCGAGAAAAGTGGAAATACTCTGGTGATTCCCGAAGAGTATGCGGAAGATGAGTCTACCGCACCGGTGGGAAGAGGCGGAATAATTGACTTGGTTCTTCCTCTGCTTGTACTGATTGGGAGCTGTGTATTCGGAATGCTTTATACCGGCGGTATTTTGGAAGGAAAAGGTATTGCCGATGCTTTTGCGGAATGTTCATCGGCGAAGGGACTTGTCATGGGGTCGTTTATGGCTCTTGTATTTACCTTTGTACTCTATGTACCGCGGAAGATTCTTGATTTTTCCACATTCTGCTCCTGCTTTGTCAACGGATTCAAACAAATGGCTTCCGCCATATTTATTTTGTGCCTTGCCTGGACATTGTCCGGCGTTTGCGGACAGGATTATTTGAATATCGGCGGCTATGTCGGTTCGGTTGTCAGCGGAAACCAGACGGTGGAAGTTCTGCTGCCGGCAGTATTTTTCCTTGTGGCTTTGGGACTTGCATTTGCAACAGGAACATCCTGGGGCACTTTCGGAATATTAATTCCTATTGTTCTTGCTGTCGCAGGCTATGATATGAATCTTGCAACGATTACCGTTTCTGCTGTTCTTGCAGGTGCGGTAGGCGGAGACCATGTATCTCCGATTTCCGATACAACGATTTTGGCATCGGCAGGTGCACAGTGCCACCATATCGACCATGTGTCGACTCAGATTCCTTATGTGCTTTGTGTAGCTTCCTGTTGCCTTGCCGGTTATCTTGTGGCAGGCTTTACGGGAGAAGGCCTTATGGGAACGGCTACAGGGTTTATTCTTATGATTGGTGTGATGGCAGGATTGTATAAATTTAAGATGAGATAAAAAAGAAAACAGGATTCCCGTAAGGGGATCCTGTTTTTGTGTGTCTATAAAAATTTTTCTTTTGTTTTTATAAAAAATGAAAGGAGAAGAAGAATCACAAGCAGAGCGAAAATGGAAATTGACCAGGCAATTCCGATATGCAGCAATCCGGAAAAGGAAAATTCTATAGGAAACAGCATGACGGAAATAATTCCGGAAGAAATACAGGCGACAGCGAGCATTTGCTTCTTTTTATAATAAGAAAGAATATAGAGAAAGCCGCTGAGCAAACCTGAAACTCCTGCCGCGACAGGATAACCGTATTTCCATGCCGCCAGAGATACGGCGGCGGATAAGACAGAATATTTCATAAGACCTCACTTATATGTTTGTACTGCTTATATGATAGCAGACGGAGAGAAATAATGCAGAATACTCAAAAAACAAGCAGATAAGGAGCAGGAATTTTCATGGTTTATGATATACTTGAGTAAATAAAAAAGGGTGTGAGGTAATCATGCATAATGAGCAAAAATTAACAAATTCAATATATTGGATTGGGGCCAACGATTTTGTAACGCCTCGTTTTGAAAATTATATTCCCATCACACAAGGCGTATCGTATAACAGTTACTTTATTGATGATGAAAAAACTTGTGTTATTGATACAGTGGATCAGGTGGCACGTGATTTATTCATGGAAAATGTAAAGATTCTTTTGAAAGGCCGGCATTTGGATTATATCGTTGTAAATCATATCGAGCCCGATCACTCCGGTTCTCTTGTTACCTTATTGGAAACTTATCCGGAAGCGAAGATTTGCATAACTCCGGCAGGGATGAAAATGTTCGGGCAGTATTTCCACCTGCCTTTGGGCGATCGGTTTATACCGGTCAATGAAAAGCTGGTTTTAAATTTGGGAGCACATATGCTGCGTTTTATAACAGCGCCCATGGTGCATTGGCCGGAAGTGACTTTTACCTATGAAGAAACAGAGAAAATTTTATTTTCCGCTGATCTTTTCGGCACACTGGGGGCACTTCAGGGAAGTATTTTTGCTGATGCGTCGGAAACGGGAGCCACTCTTTCTGAGGAAATGCGAACGTACTATATGAATGTGATAGGGCGGTACGGCAGACAGGTCACAGCGACCATGAAAAAAACAGAACCGCTGCCACTGGAAATGATTTGTCCTCTTCACGGACCTGTATACAGAACAAAAGGGGATATTAAAAAAATTTTAAAGTACCACAAAGCGATGGCATCCTGGCAGCCCGAATACCGCTCTGCAACGATTTTCTTCGCATCTCCTTACGGAAATACGGCATTTGCGGCACAACGACTGGCATTTCTGTTGGGAAATAAAGGAATCAAAAATATAAAACTTGTTGATTTATGTACTACACCGTTCACATCAGCCTGGGCGGAAACAATAAGGCGGAGTCATATTGTCTTAGCCGCACCGACGATGGATATGGGACTGAATCCTTTGATGAAAACCTTTTTATCGGAATGTACACATAAAGGCATTGAAAACCGAACGATTGCCATTATCGGAAACAGCAGTTGGGCACCTTATGTAAGTATGAAACTGATGAAAGAAATTATATCCGAATGGAAAAATTGCCGGATATTTGGAGAGGGAGTACATATTCTTTCCAATGTGGGTGAACAGGAAGAACAAGGCCTTGAAGAGTTGGCGGGTATTATAACGGAAGATATTTTAAATAAGGCGGAATGATGAATTGGAAAATTTTGCCGGCTGCGTTTTTTTTGACAGTCACGCTTATATGCAGCGGCTGCGGAAAAACCTCTGTCCGGGTCAGGCAGGTGGAGGAAATAAAAGCTCCTTTTGTCATAGAGATATCATCTGAAGCAGAAGCGCTTCATACGGAACAGGTGATTCCGTCGGTGTCGGGCCCTGTGACATCTGAACTTCCGGCAGTCGGGACGAAAGTGGAAGCCGGCAGCTTATTATTTCAAATAGATGCATCATCTTATGAGGCACAGGCGGCGGCTTTGGAAAATCAGATGGCGTCATCCTATTCCTCCGGGGCGGAGATGCCGTCATATAATGCGGAAAATGACGACAGCATGGAAGCATCTTTACTCCGTCAGGGCATTATTACTCGTGCGGAATATGAAAGAATTCAGGGGAGAAAAGGAAACACAAGCCGGACATCGGCAAACAGGGCTGGTCCTGCCGGTGAGGGGATTAGAGAAGCGCTGGCGGCCGTACGGAAATCCATTGCCGCTTGCGGAGTCCGTGCTCCTATAGGCGGAACTGTTTCCGCCGTATATCTGGAGGAAAATAAAATAGCGGCAGCAGGGCGTGTCGCTCTGGTAATCCGCCAGGAAACGCCGGTTATATTTTCTTTCGGACTGCCTGTTGCATGGGATGAATTTATAGAAAAAATCAAAAATGAAAAAAAACTGACTGTCACCGTTTCGGATGGTGAGCATGTTCTATATGGCGAACTGAAGAAACAGGAAAGTGACGGGAACAATAAATATACAGTTTACAAAGTCCAGATTGATAATCCGGAAGGGGCGCTTGTTTTAGGAAAAAATTATACGGTACGGTTAAGCAGCAGTGACAATTTCCCGGCAATAGTGATTCCTAAAACGGCCTTAATGAAAGAAAATACAGTGGCAGTAGTCACGGAAGATTCGCTTATTGATATAAAAACGGTTACCGTAGGCCACACCGACGGAGAGGAAGTTTATATTCTTGGCGGGCTTCATGCGGGAGACCGTATTGTCGTTAATCCGTCAGACCATATTGAAATAGGTATGCCCGTCACGGTTACTGACAGAAAATAAAAGTGCAGTGTCTGTAAAACGGCACTGCACTTTTGGCAGGAGATGTATATGCGCTGGACAAGAGAGGATTATTACGGAACCGCCGTGCAAACGGCAAAACGTCTGATCGGTGCGGTGCTCGTCCGTGAAACGGATGAGGGCATCATCAAAGGCAGAATTACGGAATGCGAAGCCTATGGCGGATATTACCGCGGTAAAAATGATGACGGAGCGCATTCATATAAAGGAATTACGCCCCGGACGAAAGTTATTTTCGGAGAGGGCGGACACATTTATGTCTATCTGATTTATGGCATGTACTGGTGCATGAATGTAGTTTGCGGACATAAAGGAGAAGGATATGCCGTGCTTCTTCGTGCCATAGAACCGTTGGAAGGGATAGAGATTATGAAAAAGAAAAGAGGAAATGCCAAGGGGCGGCTGTTGACGGCAGGGCCCGGACGTCTGGCTATGGCGATGGGCATAGATTCCTCTTTTTATGGAGCCGACTTGGTTACGGGAAATGTGTATATCGAAGAGGGAAAAGAAAAAGTACAGGTTGAATCATCAAAAAGAATTCATATCGATTATGCCACGTATGGAAAAAATTTCCCTTGGCGGTTTACGATGAAAGGAAGTTCTTGGATTTCCAAATGAATGAAACTACTGTAAAGGGGGATATATGAAATATATTTCTTACTATAATTCACCATTGGGAAAAATAATGCTCACTTCCGACGGCGAAGCAGTGACAGGTGCATGGTTCGAAAGGGAGCCGGAATTTGAACCTGACCGGAATAAAAATGTTCCCTTAAAAGAAAATCCCGTTCTCAAAGAAGCCCGGACATGGCTGGATATGTATTTTTCAGGCAAGAATCCGGGAAAGATTTCTTTGATCCGCCTGGAAGGAACGGAATTTCAAAAAAGAGTATGGGCCGTTCTGTTTCAGATACCATATGGGAAAACAATGACTTACGGCGCTATTGCTAAAGAAATTATGAAGGAAACGGGACAAAAGAAAATGTCCGCCCAGGCGGTAGGCGGAGCAGTGGGGAGGAATCCCGTTTCTATATTTTGTCCCTGCCACCGAGTAATAGGTGCAGGAGGAAAACTTACCGGATATGCAGGCGGTGTGGATAAAAAACAGGCATTGCTGGCACTTGAAAAAGCAGATATGACCGGGTGTTTTGTTCCGTTGAAAAAATATAAAGCGGTAAAATAAAAAATCTTTGTACGGACTGTCTTAGGGCAGAAGAAATAAACGGGACACCAAAACCTTTATAGCAAACGACAGATATATTTTGTATAATGAAAAAGTATAAAAATAGCTGAGGAGCTTGTATTTTATGAAGTTACTGCGTTTAATTTTGCAGGGATTCAAATCTTTTGCAGACAAAACGACAATTGAATTTGCTGAAGGCATGACCGTCATTGTAGGACCGAACGGCTGCGGCAAAAGCAATATTTCCGATGCCGTCCGCTGGGTACTGGGAGAACAAAACATACGAAATCTCCGGGGACAAAAAACGGAAGACATTATTTTTTCGGGTTCGGAGGAAAGAGCGCCGAAAAATGCAGCGGAAGTGACACTGATTCTTGATAATTCGGACCGGGAGCTCCCTTTGGATACGGCGGAAGTGTCTATTACAAGACGGGTGCTGCGGAATGGAGAAAGCGAATTCAGAATAAATAAAAGAAGCTGCCGTTTAAAAGACATCCAGGAACTGCTTGCAACGACGGGACTGGGTAAGGGGACCATGGCAATTATCGGGCAAAACAGAGTGGATCAGGTGCTGACGGCCCAACCGGAAGAAAGACGTCTGATTTTTGAAGAAGTAGCGGGAATCAGTCTGTACAGAATGCGCAAAAATGAAGGCCTCAGAAAGCTCGAAAAAACAGCAGAAAATATGGAGCGGGTCCGTGATTTGATGGCACTTTTGGACGAACAGTTGGTGCCGCTTAAAGAAGGCGCAGAAAAGGCACGTATTTACAAATCCTTAGTCAAGGATAAAAAAGCAGTGGAAGCGACGATGTCTCTTTTAAAAATGACATCCATAGGGCGTATGCTTGCCCGTTACGAAAATGAATACAACGCACTGGCTGATGAAAATCTGAAATGGGAAACCCGGTTATCCCAAGTTTCTGCGGAAAAGGCGGAGTTAGAGGAGAAAATAGCTGCCCACCAGGAACATTTAAGAAAGACGGGAGAAGAAAGTGCAGCAAGCCAGCAGCTTATGGAAACCCTCAGGGGAGATTATCGCGTCAAGGAAGAGGCCCTTCATCACGGAGAGGAAGAAACCATCCGTTTAATGGAAGAAGAAAAGGACCAGACGGAAGCGGAAAAAGAACTGGCGGAAGAAATACAGGAAATGGGAAAAGAGCTTGTTGCCGCTGAAAAAATATGGAAAGAAAAGAAAATTTTACTGGAAAAGGAACGGGCAACAAAAGAAAAGATTGCAGCGGAATTGGAACAGGCGGAAGCAGAATATCGGGAGAAATTGGAAATTAACCGAAAAAAACAGGCAGAAAAAGAGCGGTTAACCCAAGAAATTTCTCATGGAGAAACAGAAAAACTTCGTTTGTTTGCGGAAAAAGAAAAGTATACGGCGACAGAAAAAGAGGCTGCAGAGGTACGGCTTAATCTGGAAAAACAGCATAAAGCACTGGCAGACAGAGAAAGTGACATCCGTCAGCGCATGGAAAATCTGGAAAGCAATGGAAAAAAAGACGGAGTGTCCCTCAAAGAAGCGATGGACAAACAATACCGTCTTTTGAACAAGCAAAATGATTTGCAATCCCAAAGTGTGCAGATACGTTCCAGAAAAGAATATCTCGAGCGGGCTGAGAAGGAATACACCAATTTCTCAAGGACCACAAAGACCATTATGGACAGCCGCAGCCTTTGGGGAGAGCATATCCTCGGCGTAGTGGGGGAATTATTGCATGTCCCCCCGAAATATACCAAGGCGGCAGAAGTGGCATTAGGAAATTCAGTATCCTATATTGTGACGGATACATCAAAAGCGGCAGGAGATATCATTTCATGGCTGAAAGAGAATAACCTGGGGCGTACCACTTTTTACCCTCTTGAATCGATGAAGATGGGCAGAAATGATAAAAATGAAAGACAGGCAGTGCATGAAAAGGGCATTTGCGGAATTGCTTCCGATCTTTTCCGGTATGAGGAAACCTATAGGGAGCTTATGGTATCCGTGCTGGGAAGAACTCTGATTGCCGAAGATTTGGAGGCGGCGAGAGAAGTTTCAGGGAAATATAATTATCGTCTCCGTCTTGTTACACTGGACGGGCAGATAGTGAACCCCGGCGGCTCAATGACCGGCGGCTCCATGAAAAAACGGGAAAATACTTTTTTTGGACGTAAGCAGGAAATACGGGAACTTTTAAAACAGGAAGCGGACAATGAAAAAGAATTATCCCTTTGCCGGACCGAAAAAATAAAACATGACGATTTTTGTGCCCAATTATCGGAAAAAGTTACCCGGGAACGAGAAGAATGGCAGGCGCTGAAGGTACAGGCGGCGGAAGTAAGCGGGAAAAAAGAGGGCGTTTCCCGTGCCATAGAAACACAGAGGTTGACAGAAGTGCGAAGCAGGAAAGAAATCGAGGCTGTTGAAGAGAATTTAGCACTTCTTTTGCAAAATATAAAAAACAGTCAGGAAAAATTGTCGGAATTCCGGGAAATTCCTGATATGGAAGAAGATGAAAAAAGCAGAAGACTCCGGGAATTATTGGCGGAAGCTGAAAACCGTCTGGTTCGTCTTCATATAGAGTCGACAAAGGCAGAGGAAGCCGTCAGCTTTGGAAAGCGGGCAGAAAAAGAACGGGAAGAGGCAAAAAAAGAGCAGGAAAAAGACAGAGAAGAATTAATAAGAAAAATAGAAGAAAATAAAAAATTAAAAGAAACTTTGACCCGGGAAATACAGGGACTCGCAGAGCGGTTCAATGAAGCGGAAAAAAATTGGGATGATGCAAAAAAGAAACAGGAAGATGTACAAAATGCATCTGATGAATTTGCTTTGCAGAGAAAAATAAATGATGATGCATGGAGAGAAGCACAGGAAAAATCGGCAGCCGTCAGTAAAGATATGGCAGATAGAAAAGCCAGAATCGATAATTTTAAGACGCAGGAAACAGAAGAACTGGAAGCACTCAAGGCACAAAATCTGACACCGGAAACAGCGGAAGCACTGCGTCTTTCCGGATCTATGGCAGACATGAAAGAGAAACAAAGCGGGCTGGAAACCCGGATAGCAGGACTGGGGAATGTAAATCCCAACGGGGAAGAAGAGTACGAGTTACAATTGCGGCGTCGTAAATTTTATGAAACGCAGATTGAGGATTTGAAGAAAGCAAGAGCGGGACTGGAAACGGTAATCCGTGATATCGATACGACAATGTCGGCCCGGTTCACCGAAGCGTTTAAGAAAATCAATGTGGAATTCGGCCGCATTATGCAAATTATGTTCTCCGGAGGAAAGGCGAGACTGGAGTTGACAGATGAGGCGCATCCCTTAGAGGGGGGTGTAGAAATGTACTTACAGCTCCCCGGCAAAAAAAGGCAGCCTTTGACATTGATGTCAGGCGGAGAAAGAGCACTTACCGTTATTGCCCTGCTTATTTCTTTTATGGCGTACAGACCTGCACCGTTCTGCTTTGTCGATGAAATTGATGCGGCCTTGGACGATGCCAATGTATCACGGTATAGCAAAATGATAGCCGACTATAAACAGCGGACACAATTTATTGTGATTTCCCACAGGAAACGCACAATGGAGTTTGCGGATACCCTTCAAGGTGTCACGATGGGTGAAAAAGGCGTATCTTCTTTGGTGACAGTCCGGGTCGGTGATTATATAAAGGAGGAAAACGATGGGATTTCTTGATAAAATCAGGAGCGGTCTGAAAAAAACAAAAGACAATTTAATAAAAAATATAGAAACCGTAGTTATCGGGTATGCCGAAATAGACGATGATTTCCTGGAAGAATTGGAAATGGTTCTTTTAACGGGCGACTTGGGTGTAAAGACGACAGACTATCTGATGCGCCGAATCAGGAGAGGTGTCACGGAGGGAATCATCCACAATACCGATGAAGTCATGCCGTTTATGGAAAAAACGGTAGCGGAGATGTTGGCGGAAAATGAAAGCGACGTGAAAGAAATCCATCATCCCGAAGTATATTTGGTCGTCGGCGTGAATGGTGTCGGAAAAACAACGACAATCGGGAAACTGGCATCCCGTTTTGGTAAAGACGGGAAAAAAGTTTTGCTTGCCGCAGCGGATACATTCAGGGCGGCTGCCTCAGAACAACTGACTATCTGGGCAGAAAGAACGGGTGCGGATATTGTCAAGCATGCCGAAGGAGCCGATCCTGCGGCGGTGGCTTTTGACGCAGTGACGGCAGCTAAAGCGAGAGGTGCCGATGTAGTTTTAATTGACACGGCAGGCCGTTTGCAAACAAAAGTGAATTTGATGGAAGAATTAGCCAAAATAAGCCGGGTTGTAAAAAAGGTAATTCCCGATGCACCTCACCAGACCATTCTCATACTGGATGCGACCACAGGACAAAATGCGGTGAGTCAGGCTAAAAGCTTTGGGGAAATCGTACCGCTTACAGGTGTTATTTTGACAAAATTGGACGGTACGGCTAAAGGCGGCGTGGTTCTTTCCGTTCACGAAGAACTCCATGTGCCTGTGCAATGGATCGGACTGGGAGAAAGAGAAGAAGATTTACAGAAATTTAATGCTGCTGATTTTGCAAAAGCACTTTTTGAAACGGATGAAAATAATTTAAAGGTATCAACAAAAATCTGACAATAAAAAAGAGTACACAGCCGTGGAGGCCATGTACTCTTTTTTATTCATAAGACCGGAACGGCCGGTCTTTTTCAGGCTTATTTTTCGGTTTCATATAAAGACCCATTTCTATTTTTTCGTGGTGTATTTCTTTATAAAGTGCAATAATCATCAAAATAATCACGAAAGAGAATGGAAGTGCCGATATGATGACGATATTTTGTAAAGCCGGCAGCCCTCCTGCGACAAGCAAAATACCGGCAATGGAGGAAATAATGAGTCCCCAGATGACTTTTACATTATTATGGGGAAAACGACTTCCGTCTTCGGATAGCATAGAAAGCACATAGGTGGCTGAGTCTGCGGAAGTGATAAAAAATGTGAAAATAAGAAATACGGCGAGTAAAGATAAGTATAAGCCGTAAGGATATTGATTGAATACACCGAATAAAACAGTTTCTGCAGCCATGCCGGCAATTGTCCCGTCGGAAAGGGAAGCCTGTGTGGCTGCCGTTCCGAAAACGGAAAACCAAAGAAAACTGAAAATCGTAGGGACGAGCAAGACGTGAATCAAAAATTCCCGGATTGTCCGTCCTTTTGAAATCTGGGCAATGAATATGCCCACAAAGGGAGCCCATGAAATCCACCATGCCCAGTAAAAAATGGTCCAATTTTGTATCCATTCCTGACGGGTCGGATACAGACTGGCCGTACGGAAACTCATCCGCAGGAAATCGTTGAGATACATGCCGATTGTTCCTACAAAGGAATTCATAAATAAGGTGGAGGGCCCTAAAACAATAATCAGTGCCATAAGGCCGATGGCTAAAATGATATTCAGGTTGGACAGTATTTTTACACCTTTACCGATACCCGATAAGGCGGAAACAACGAAACAAGCGGTACAGATAAGAATAATCATTACCTGCACAGTAGCTGTATTCGGAATGCCGAATAAATAAGAAAGCCCTCCGTTAATTTGGACGGCACCAAAACCGAGAGAAGCGGCTACACCGATAGCGGTGACAAAGATTGTAAGGCCGTCAATCATTTTTCCCGGCAGAGTTTCTGTTTGACTCCCAAACAAAGGCTTTAAGGTGACGGAAAGAAGAGATTTTTCTTTCTTTCTGAATTTAAAGTAAGCCAGTGAAAGCGCAATAATTCCATAAACGGCCCAGGCATGAATGCCCCAGTGGAAAAAAGTATATTTCAGTGAATCTGCCAATGCTTGTTTGCTTCCCGGCGGTGCAATGGGAGAAGAAACTGCAAAATGGGATAACGGTTCGGCAGCTCCGAAAAAAATCAGTCCGATTCCCATACCGGCAGAAAACAGCATAGAAAGCCAGGACAGCTTTGTATACTCCGGCCTTGAATCGGGATCTCCGAGACGTATTTGGCTAGCGGGACTGCATATGATAAATATGCAAAAGGCAACAATCGCCCCCACCAAAAGTAAATAAAACCATCCGAAATTTTGGGTGATATAATCTTTGATTCCTCCTGTGGCAGATTCAAAATGGCTTGGGAAGAAAAGTGCTATCAGGACTACAGTCAGTGTAAAAATAACGGCTCCCGTAAAAACGGAAGTGACTGTAGGAAAAAATCGGGAGAACAATTTATTTCGTGAATGAGCCGGATTTGTACCGGCGGCAGAAACCTCGGCTTCTTTTGTATCCATATTTTCTTTCTTCAATAAAAACTTCCTTTCTCTAATCAATATATATGCCAGTTATATATATAGGATACCACAGATAGGGGCTAAACTTCAAAATAATAAGAATACTAATATTTGAAAATACTAATAAAACTCTCTTTTGGCAGAAGATAAAATCTTCTGTCTTTCCTTATAATCAGGGAGCCAATGGCGCATAAAAGCATGAAAGCGCTCATTGTGTGTCGGCTCAATCAGGTGGTTTAATTCATGGACTACAACCATCTCAATGCAAAAAAGAGGCTTTGAAACCAAATCTAAAGAAAAATCAAGCATTTTGGAGCGGATATGACAACTTCCCCACTTGTTTCTTGTTTTTCGTATAGAAAAAGAGGAGGGAGAAACATTCATGACTGGTGCCCACGATGAGATGTAAAAGTCGAGATATCCCGCTAAAAAATCTTTGGCAGAACGGATAAAAAGTTTTTCTCTGTCTGCATTGTTATCCTGCAAGGTCATCAAAATTTCATGATTCGTGAATTTGCAGGCGTTGGCAGAACCCTCAGAAATGTATAATGGGCGGTCTTCTCCAAGAATACGGTGGATTTCCCCGTTGACATAGTTGTGTACATCTAAATCGGGAACTTCCATTAAAGATTTATAAATCCACTTGTTGTGAGAAAGCACGAAATTCATAATAGAAGATGCACTTGCTTTAAGCGGAACGGTTACCACGACCTGTTGTCCCGGTTTGACACGGATATACATATTTTTTATCGGTTTTCGCCGGACAGTGAGAGAGAATTCTGACATTATACACCTTCTCAATAAAAAATGATTCAAAAATCTTTTTTTTCACGGAAGAACAGATTTTTGAATCATAATTATAATAGGGCTTACCCTTTAATATTAAAGTAGTTTTTCATATAGTCCACAAATATACGAACCGGTGTGGACTGGAGCATAGCCTCTTTATAAATCAAATGGCTGGGACGGAGAAGCGGGTTTCCGTGATTATCATAAATCATTTGCTTGTCTACCTTATCATTACATTTCGGAAGCATATCTTCGGGAATCAAAGAATGTCCCAGACCGTGATTGACTATTTCCACGCAAGTCAGGCAATCACTGACAGTGAGAGAAAAATGGGGCGAGTCCGTAAAGTTTTGCCGCCACCAACGGGTCCGAAGTTCATCGAGAGAAGGATCGCTCCTGTATCGTATAGAAGGCTGCTCCGCCAAAGTTTCAAAGTCGATTTTTTTGGCAGAAATCAGATAAAGCGGGGCATCTTCAAGAAGAATATCCGCATCGGACCATTCCTGGTTACCGCGGACAATGGAAAGATGAATATCTTCTTTTTTCACCAACTTGACCAGCCGGTCGCTCGTGTCGGTGGTTAAAGAAATTTCAATGTCATTGTATTTATCGACAAATCCTTTTAAAATGGCAGGCATATGGGATTGGGAAAAAGATTGGGAAGCACCGATACGGAGAACCCCGGAAATAGAATTCGGCTCATGGGTAACGAAGTTTTTCATATCCTGGTACTGCTGCAGTTCTTTTTCCGCAAAGGAAAGAAGCCTGTTTCCCGCGTCCGTGAAATGAACACCCTTGTTGGTACGGATAAATAAGAGGCATCCGATTTCTTTTTCCATCTGGCTTAAACGATAAGTCAGAGAAGGCTGTGTCATAAATAAACGCTTAGCAACCTTATTAATGCTCCGTTCTTCCCGAAGATAAATTAAAATTTTCCAATCCGTATTATTCATTTAAACACCCCTATGCATTTTTGGCAGATAGATTGTGCAAAAGTGCCTTATAAAAGTTTTCTATTATTATAACACGGGAGTAAAATATAAAAAAGTCTTATATCAGAAAAGGAATCATCGGGGAAAGAAAATAAGCAGCATTCTTGTGGTAAACTATAAAAAGTAGAAGAAGGAATGATTTTCGGGAGAACAGTTATGAAGAAAATTTTATTGTCCGGTTTCGTGATGACCCTTTTGTTTCTTTTCTCTGTCACAGCAGAAGCGGCAGATCCGGCGGAAAACAGAAAACTTGGCTATTTTAATGCCACAAGGACGGTATTGCTTTTGCCTGCCCGTTATCAAAGTGACGACGGCAACTATGCCGCTCTTTGTCTTTACGGGAAACTGGAAGAGATTTTTCGTTATCCCTATTACCGCCGGTTGGATAATAAAAAATACAAGACAGAAAATATCAGACCGGAAAAGCTGGGTGAAATACAATCAGAATCAGGGGTGGACATTGTGGTTTTACCTGTTGTGACACAGTGGAGCCAAAGGACGATATGGCCGGTGGCATTATTTTTTGATATAGATCCCCTGGTGGAAACGAGAGTTATCATTGACGTCTACAGCGTGAAAAACGGCGAACATACCAGACAGGACAGGGTGTCTTATTTTGAAAGGGAAGAAGAGGGATTTGTCCGTGATTCGTATATTATGGATCAGGTGTTGGAGAATTTATGGAAAAAATTCCCTTACCGCAGAGTACCTACCGATATAAGCGCTGATTTATCCCGTACGGAAAAATCCGATACCGGAAACTCAGTTCAATAAAAAAGGCTTGAAAAATACAGAAAAATAGGTCATAATATGTTTTATAAACATGGGTGATTAGCTCAGCTGGGAGAGCGTCTGCCTTACAAGCAGAATGTCAGCAGTTCGATCCTGTTATCGCCCACCAAAGAAAAGCAGTCCGGATGGAATGCTTTTTTATTGCCTTTCAATTGTCCTTTCCGCAGTCTTGCAAAGTTATGAAAAATCTGATATCATATTTCACGTACTCTTGAGTATTCCTGAATAGCTCAGCCGGTAGAGCGCGTGACTGTTAATCACGATGTCGCAGGTTCGAACCCTGCTTCAGGAGCCAATGGCCTGTTCGTCAAGTGGTTAAGACACCGCCCTTTCACGGCGGGTTCGCGAGTTCGAATCTCGCACAGGTCACCAAGTGGGCGATTAGCTCAGCTGGGAGAGCGTCTGCCTTACAAGCAGAATGTCAGCAGTTCGATCCTGTTATCGCCCACCAAAGAAAAGCAGTCCGGATGGATTGCTTTTTTCTTTTTCATCGTATGAGATATAATAAAACAGACAGAATTTACATCGGGAGAGATTGTATTGGACAGATTATTAAAGAGATTACCTGAAGGGGAGCGGTTTTGGGAAATACTCCGGTTTCTTTTTGTCGGCGGCGGCTGTTTTATTTTTGAATATACACTATTATACAGCCTGACAGAATTCATGGGAATTTCCTATCTGACATCATCTGCCGTTGCCTTTACCCTTTCTTTAATTGTCAATTATATCCTCTGTGTGGTTTTTGTATTCCGCACAGGGAAACAGACCAAAGAGGAAATGGCATTATTTGCAGCGACATCGCTGGCAGGACTTTTAATTAATCAAGCCACCATGTGGATTTTAGTGGAGCTGGCAGGGCTTTGGTATATGTTTGCCAAAGTATTTGCCAGTGCAGTGGTAATGGTTTGGAATTATTTAACAAAACGTTATATTCTCCACAAAAAATAGATAGAACAATAAAAAAGAAAAACCTTCAGACATTTACGAAATGCCGGAGGTTTCTTTTTTTATATATGGGATAGTGCATTTTTCAATCCGCTGCGGAATATATTGGCGCCTCCGTTGGCAGGGTGCCTGAGACAAGTGGCAGCGAGTCCTGCTTCAATTAAAGTAGTTTCACTCTTTTTCCCGATGGCAAAAACAGGAAGCGGGCCGGTCATTTTCAGAAGTGCTTTCGTGTAACCTAAGCCGGTTTGCAGCTCTTCATCCGTAGGAGTTCTGTTTGTGAGTAAATCACTATCTTTATAGGGGTGAAAGGGAAATATATTCCATAAAATAAACTCATCGGGACGAAGTCCCGCCTCCAGACAGGCAGACCATACGACCGTGTCCGTCGGTTCATTGAACCCATCTTTTTTTTGTTTTTCTTTTGTGATATAAGGACTGTCAGGCCGGCTGGTGCGGTGTCCCTGTTTTTCTAAAATCATGGTTGAATTGACAACAGGGTGCTTATTTAAAATCATTCGTTCGCAAGTCATCGCAATGCCTGTAAAATGTCCGCCCTGGTATCCGCAAGCTTCTGCAATCAGAAGTAATTTGGCCGAGTGAAGGCGGATCGATAAATAATCGGACAATTGTTTTTGCCGTATGGAAACGGCATTTTCCACTTCATAGTCGGGGTGGAAATCTCTCCATGGATTAAAGACGTAGGGAGATTGGAATTCCGTCAGACGGGAAATAAAATTTTTTACTGATTCTGCAGATTTTGACATGTTACGGCTCCTTTTTAAAAACAGTGCCATACGGTAATTTCTTATCAACAATAAATTGTTTTCCTGACGACCATTTTTTCATTTCTTCCAGGTTGCTATCGGAGACGTATATATATACCGGCCGGTCCGTTTCCATTTTCAGGAAATCTTCATCAGTGATTGACGGAATGGGCGATTTACTGTTCCATCGCGGATCTCTGCCGGCTTTACTGAGAGTGCCACCGGAATTAGAGACAGTAATTCTTTTTGCATTGTCACCGGTGTAGTAGGGATAAGAAGCGGGATAGGAATCAAAGAAATAATGATCACCCGGTAAACTTTGCATATAGCCGGCCATATCAATGCTCGAACGACTCCGGAGATAGACAGGCAACCCTGACATAGCTGTGACTAAAAAGGCGGAAGCTGTTACTGTAGAAATAATGGTCAATCTTTTTTCCCTGTTTTTATTCCAACGGAAGAGAAGTGCCCACAGAGAATAGGCAATCACAAGATACAAAACCCACCACTGCCCGTCAGGAATAAAGAAGGAACCTGCCGACAAGGCGGCCATAAGGACAAAGAAAGGAACGGCTGCAAGAAGTCCGGGCGTTCTTTGTCCTGCTGAAATTTCGGGAACCGCAAAGGCTGCCAAAACAGCAGAAGGAACAAGAGCAATATAAGTATAGGTCACATACTTTGTAGCCATCAGTGTATAAAAAAGTAAAGTACCCAGTGACCAAACGGTCAGAAATTTATAGAAAGGAGATTTCTCTTTCCATTGATTTTTGAGTTCATAGAAAAATAAACCGGTCCAAGGCAGGAGCGAAAGAGGGAAGATAATAAGATAATAATAAAAATGGTTATCTTTCGGGTGCTCCGAAGAGGTTGCCCGTAAAATATTGTGAAGCCCCAGGAAATCATTGATGAAGCTGTTTCCGTGAATCAGGTACATACCGCCGTACCATGGAAGTACAACGGCCAAAAAAGCTAGAATGCCCTGCCAGGGAAATAAACGGAGAAAATACCGCTTGTCCTGCATCCAGAAACACCAGCAAAGAAGAAACAGTCCGGGCAGTACAAGCCCGACAGGTCCCTTTGTCAGGCAAGCGAGTCCCGCCGCGATATAGGCGACTGTCATATGACATTTATTATTTTCCGTCAGCCCGATATATGCGGAAAGTAAGGTGGGGACAGTAAAGAGCATCAGTATGCTGTCTGTAATGATGGCATGGGAAACGATCCAAAATGCAAGGGAGGATCCGAGAATAATTCCGGACCACATGGCAATGACATTATCTTTTGTGATCCTCCGTATATACCAGACAAGAGCAGTTACAGTCAGTGCTCCGCAAAAAGCGGCGGGAATACGGGCGGCTAAATCTGTAAATCCCAAAACGGTATAAGAAACGGATAAGAGCCAATAGACCATAACAGGCTTATCAAACCAGAAATGACCATAGATTTGGGGAGATATCCAGTTACCGGAAAGAACCATTTCTTTGGCAGTTAAAGCGTAATTTGATTCTACAGGATCTGTTACGGGAAACAGATGAGAACCCCAGATATAAAATAAAAAGGCGATGACAAATATACCGCCCAAACTTTTGGCAGTCGCATATTTCAATTGTTTTTGTAATTCCTCTTGCCGGGCTTTATTTAACTTTTCTTTTTTTTGCCGTTTTGTACTCACGTTATATTACCTCACAATGATAAGAGCTGTTTTAAAAAGTTAAGCGGAGTCCTGTTTATATAGAAACTCCGGCTTATATGATGAATATATCTATTTTTAACTGCGCTGTTTTTGGTAAAAATAAAAAATGACAGCAATGATACCTGCCGCGATAAAGGAAATGACGGCAATTTCAATCTTGTATGCAAGAAGCAGTGTCCAGTTTTCCCCGAGCATATCGCCCAAATAGACAAGAAGAATGGTCCAGGGAATGGTCCCCAAAATCGTATATAGAATAAAAGGGGACAGAGGGTAGCGGGAAATTCCTGCGGGAAGCGAAATAAAAGTCCGTACTCCGGGGAGGAGTCGTCCCGTAAAAATCGCAATACCGCCGTAGGTTTCAAACCAGTTTTTGGCAGCCACCAGCTTTTTGGCACCGAGGCCTCCTTTGGCGGTATGGCGCAGCATAAATTCCCGACCGCCTTTCAGTCCTATATAATAGGATAATAAAGAGCCGGTAAGTCCTGCGATTGTTCCGACAAGAATTGTAGGCCAAAAACTGAATATCTGCTGGGAAACAAGAAACCCGGCAAACCCGAGAATAATTTCACTCGGAATAGGAATGTTCATATTTTCAAGTGCCATAGTAATAAACAGTGCGGTATAACCCCATTCCGTAAGAAAGTCAATAATAATTTCCATGTATATTCCTTTTATATAACAGATTCATTTAATGTGTTCGTATTTGTTTTATACGTTTCAACTATAGCATGTATAAAAAATGCGGTCAAATGCATAAATTATAAATTACACAGAGAGTGAATATGCGGGAGAATAAATAATTTATTGACTAAAATAAAATTTTCATGTTGACATGTATGCATAAAAATGATAATATATGCATATAATTTTATTTTAGATGGAGATGATAGCTATGATAAGTAAAAAAATGAAACTTGTAATGGCAGCGGCAGGACTGACAGCCATGTTGGCAATGACCGGTTGCGGCGGAAGTTCGGAAAAGGCGAAAAGCGGTGACGCTGCGAAAGGCGGAATTCCGCCGGTAATTCGTGTAGGATCGGAAACAACGTTCCCGCCTTTTGAATTTACCGAGGGAGATAAATATGTAGGTTTCGATCTTGATTTAGCAAATGCAGTTGCCAAGCAGATGGGAAGTAAGATGGAATTTAAGAGTCTTGGCTTTGATGCCCTGATTCCGGCTGTCCAAAGCGGGCAGATTGACTTGATTGCTGCAGGATTTTCTGCTAATCCGGAAAGAGAAAAACAAGTGGCTTTCTCTGATGTATATTTTGATCAAAACGGATTTGTCATTATAGTCAATAAAGACAATGACACAATCAAAGATTGGGCGGATTTGGAAGGTAAAAAGGTAGGTGCCCAGGTAGGAACGGAACCGGTTAAGCTCATTAAAGAAGCTAAGGGCGAAGTGAAGCAGCTGGATTCCAATTCCCAGGCGTTCATGGAACTGCGGGCAAAAACCTTAGATGCCTTTGTCCTTGATCAACCGGTTGCCATGTATTACCTCAAGCAGGGCGGAGATAAAGACTTAAAAATTGTGGGAACACCTAAGCCCGGTGTCGGTTTTGTTATGGCAATGAAGAAAGAAAATAAAGAACTCCAAGCCGCCGTCAACAAAGCATTGAAAGAATTAAAGGCAAACGGCGAATATGATAAAATTTTTGAAAAATGGTTCGGCAAAGCAAAAAAATAATCAAAAAAGAAAAAGGCTTCCTTTTGAGGGAAGTCTTTTTTTTGATATCGTTTCAGACCGGGGAAAAATAATATGACCGGAAGCTCATATATACTATGTTAAAATAAGCATATAAAGTATACGAAAGAGAGAAAAGATATGCGGCTCGATAAATTCTTATCCGATATGAACCGGGGGACAAGAAAGGAATTAAAAGAAAAAATAAAAAAGGGGAGTGTTACCGTAAACGGACAGGTTTGCTCAGATCCGGGACAAGCGGTAACAGACACAGATGAAATTGTATTTGACGGAAAGATTGTCAAATATTACAAGTATGAATACTACATGATGAATAAACCGTGGGGTGTTATTACAGCGACAGAAGATCACCGTCAAAAGACGGTATTGGATATTTTGGGAGCTGATAGGAGAAAAGATTTGTTTCCTGTAGGGAGACTGGATAAAGACACGGTAGGACTTCTTCTTATCACCAATGACGGTAAACTTAGCCATCGTTTGCTTTCCCCCAAAAAACACGTTGATAAAGAGTATTATGCACTTATTGACGGAAAAATAACAGAAAAGGAAATTGCCGCATTTAAAAAAGGTGTCCGTATTGAAGACGATTTTACCGCTCTTCCCGCGGAATTGGAACTTCTCACGTACAGAAATAAGGCAGTAGAAAATGATTTTTTATGCTTGCAAAAAAGCAAAGCACCAAAGTCGGATTTGCAGGATGGAGTTAGTGAAATAAGAGTAACAATCCGGGAAGGAAAATTTCATCAAATAAAAAAAATGTTTCATGCCTGCGGTAAGGAAGTCATTTGGTTGAAACGAATCCGTATGGGAAATCTGGTGTTGGACAGTGGTTTGAAGGAGGGAGAATATCGCAGATTGACGGAAAAAGAATCGGCACTTTTGGAACAATGAAACCCAAAGTGCCGATAATAAAACTGTGATTTTTGGAGGCAAAGAATAAAATAGTTTGATGAATTTTATCCTTTGTGTGATTTTCTATATAAAATTTTGCTGTTATAATCCGACATTCTTTGTCATGACTCTGGCACGACTCATACTTTTGCGAATCAGGTACCGGATAGGTTTTCCTGTATTTCCCACAGAAGCCGGCAGGCTGTAATGATTTTTACCGGACATATTTGCGTCTCTGAGACCGTCATCTCTGGCTAACATTTCTCCGCGGTCCATACTTTTTTTGATAAGGTAATTAATGATGTTGTTTTCGTTCATTTCTTTAGTCATATGAATGACCTCCTTTATATAATTTATAGAAATATTATAAATACTATGCACATCCGGTCAGTTCATTAAGTAGCGGATATATACATATGCTGTAGAAATACAAATGGATAATATCATGATTGGAAGCCCTATTTTCGTGTATCCGCGGAACGTCATTTTTATTCCCTGCGTTTGAGCGAGTGAAGCGACCACTACATTGGCACTGGCACCGATTAATGTGCCGTTTCCGCCGAGACAAGCCCCCAGTGACAAGGCCCACCAAAGAGGATCCGGGTTAGTGATACCGAGCGCTTCCATATCTTTAATTAAAGGAATCATGGTGGCTACGAAAGGAATATTGTCAATGAAAGCGGAAGCAAAGGCACTCAGCCAGAGAACGAGCAGGGTCGTCATTTTCAAATCCGCACCGGTAGCTTGCATAGCCTCTTTGGCCATCAGTGTAATGGTGCCGGTTTCCACAAGACCGCCGATGATGATAAAAAGACCGATAAAGAAAAACAATGCTACCCATTCGACATTAGAAAGTGCACGGGAAATTTCTTTTTCATTTCGAGTCATGGTGAAAAGCATAAGAAGCGATGCACCGGCAAGAGCAATGGTTGCAGTTTCTGTTTTTAGAAAGTCGTGGAAAATAAATCCTAAGATGACAAGTCCCAATATGGACAGGCATTTGTAAAGTAAAGGTTCGTTTGCAATTTCTGCCCGGGCATCCATGGACATGACGGCGGTCCGGAGTTCATCTGTTGTAGATAGTTCTTTTCTGTAGATGACGGTTAATATGGCAAATACCACAACCAGGATAAACAGACAAATTCCCGATAAATTTGTGAGGAACGATAAGAAATCAAGTTTCGGTACGGCACTGCTCAGCATAATGTTTGGCGGATCTCCTATCATCGTGGCGGTACCGCCGATATTTGATGACATAATCTGCACCATCAGAAACGGATATGCTGAAATATGAAGTTTTTTACAAATAACAAATGTGACGGGGACCGTCAAAAGTACAGTAGTTACATTATCCAAGAAACCGGAACAGACAGCGGTTAAAACAGCCATGGCACCCATTAGCCATACAGGCCGGGCTTTTACTTTTTGAGCAGCCCATAAAGCAAGAAAGTCAAAAATGCCTGTTTCGGCGGTTATATTTACAATAATCATCATACCCATTAAAAGACCGATTGTATTAAAGTCTATATAGCCGATGGCCTTTGACTGCGTTAAAATCCCGGATAATACCATTACGGCAGCACCCAACAAAGCAATTACCGTACGATGAACCAATTCGGAGATGATGAAAAAATAAACAACAATAAATAGGGATATAACCCATATTTCGGAGGAACTCAGTTCCATACTCAAACCCCTCTTTCCGAAATTAAAATAATTATGAATATTTTTTATTTAATTTATCAATCAGGCATCATTGATCAGTAGAGTGAATATTTTTATTTTCATCTCCTGTCTATTCATGAAGGTATTTTATTGAAATGAGTCTAAATTTGATTTCTTTCGGAATAAATTATACTTCGTTTACTATGATTTGTAACATAATCATTAGTTTTATGACATATATTAGTATAGAATTCATAAGTATTGTGGAATATAAAAGATAAAATTCTATATATTTACTCCCACAGATTATAATTTTCATCAGAAGTACGGAATATTTGTGTTTTCTGTTTCCATCAAAACCGGATATGCCCGGCGTGGAGGCGGAAAATATATATACCTGCAGCTGTGATTACCGTGTGACGATTATTTTAATAAAAAAATAATTTAATTCCCCTACAAATATTGTTTATTTGTTTTAAAATAATAAAGTAAAACCGTAACTCCCTGTTGTTGTGTATGGAAAGGAAAAGAAATGAGCGGATTCTTTGGAGCAACGCTTAAGTCTGATTGTGTTTTTGATGTATTTTTTGGTACCGATTACCATTCCCACCTGGGAACCAGAAGAGCCGGTATGGTGTTTTTGGGAAAAGAGGGGTTCAATCGTTCTATTCATGATATAGAAAATTCGCCCTTCAGAACAAAATTCGATAGGGACATTCATCATATGGAAGGCAATATGGGGATCGGTTGTATCTCCGACTATGAAGCCCAACCTCTGATTGTCCGTTCTCATCACGGGACATATGCATTGGCTACCGTTTCGAAAATTAATAATATGGAAGAACTGGCCGATGAAATCATCAAAAAGGGAGGAACTCATTTTCTTGAAATGAGCGGGGGTCATATCAATGCCACAGAGCTCGTCGGCACATTGATTAACCAGAAAGATAATCTGATAGAAGGAATTCATTACGCCCAGGAGCGGATAGACGGTACGTTGAGTCTTCTATTGCTGACAGCGGACGGTTTGTATTGTGCCAGAGATAAGCTGGGGAGAGTACCTGTGGTATTGGGAAAGAAAGAAGACGGATATTGTGCCACTTTCGAATCATCGGCGTATTTAAATTTGGAGTATGAACATTACAGGGAATTGGGGCCCGGCGAAATTGTCATCATGACCCCTGACCATGTACGGACACTGATGGCACCGGGGAAAAAGATGAAAATCTGCACATTCCTCTGGATTTATTACGGCTATCCTTCCGCCCGCTACGAAGGTGTCTCTGTAGAAGAAATGAGATACCGCTGCGGTGAAGCGATGGCTGATCGTGACGGATTTACTCCGGACGATGTAGATATCGTAGCAGGCGTCCCCGATTCCGGCATCGCCCACGCCATGGGATATGCAAATGAGTCGGGTGTGCCTTTTTCCAGACCGCTTGTAAAATATACGCCTACCTGGTCCCGTTCATTTATGCCGACAATTCAATCTAAAAGAAATCTGATTGCTAAAATGAAGTTGATTCCTATCCATGAGCTGATTAAAGGAAAGAGAATGGTTCTTGTTGATGATTCTATTGTCAGAGGAACCCAATTGAGAGAAACTGCGGAATTTCTTTTTGAAAGCGGAGCCAAAGAAGTCCATGCCCGTGCAGCTTGTCCGCCTATTTTATTCGGGTGTAAATATCTGAATTTTTCCCGCTCCAATTCAGAGATGGAATTGATTGCCCGCCGAGTTATTGCTGAAGAAGAGGGAGGACAGGTCGATCGTGTCATTTTGGATGACTATGCAAATCCCGACTCGGACAGATATCATAAAATGGTAAAGAAAATCTGCGAAAAAATGGGATTTACAAGCCTGAACTTTAACCGCTTAGATGATATGCTGGCAGCAACAGGTCTTGATACTGACCGGATGTGTACTTATTGCTGGAACGGGAAAGAATAATTCTTTGCAAATCAGTGGCGCTTCATGAGTTGGGAGCAAAGCACTTGAAATTAATTCTCAAATAATTTATACTGGGTTTCGTATGTAAAGATATATGATGACAGGAGAGAATCATGATAGAATTCAAATATGATACCCAATTATTGATTGAAGGAAACGGTTTAGATAAGAAGGAAGTAACCCGGTATTTTGATGAAAAATTGAAGGGGGATTGCCTGATTGTTGCACAAACCGGAAGTCTCATGAAAATTCATTTCCATACGAATGAACCTTGGTTTGTTTTGGAATATTGTTCAACCTTAGGAGAAATTTTTGATATTGTCATAGAAGATATGGACCGTCAAAGCCGCGGCTTGCACGGTTGATTTTCTTCCGACCCTTTGCCTTACTGCTTATGCAGTGAGGCATTTTTTTATGAAAAAATTTTGATTATACCAAGGATTCGGTTAATTTTTTGTGTAGAGTCTTTGCTATAAAACGCTTTCTGCATGAATGCATACCGCAAACAGCGTTGATGAATAAAGGAGTTTTTTATACTTCACATGAGGATAGAAAAGAAAAATATTGACATATATGAATAATTATGCTAATATATGTATATTATTGAACGAGGTGATGATATGAAAGATGATGAAAGTAAGCAAATTATCTACGAAATTAAGCATTTAAAAAAATCATTCGGAAAAACGGAAGTACTCAAAGATATCAATATGCAAATATATAATGGGGAAGTAGTAACGATTATCGGACCGTCCGGATCCGGGAAAAGTACTTTTCTCCGATGCTTAAATTTACTGGAAAAGCCGACCGGAGGGGAGCTTTGGTTCGAAGGAAAGTTGATTGATGAGAAAACAGACGTAAAAATGTTGCGTCGTGATGTGGGGATGGTCTTTCAATCTTTTAATTTATTTCCTATGATGACTGCGATAGAAAATGTTATGTATGCACCTGTGCATATTAATAAGTTGAATAAAAAAGAAGCGGAAGATTTAGCGATGGAATTATTATCCCGTGTCGGAATGGGTGAAAGGGCTTACCATTATCCGGGAGCACTTTCCGGGGGACAGCAGCAGCGGGTTGCTATTGCCAGAGCATTGGCAATGAAGCCGAAAATGTTGCTTTTTGATGAACCGACTTCGGCTCTGGATCCCGAACTGGTAGGAGATGTACTTTCTGTCATGAAGGAAGTCGCGATGGGGGGAATGACGATGGCTGTCGTTACTCATGAAATGCAATTTGCCCGCTCGGTTGCCTCCCATGTGGTTTTTATGGATAAAGGATATATAGTGGAAGAAGGCAAGCCGGAGGAAATTTTCACACATCCTGCGGAAGAAAGAACTCAAACTTTTTTAAAACGTTTGTTGCATAGTGAAATTTAAGGAGTCAATTATGGATATAATTTTAGAAACGGCCATCAAATATCAGGATATTTTTTTCTCCGGCGTAAAAATCACTATCATTATTTCCCTATTATCTTGTTTCTTCGGATTGTTTCTGGGCATACTTCTTGCCTTTATGAAAATTTCGGGAATAAAAATACTGGAGGCAATTTCCGCCGTGTATGTGGAAGTGATCCGCGGGACACCTGTGCTTGTCCAGATTTCTCTGGTGTTTTTCGGACTTCCGTTCCTGGGTATTCATTTCCCGAGCTTTGAAATTATGGGAGTGGATTTTGAGCGGCTGTCGGCAGGTGTAATTGCTTTAATTTTAAATTCCGGGGCGTATCAGTGTGAAATAGTCCGTTCGGGAATACAGTCTGTCGGGAATGGACAACTCGAGGGGGCGATGTCTTTAGGTTTTTCGAAATGGGAGTCCATGGTCAGAATTATTATTCCCCAAGCGGTCAGAAATATTTTGCCGGTTATAGGAAATGAATTTGTGACACTTATCAAAGAATCTTCCCAGGTATCTGTTATCGGTATGGCAGACTTGATGTATACGGCAACGACGATACAGGGAATCAGTTTCCAACCGTTTCCGCCGCTTGTCATTGTAGCTGTATATTATTTTGTTATGACATTTTTTGTTTCGTCCTGCCTGCGTATTCTGGAACGACGCATGAAAGGTCGTTCCATGAGAGCATAAGAAATAAAAATTTGTCGGTTATATAAGGAGGTATATCATGAAAAAATCACTTAAAATGGCAATTTTGGGAATGGCTGCAGTCAGTATGTTTGCTTTAGCAGGATGTGGAGATTCCGGTAAAACCGGGGACAATAATAAAAACACGGCAGGAGAACAGCAGGGAAAACTACTTAAGAAAATTAAAGAAAGAGGCAAACTGATAGTAGGCACATCTTCCGGTTATCCGCCCTATGTATTTGTAGATGCAACGGCAGGGGATAAAAAAGTTATCGGTCTTGATGTGGAATTGGCACAGCAGGTGGCAAATAAACTGGGAGTCAAGCTGGAAGTACAGGATATGAGTTTCTCGGCACTTTTGTCTTCTGTAACGGCGGATAAGGTGGATATAGCGGTAGGAGGTGTTGCACCGACTCCGGAAAGAGAAAAAGCCATGGCATTCTCCAAAATTTACCTGCCGACAGAGCAAAAGCTTCTCGTGCGGAAAGAAGATGCAGGGAAATATAAAAGTCTTTCCGATTTAAAAGGGACTGTGTTGGGGGCAGAAAAATCAACCACCCAGGAAGCGACGGCACAAAAGGTTGAAGGAGCAAAAGCGGTAGGTCTTACCAATGTTCCCGATGCGGTTTTGGAATTAAAGCATGGAAAGCTCAACGGAATCGTCATGGAGGGGGTTGTGGCAAAGCAGTACCTGATATTTAATGATGATTTGGCGCTGGCAGAATTTTCTTTCCCTGATGCGAAAAAGGTTTCTGCCATAGCCTTGCAAAAAGGGAATGATGATTTAGTAAAAATTCTGAATGAAGTGATTGATGAAAATACACAAAACGGAAATTTTGAAAAATGGGTAGATCAGTACAGTAAATTGGCAGTAGAGAAAGCGAAATAAATGAGAATGATGTTTTTTCGTTAACGGATAAAAATTATAACCATGTTTTGTATTTCAGATGCTTCTCCGTGTATAGCGGGAGGCATCTGTTTTTTTGGTAAAACAGGAAAGCAAAGATGTTTATTCATTTGCTCCGAGCGGGATAAATTTTATAGAAGAGGCAGGTCCGTGATATAATAGTGATAATTTTAATCTAATTTGATACAGACGCAAGGATGTGATGAAAAAGTGAGCGAAAAAAAGATTCCTTTCAGCGGGCAGTTAATTAAGGATATAGCAGAAACATATGGGACGCCGTTTCATTTATATGACGAAAAAGGAATATTGGACAATGTGAAGAGGCTGCAACAGGCATTTTCGTGGCATCCTGACTTTTATGAATATTTTGCAGTGAAAGCGACGCCGAATCCATGGATTATGAAAAGCCTGCACAATGTTCATGTCGGGGCAGACTGCAGTTCTATGGCGGAATTAATTTTGGCTGAGGCGGTCGGTTTATCCGGTGAAGAGATTGTATTTTCTTCTAATGATACGCCGGATGAAGAATTTATTAAGGCTCATGAGCTGGGCGCTATCATAAATCTTGATGATATATCGAATCTGGATGATTTGGAAAGACTTGGAATTATTCCCGAACGTATTTGTTTCCGTTATAATCCCGGGCCTGATTTAGCGAGAGGTAATTCTATTATCGGTGCACCGGAGGAAGCTAAATACGGTATGACTTATGACCAACTGATGAAGTGTGTGGCATGGGCCAAAAATAAGGGAATCACTTATATCGGTATCCATACGATGGTCATTTCAGCAGAACTTGAATTGCCGGGACTTTTGGGGACAATCCGTATGATGTTTGATTTGGCACTTGATATCAGAGAACAGCAGGGCGTGACAGTCCGTTTTATTGATTTCGGCGGGGGAATCGGTATTCCTTACCGGCCCGAACAGGATGCGGTAGATTTGGAGGCTCTCGGGGATGGGGCGAAACAATTATTTCAAGAAAAAATGAAAGGCTTTGAGCATACCCGTATTTGCTTTGAGTGCGGACGCGCCATTACCGGACCGTACGGATACTTGATAACAAAAGCCATTCATTATAAAAATATTTACAGGGATTATATAGGAGTTGACGCCTGCATGACGGATCTTATGCGTCCCGGTATGTACGGGGCTTATCATCATATTACAGTTGTCGGAAAAGAGCAGGCAGAAAAAAACAGAGTATATGATGTAGTCGGGTCATTGTGTGAAAATAGCGATAAGTTTGCTATCCAACGAGAATTACCTGAAATCACGAAGGGAGACTTGCTGGTGATTCATGATACAGGGGCTCACGGACATAGCATGGGATACAATTATAACGGCCGGCTGAGACATAAAGAGATTATGGTTTCTGAAAATGGAGAGATCCGGCAAATCAGGAGAGATGAAACACTCCATGATTTGTTTTCTACGTTGGATTTCCCCGGATTAAAAGATTGTATAAAAGAATAAATATTCGGAAGAAAGAGGACTCCGGCACACTGGTTGCCGGGGTCTTTTTGTGGGGAGATGGTCTTAATAAAAAGATTCTCGCATGGAAGGAAATGGAAGAGAGAAAATATCCGGTTGCAGAATTATGGCACAAAAAAATACGCAACAGCAGATGTGACTGTTGCGTATGAATTCCATACCGTACGGTTTGAAAAAATTTAAATAATTTCTTCCCCGTGGTAAAGTTCTCCCTCAATATTGGGATGAACTCCATAGTCTATAGCCCATTCGGTCTTGTATTTAAGTGCTTGGGCGTGGATATTTTTTATTTTATCAATGGTGGAAATGACTTTTCCCGGGACACCTACGACCAAAGAATTTGGCGGAATGACCTGGTTTTCCAGAACCAAAGCGCCTGCGGCAATGATAGATCCTCTTCCGACCTTGGCACCGGTCAAAATCGTGGCATTCATACCGACCAGAACGTGATCTTCCAGAACGCAACCGTGAACACAGGCACAGTGACCGATTGTGACATAATCACCGATGATACAGGGGTTATCGTCAGCTACATGGAGACAAACCAAATCCTGGACGTTGGAGCATTCGCCAACGGAAATATAATTGACATCTCCGCGAGCGACAACACCGGGCCAAAGGCTGGCGTACTTGGCAACGCGAACATCTCCGTAGAGAGAAACGTTGGGAGCTACAAAGGCCTCCTCATGAATTTGCGGGTTTTTTCCTTTAAAGGAAGTATTATTGAAAGTATACATAAAGAATCCTCCTTACATATGATATTGATAGTATTCTGCTTCTTTATTATACAATGACTGCGTGCTAAAGAATAAGACAGGTTTGACATTTATGTATAACAAAAAGAGATGATAAAGGTTACTTTAAATCAGAGAGGGACCTTTTTTTAATACCGCTTCTGTTTCTTCGACAAGTCCGTTTATAATATCATTAACAGGTTCGATCTTAGTCAAGTGGGTAAGTGACATACCGGCCAAAACAAAACCGTTTTCCACATCGCCGTCAACGGCTGCTTTTTTGTTGCTTCCCCGGGAAAGTTCAGTCAATTCTTCGGCACTGGCACCGCCGTACTCTGCTTTTAAGAATTTATGGGAGAATTGATTCCTCAGACCACGTACACTGTTATTTCTTGTAAAACCGGTAACGACAGAATCGGTATCACCGGCTTTGATGATAGCTTCTTTAGCATTGGAGTGCAGACGGCATTCTTCGGCGAGCAAAAAGCGAGTGCCCATTTGCACGCCCGATGCTCCCATGAGGAGGGCGGCGGCAATTGCACGACCGTCAATGATTCCGCCGGCAGCGAGGACGGGAATATCAATCAGGGGAAGAACATTTTCCATCAGCGCCATCAAAGTGATTTTGCCATCGTGACCACCTGCCTCCATGCCTTCGATTACTATGGCATCGGCACCGTATTTCTGGACTCGTTGGGCCAGCTTTACGGTAGGAACAACAGGAATACATTTAATATGACGGGGCTGAAGTTCCTTCATCCATGGAATAGGATTACCTGCTCCGATAGTTACAAAAGGAACTTTTTCATCACAGATAATCTGAGCTACATCATCTTTATTTTTATCTTGCAGCATAAGATTGACACCATAGATTTTATGGTTGCCCGCCATGTCTTTGAAAATGCGGATTTCTTTACGAACTTCATCGGGGGTAAAGCCTCCTGAGGCTATGACTCCCGCACCGCCGGCGTGGCTCATGGCGGCAGCTAAACGACCGTCAGAGATATAAGCCATAGCACCTTGAATAATCGGATAAGAAATATCCAGTAATTTTGTCAGTTTTGTATTCCAAGATATCATGAGAACCCTCCTTAACCAGTTCATCATTAATGATAAGAAAAAAGCATAAGAAATGAAATAATAATGATTTATAATCATTATACTCTTGTCAAGGCAAAAATAAAATAAAAAGCATAAGCAAATTCAACAAATTTATTTTCCGTTATAAATTTATAAAATAGGATGTAAATGAAAAATAGGCAACTCAAATTTTAAAATTTTATAATAAGTATATACTTTTTATATCAGAGGTTGCAGTTGTTGTAGTGTAAAACGGTGCATGATATACTATATAAAGTAAAATATGCCTGATTGTACAAAAAATTAAATCCGGCTTCAGCCACATTATTTATGGGTACGTCAGGATTTTTGTTTGCTATTTGCAATCCCGGAAGGAGCATTTTGCAAAGGCAGCAATTTCAGTATTTCAACCACATAGGAGGGTACAAGCATGACAAAAGTAGCAATTAACGGTTTTGGCAGAATCGGCAGACTTGTTTTTCGCGGACTTCTTGACCGGAAAGATTTGGATATCGTAGCGATTAATAATCCGAGCGGACCGGAAACAGCAGCTTATCTTTTGAAATATGATACTGTGCACGGACGCCTGGATAAAAAGGTGGAAGTCGACGGCGATGTGTTGGTTGTTGACGGAAAACGTATTCAGGTTTTGCATGACCGTGATCCTGAAAATTTGGACTGGAGTGCTTACGGTGTTGAAATTGTTATTGAGTCGACAGGCAAATTAAAGGATCGTGCCAGTGCAGGTAAGCATATCCGGGGAACTGTAAAAAAAGTTATTATCACCGCACCGGGCAAAGATGAAGATGCCACAATCGTCATGGGTGTAAATGAATCTATTTATAATCCAGCTAAAGATGAAATTATTTCCAATGCTTCTTGTACGACAAATTGCCTGGCTCCTGTCTGCAAGGTACTCGATGAAAAATTCGGGATTAAACGGGGGCTTATGACGACCATTCATTCCTACACCAATGATCAGGCAATTCTTGAAAAAGCGCATAAAAAAGATGCAAGGCGAGGCAGAGCGGCAGCAGAAAATATGATTCCTACCAGTACGGGTGCGGCAAAGGCCATTGGTATAGTTATTCCTGAGTTGAAAGGGAAATTGAACGGATTGGCGGTTCGCGTGCCGACTCCGGATGTATCTCTTGTAGATTTGACTGTGGAATTAAATAAAACGGTAACTAAGGAAGAAGTCAACGAAGCATTAAAGGCAGCCTCTGAGGGAGAACTCAAAGGAATTTTGGCATATACTGACGAAGAATTGGTATCCAGTGATTTTAAGACGACCGATGTAAGCTCTACGATTGACAGCAAGCTGACAATGGTTATGGATAATAACATGGTTAAAGTGATTGCCTGGTATGATAACGAATGGGGATACTCCATGAGAATTATTGATTTAGTGGCATTTGTTGCCTCTAAAGGACTTTAATCCAAGGGGGCGTCCGAAATGAATAAGAAAACGGTTTATGACATTGAATTATCAGGGAAAACTGTCTATGTCCGTGTGGATTATAATGTACCCATGGATAAAGAAGGGCATATCACTGATGACCGAAGAATCCGTGCCACCCTTCCGACGATAGAGTATCTCCTTGGGGCGGGAGTTTCCGGCATAGTTATTGCCAGCCATATGGGTCGCCCGAAAGGAGAAATCAAACCGGAATTGTCGCTTGAGCCGGTGGCAAAGCGGTTATCCGAGCTTTTAGGGAGATCTGTACAATTTGCTCATGACTGTGTCGGTCAGGAAGTGGCAGCCCTGAAACAGTCTCTTAAGCAGGGAGACATTCTTCTTTTAGAAAATCTCAGATTCCATAAGGAAGAAGAGAAAAACGGAGAAGATTTTGCCAAGGCGCTGGTTGAAGGGTGCCAAGTGGCAGTGAATGATGCTTTCGGTGTCTCACACAGGGCACATGCTTCTGTTGTGGGTGTAGGTAAGTTATTACCTATGGTTTCCGGACTTTTGTTAAAAAAAGAAATTGATTTTCTTGACGGGGTCATTGAAAAGCCGGAACGTCCTTTTGCAGCCATTATAGGCGGTGCTAAAATCAGTGACAAAATCCAGGTCATTGCTAATCTGATGGAAAAAGCCGATGTTATATTGATTGGCGGAGGAATGGCGAATACTTTTGTGGCTGCCGAAGGCTATGACATGGGGAAATCCTTGCAGGACAAAGATCGGTTTGAGCTTGCCCGGAATTTAATGAAAAAGGCAAAAGAAATGGGTTCGACGATTATGTTACCCGTAGATTTCATGGCAGCAGACGCTTTTGCAGAAGATGCAAACACAAAAGTTTTGGAAGCAAAAGATTTTTCCGATCCCTGGATGGCACTTGATATCGGTCCTAAAACAATCCGGCTTTATGCGGATACACTGAAGAAAATGAAGACGGTTGTTTGGAATGGGCCTATGGGTGTATTTGAAATGAAAGCTTTTGCAAAGGGAACATTTACCATTGCAGAAACCATTGCAGAACTTGATGCGACTACCGTTATCGGCGGAGGAGAGTCGGCTTCCGTGGTGGACCAATTAGGAATCGGAGATAAGTTTTCCCATGTTTCTACAGGAGGCGGAGCTTCTCTGGAAATGCTTGAAGGAATGATTTTACCCGGTGTCGCTGTATTGGCTGACAAGGAGTGATGGGCGTGAGAACCGTTTTAATTGCCGGGAACTGGAAAATGAACCACACGGTTTCTGAAGCAGAGCATTTTTTCAAAGAACTCAAAGTCATAAAAAAAGAAGCCGAACTTTTAATTTGTCCTCCTTTTACTGATATTCCTTTAGCCCGCTTTATGTTGGGAACATCGTCAATTAAATGGGGTGCACAAAATGTATATCCTGAGGACAAAGGGGCGTTTACCGGAGAAGTATCACCGGTTATGTTGAAGGATTTGGGATGTACATATGTCATCTGCGGACATTCTGAAAGGCGGCAAATTTTCAAGGAGTCGGACCGTTTTATCGCGGAGAAGGTAAAGTCTGTTTTTGCTCATGACATGATTCCGATTCTTTGTGTCGGAGAAACGCTGGAGGAGCGGGACGGCGGGCAGACGGAAGAACGTATTTTTGCACAGCTTCAAAACGGAGTTTCAGGCATAAGAAAACAGGATACAGATAAACTTGTTATTGCCTATGAGCCTATTTGGGCAATCGGTACGGGAAAAGCAGCAACAGCTGAAAATGCTGAGGCGGTTGCCGCTTTTATACGGCACAGTCTGGAAAAGCTGGTCGGAAAAAAGGCAGCCGGAGCCATACGTATTTTATATGGCGGTTCCGTGAATCCGGACAATGTTTCTGTATTCATTAAAGAAAAAAATATTGATGGCGTACTTATCGGAGGAGCCAGTCTGAAAGCATCAGATTTTGCTTCTATTTATAAAAAGGTATAAGGAGAAATCATGGCAGCAATTACTGATCTTCATGCAAGAGAAATTTTGGATTCCCGGGGAAATCCTACCGTTGAGGTAGAAGTTTTTTTGGAAGACGGGACTTTTTCACGGGCAGGAGTACCTTCCGGAGCATCTACCGGTCTGTTTGAGGCTACAGAACTTAGAGACGGAGATAAGAACAGATATGATGGAAAAGGTGTATTAAAGGCGGTAAACAATGTCAATGGCGAGATTGCTGATGCAGTTATCGGTTGGGAAGCCAGTGACCAGAGAGGGCTTGACCAGATACTAATCAATTTAGACGGTACTCCGAATAAAAGCCGCTTGGGAGCCAATGCCATTTTAGGAGTTTCACTCGCAGCAGCTCATGCTTCCGCTGATTCGGCGGGACTTCCGCTTTTCCAATATCTGGGCGGTGTGAATGCTCATAATTTACCCGTGCCGATGATGAATATCATAAATGGCGGAGCTCATGCAGATAATAATGTAGATATCCAGGAAAGTATGATTATGCCTGTCGGTGCATCTTCTTTTTCGGAAGGACTCCGTATGTGTGCAGAGATTTATCATACATTGAAATCAGTGTTAAAAGAGAAGGGCCTTTCTACCGCCGTAGGTGATGAAGGAGGCTTTGCTCCTGATTTACCGTCAAATGAAGCTGCTATGGAAATTATATGTGAGGCTATCGAAAAAGCAGGATATACTCCGGGAAAAGACATAGCGCTTGCAACCGATGTGGCAGCCTCTGAGCTTCTCGGAGAAGACGGACTCTATCATTTAGCCGGTGATCATGCAGCTAAGACGGCAGAGGAAATGATTGGATTTTATGAAAATCTGGTGCGAAAATATCCGATCATTTCTATTGAAGACGGTCTTGGTGAAGAAGACTGGGACGGATGGAAAAAATTGACAGAAGCTTTGGGCTCAAGGGTGCAACTTGTAGGCGACGATCTTTTTGTTACCAATACACAGAGGTTATCCCGTGGGATTCACCAAGGTGTGGCAAATTCCATATTGATCAAATTAAACCAAATCGGAACGCTTACAGAAACTTTTGATGCCGTGCAAATGGCGCAAAGGAGCGGTTATATGGCGGTTATTTCGCACAGAAGCGGAGAAACGGCAGATACAACCATTGCTGATGTGGCAGTAGCACTTAATGCAGGACAGATTAAGACCGGCGCACCGGGGCGCACGGAGAGAGTAGCAAAATATAACCAATTGCTCCGTATAGAAGAGTTACTTGATACAGACGCTGTTTACGGTTCCGGTATGTTGAATCACAGAATGAGACAATTGTTTAAATAAAAACAAAGAAAAAGAAGTTTCCTCAGACAGGAAACTTCTTTTTCTTATGAGCAATAAATGGATACTATACGGATGATAGAAAAATTCTATACATATAGGGGGTATATGTATGTTATAAAAATATCAGCCTTATAAATGAGATAAATTTTCAATTATGATTACATGAGGAAATAGAAAAATATAAATATTCTTTGTATACATGCGCATTTTTCATATTTTTTATGACGAAAAAGGAAAAATAAAATATTTCTCAAAAGAAAAAATATAACTCATAAATTAATGAAGTGCATTAAAATATCTAATTTTTTTATAATAAAAATAGAATAAAACGCTTGAATTTGTATAAAATTATGGTATCATTAAATCGAGGACAATAAAGCTCTTGTGCAATCCATGAAATCATTTGGTAAAAAAATAATAATATGCCAATAAAAAAGGATTGCAAAAAATAATAATAAAAAAAGAGCAGTTTTTTATTTGTTATGATTTATTTGTTATTTGGGGAGGAACCTTATTATGAGAAAATGTGTATTAATTGTTGAAAGTGATCCGAGTGTAAGCCGTTTTATGCAGCTTAAATTGGAGGAGGAAGGATTTTCCTGCTTAATTGATAATATAGGAGATTCGGTTGTGGATTTAGCCGGACAACGTCAGGCGGATATCATTATCCTTGACCCGGATGAACCTATGAAAAACGGGGGAGAAATCCTTGAAAAGGTGAGAGAAATCAGCTCACTCCCTATTATTTATTTGTCTGCAGATGCCAGTGTAGATGCCAAGGTAGAAGCATTAAATGCCGGGGCTGACGATTATATTACAAAACCATATGCGACGAAGGAATTGATTGCCAGACTTCATTCGGCACTTCGTCGTCATGAAGAGCCGAAAATTATAGTCGACCCTTCATTTACTATCGGCGATTTAGCGATTTATCCCGACCGTCATGAGGTACGTGCAGGGGATGAAGTGATTGATTTGACAAAGAAAGAATTTGATTTGCTTTTATTCTTAGCAAAAAATAAAAACCGTGTCTTAAAAAGAGAAGAAGTACTTGAAAAAGTATGGGGATACGGATATGCAGGTAAAACAAATATCGTAGATGTATATATCCGTTATCTTCGCAGTAAAATTGATGAAAAAGTCGGAAAGAAATATATCCATACGGTTCGTGGTATCGGATATGTAGCCAGAGACTGATATGATTCGCCAAGTTATCGTTGTTGAGGGCAAATCGGATATTGCCCGTGTCAAACAGGCGGTAGAAGCGGATATAATTGCGACCGGAGGCTTTGCCCTCCGGTCTGCTGTTATAGAAGATATTCGCGCCGCTTATAAAAAAAGAGGAATCATAATTTTGACGGATCCTGACGGACCGGGAGAAAGAATCCGGGCACGTCTTACTTCTTTATTTCCCGAAGCACTCCATGCATTTGTTCCAAAAGAGGAAGCTTCCACTGCCGATGATGTGGGAATAGAAGATGCTTCACCGGAAGCCATAAAAAGGGCTCTTGCTAAGGTGAGGCTTTTACATCAGAATGAATCGGGATTATTTACCATGTCTGATTTATGGGAAGCGGGACTTATGGGAAGTGAAAATGCTTCCCGTAAAAGAGCTGCTCTAGGAGCATTTCTCGGAATTGGATTTGGTAACGGGAAACAATTTTTAAAGAGGCTCAACCATTTTGGTGTTACAAAGGAAGAATGGGAATCGGCACTGCAACAATTAGGAGAAAATAATGAAAGATGCTAATTTGGCGGATAAAAAGGTTGTTACCTACATCATCCGCCGTTTTGGAATTCGTGCAAAGCACAGATTGGGGCAAAATTTTTTAATCAGACCCGATGTCGTGGCGGCTATTGCAGAGGCGGCAGAAATCGGTGAAGGCAGCTCTGTTTTAGAAATAGGAGCAGGTATCGGGACATTGACACAAGCATTGGCAGAGACGGGTGCAGATGTAACAGCCTTTGAAATTGATCAAAGTTTGGAAAAAGTATTGTCCCATACTTTAGAGTCTTATGATAACGTTCAGGTGATATATGAAGATATACTGAAAACAAATTTGAAAGAAAGGCTCGGAAATGAAGAGTGGCATGCGGCGGCCAATCTTCCCTATTACATTACGACGCCTATCCTGCTGTATTTAATCCGCTCAGAACTTCCCATTTCTTTATTTGTTTTTATGATGCAAAAAGAAGTGGCAGACCGTATTATGGCATCTCCGGGAACAAAGGACTACGGGGCATTGACCATTGCCGTCCGGTTTGACTGTACAGTAGAAAGGGTTCTGAATATTTCACCTGATGCATTTTTGCCCAGACCTGCCGTTACATCAACGGTTTTAAAAATACGGAGAAGAAAAGAACCTGCCGTAAAGGTAAAGGACAGAAATCTTTTTTTCCGGCTGGTAAAAATGGGATTCGGGCAAAGGCGTAAAGTATTTACCAATGCTATGAAAGCAGGAGGCATCGATGCAGATTTGGGAAAGAAGATTCTTACTGTTGCAGGGATTGACGGAACCCGCCGGGGAGAAACATTCTCCATGGAAGAATATGCAGCATTGGCAGATGCCTGGTATGATTTAAAGAGTAAATAAAAACAAAACGGTGGAGGCAAATTAAGCTCCATCGTTTTACTTTACAAAAAACCTTAATGAATATATAATAAATAAAACACAGGGAAAGAGAAAATATTTTTCGTATGTACATCAGAGAACAGGCGGTCGGTGCGAGCCTTGGCAAAGAAAAATTTTCCGCTCTGGAGTGGCCGGTGAAGAATCGGACGGCTTGTAACCGTTATTTACTGAAAGTTGGCTTATGCAAGTTGGGTGGCACCGCGATGACTTCGTCCCATGAAAGGGAGAGGTCTTTTTTTATTATCATTATCTGTAGTGGTGAAAAATCTTATAAGGAGTGGAAGCTATGCTGGATATTAAATTTATAAGAGAAAATACGGAAGCTGTCAGAAAAAATTTATTGAATCGTCATAACGATTTTGATTTGGATGAAGTTTTGCGGCTTGACGAAAAGAGGCGGGAGCTGCTGAAACAGACAGAATCTTTGAAAAGTAAGCGTAATGCAGAAAGCAAAAATATTGCCATCGCCAAGAAAAAAGGCGAAGATGCTTCGGCTGCCATCACAGCAATGCGTGAAGTGGGAGATGAAATTTCCCGGATTGATAAAGAGCTGGATCAGATAGAAACAAAGCAAAAGGATTTATTGCTCCGCATTCCGAATATAACCGACCAATCCGTTCCGATAGGAAAAGATGATACAGAGAATCCCGAGGTTCGCAAATGGGGAGAAATACCGGTATTTGATTTTCCTGTCAAGGAACACTATGAATTGGGAGAAGAGTTAGGAATCTTGGATTCGGAAAGAGCAGGAAAGGTAGCGGGAGCACGTTTCTACTTTTATCTGAGCATGGCAGCAAGACTGGAAAGAGCAGTTTATAACTTTATGCTTGATGTCCATACGCAGCAGGGAGATTTCACGGAAGTGATTCCTCCGTATATTATCAATGAAAATTCCATGAGAGGAACAGGACAACTGCCCAAGTTTGCAGAAGATATGTATAAAGTTGAAGGAGAATCCATGTATATGACTCCGACGGCAGAAGTTCCTTTGACAAATTATTTTGCAGGAGAAATATTGGATGCCGCTATGCTTCCTGTCCATCTGACGGCATTGACACCCTGTTTCCGGAAAGAAGCGGGATCTGCAGGCAAAGATACTCGCGGTCTGATCCGGCAACATCAGTTCCATAAGGTGGAGATGGTAAAATATTGTAAGCCTGAAGACAGCTGGGCAGAATTGGAAAGCTTAACGGAAGAAGGCGAAAAAATCTTACAGTTGTTAAAGCTTCCGTATCATGTAGTATGCCTTTGCACCGGAGATATCGGATTCTCTTCCGCTAAGACTTATGACATAGAAGTGTGGATGCCCGGACAGGCGAAATACAGAGAAATTTCATCGTGCTCCAATTGCCTTGATTTCCAGGCACGCCGTGCGAATATCCGCTTCCGCCGTCATCCCGGGGATAAGCCTGAATTTGTTCATACATTAAACGGTTCGGGACTTGCAGTCGGTCGTACGGTAGCTGCCATTATGGAAAATTATCAGCAGGAAGACGGAACGATTCTTGTGCCGGAGGCTTTGCGTCCGTACATGAACGGAATTGAAGTTATCGGTAAAAAAGACGGTTTCAAAAGCTCTAAGGGCGAATAATTAATATATAAAAAACCTTTTTGTGTCTTGCTTGTACACGGAAAGGTTTTTATTTTTCGAAAAATAAAAAAGAGTATAGTATAATGAAAATACAGAATAATTTCTTCGTGTTTAACAGAAGGGAGGAGTGTGCTTGCTGAAAAATCTATGCTTTGGAAGCTTTGCCGGGGCAGGGACATTTTTGAGTCCTTTAAACAGTTATGCCGGTAATGGAATTTATGAGCCGGAATGGTATCAGATGCCTTTTGTAGAAGCGATTTTGGCAGCAATTATATTTATTTCTATTGTGGCAGAAATAAAGACGGCCGGATTTTCCGGCGGAGGACTTGTTGCGGTGATAGCAGGAGGGTTTCTTCTGGGAGCGAATTGGAATAGCGGGAATATAGCCTGGTTGGAATTTCTTCTTTATTTTGGCGGCATCGCTTTGATTCTGCTTGATATATTTCTACTCTTGTCGGGGATTGGTATCGCTATCGGCCTGATAGCCGTCATTGGAGGCCTTTATCTGACGTTTGGTGCAGATATGACGGCTTTGTGGGTTTTGTCATTGGCTATTATCCTTGCTATTGTAGGGTTTTACTTCTTGGCAGAGCATTTACCGCAGAGCCGGTTTTGGGAAAAAATCACTTTGCAATCTTCCTTGTCTTCTACGGCAGGCTACGTTTCCTCCTCTAAGGACTTAAGAAGCTATGAAGGAGAAACCGGTGTGGCAATTACTGTTCTCCGCCCGTCAGGGAAAGTCCGGATTAAGGAAGAAGTGCTTGATGCCGCTTCAAGTGGAGAGTTTATAAAAAGCGGCACGGCAATTAAGGTGTTACGGGCAGAAAATAATTATTTGGTAGTAGAAAAAATTTAACTGTTGTGAATTGAATCGGTAGGAGGAATAGAATGGAAGACTTGTTGATGATTCCTGTTTTTACTATAGTTGCAGCGATATTTGCGATATTGGTATTGCTTCATTTTGTCCCTGTAGGACTTTGGATATCGGCTTTGGCAGCGGGGGTGCAAATTTCTTTGTTTAATCTTGTCGGAATGAGAATTCGCCGGGTAGAACCGAGAATGATTGTACTTCCTTTAATTAAGGGAACCAAGGCAGGATTGGGAATTAATGTAAACCAACTGGAAGCCCATTATTTGGCCGGCGGTAATGTCGATAATGTGGTGGATGCCCTTATTGCGGCCCATCGCGCACAAATCGATCTTACCTTTGAGCAGGCGGCAGCTATTGATTTGGCGGGAAGAAATGTGCTGGAAGCCGTACAGATGAGTGTCAATCCGAAAGTGATTGAAACACCGACGATTTCGGCAGTGGCTAAAAACGGAATTGAATTAAAAGTCAGAGCAAGAGTGACGGTTCGTGCCAATATAGACCGTCTTGTCGGCGGTGCGGGTGAAGCAACTATTATTGCCCGCGTAGGGGAAGGAATTGTTACGACTGTCGGTTCTTCAGAAAAACATACCGATGTGCTTGAAAACCCCGATCACATTTCCCGTACGGTTCTCGGTAAAGGACTTGACTCGGGTACGGCCTTTGAAATTTTATCCATTGATATTGCCGATGTCGATGTCGGCAGAAATATCGGAGCACAATTACAGACTGACCAGGCGGAAGCCGATAAGGAAATAGCCCAGGCCAGAGCGGAGGAAAGACGCGCTATGGCAGTGGCACAGGAGCAGGAAATGCGTGCTTATACACAGGAAATGCAGGCTAAGGTGGTAGAGGCTCAGGCAGAAGTACCGAAAGCGATGGCCGATGCACTCCGTGATGGGAATTTAGGCGTTATGGATTATTATAATATGCGAAATATTGTGGCAGATACGGATATGCGTGAAAAAATTGCCGGTAATCCGGGAAACAAGAAGTGATGTATGGGACAGTTTGATTGGACGGGAATTCTCTTTTTTCTGATTTGGGGTATGTTTTTCTTTCAAGGTTTGTTTCGCCGAAAAAAGAAAAAAATAAATACGCCGGAACAACCGGAAGAAATGAGAGTGCCTGAGCCGTTGCCGGAAAAACCTTCTCATAGAGATACTTTTTCTTCACACGGGAAAAGAGAAGGTGAGTATAATTTTCAGGAATTGAGGAAACGGATTCTTGATTCCTGGGGCATACAAGAAGGAAAGAAGAAAACGGAAGAAATGGATCTTCCTGATGAAATGGAGCAGGAGGTTTACAGAGAAGAAGCGCGGGAACGAAAAAAAGTTATCCGGAAAAAAGTAATTAAAAAGGTTGTAAAGAAACCGAAAGCGGAAGAGGTTTCGGCCGATTCCGGACAGAATCCGTACAGGGGCTATGTATCCGGAAAAACGGAGGAAAAAACAGCCACCGCGGCCATATCGGTAAAGAAGGAAACAAGTGGTATTATAAATACGGGAAAAAGCTGGACAGAAGAGGATTTGAAGAAATGGGTGGTTTATGATGCGGTGTTCGGCCGGCCCAGAAGTAAAGCTTCATGGAAACCGTTATCTTGTCGGAATGAGATGAATCAATAATATGGAAACGTATGACGAAAAAGCACATGGCAAAGTTCTTTGGGTTTGTAAACGCTCAAGTGTATATACGACTATATTATCTCTTTTATATGTAGCTTTTTTCGTTTTGTTTTTTATTTATTTGTATTCTAAAGGCAAGGCAGTATCTTTTTTTGCAATCATTCCTTTTTTCTTTTCTTTGTGGCAGATTCACTGGCTGCATGAGCCGGTAGCGGTTGTTTGCGAAAGAAAACTTTTGATTCCCTGCTCTCCGTTTTTTGAAAAACAGAATATTTTAGAGTGCATCAGATCAAGATATATCGCCCTTGATTATTCTGAGGTGGCCGGTGTATCAGAGGACTGGAGATTCCTCTATTTGGGAGAACGAAGCTTCGGCGGAATTATAGAAATGCCTGTTTCATTCAGGTATGTATCCCGAAAAGATAAAAATAAACTGGAAACATGGATAGATAAGCAGCAACGGAAGGAATAAAGTGTAACCGGAATAAGAAATTAAAAAGTTCTTACAGATAAATATTGCTTTTTTTAGAGAGCATATGATACCATACAAATAACAAAATGTTAGAACGAGGAGAAAATAATGGCAACAAAAATTACTTTTACAATTGAAGAAGAGCTTGGTGATCTTTCTGTGGCTTCCAACGGTTGGAAAAAGCAACTGACATATACAAGCTGGAATGGAAGAAATCCGAAGTTTGACCTGAGGTCATGGAGTGATGACCATAACGCAATGACAAAAGGGCTGACATTGACAAAGGAAGAAATGGTCAAATTGAAGGAAATTTTAAATGCAATTGATTTTGAAAAATATTGATTTTTTATGATTTTAAGGGCTTCCCGAACGGGAGCCTTTTCTCGTTATCAAATAATTTAGGGTTTCCTCAAATCCTATTTATACGGACCTTGATTACATACCGATTTACAGACAGGCGGAGAAAAGAAATGGCGGATACACTTGATATTTTTGACAGTAAAGAAAGGCAAAGGCGGGCATTTTGGGTTTGTATAGCCGGTATGGCTGTTAATTTGCTTTTGGGTACGGTTAAAATATTTGCAGGCTGGCAAAGCGGATTTTTGTCTGTTATGGGGGACGGGTTTAATAATATTACGGACATAGGAGCTGTTTTCCTTTTAATCATGACATTCTACTATGCCGCAAAACCTGCTGATCCGAGTCATCCTTTCGGCTATGGGCGTCTCGAATATATTAATTCTACAGTAATGTCTGCAGTCATTCTTTATGTAGGGATTACTCTTTTGGTAGAGTCGGCCCACAAAATCTTGTATCCGGAAGATACTTTTTTCACATTAATGACAGCAGGCATATTGATATTCGGTATCATAGGCAAGCTTTTTCTTGCATGGTGGTATAAGAGAGCGGGGGAGAAGTTGCGGTCAGATTCATTTAAAGCGTATGGTGCAGACTCACTGTCCGATCTTTTATCTACTGCCGGTGTTTTAGTGGCAGCATGTGTTGAATATTTTACCGGATACCATATAGACGGGATTATGGGAGTAGTTATTTCCTTTTTCATTTTATATACCGGCTACAGTATCATGAAAAATGCATTGAATTCTATTATCGGTACTACGCCTGATTCTGAAATCTATAAGAAAGTAAAGCAGTCTATTTTGAGTTTTCCCGGAGTATATGGGGTTCATGATCTGATTCTCCATGACTACGGTCCGGAAAATCATTTTGCTACGGCACATATAGAACTGGACAGTAAACTCAGCCTATTGGAGAGCCATGCGTTATCGGAAGCGGTCATGACTAAAATAAAATCGGATTTTAACATACAGGCTGTAGTTCATGCAGATCCCAAAGCGGTGTCAAATCCGAGGGAAGCGGAATATATGAGGGACGTAGAAGCGGCGATTTACCGGTCCAATCTTCCGGTTTCTTATCACGATTTCTTTGTTGTAGAAAAAAATGGAAAAATTTATATTTCTTTTGAATTGGCCCTTCGCGGTGCGTGCGAAAAAAGTGATGCCGATATTTATCAGATCATCGCAGGGGAACTGAAGAAAAGTAATCCGAATTATGAAGTTGAATTACTGGTAGACAGAAATTTCATTAGCGGGAAGGTTTATGGTACTTCTGTGACAGAAAATCTTTTTGAAGATAAATAAGCAGAAAAAATTCATTTTGAAGTTCAGGTTTTTATATATAAAATGCATGAAAAAGACGTAAATATTTTTAATGTGGTAAAATATTTATGAATATACGTTTTATTACAAACATGCGGCATCGAATTTGTTCAACAGATGAGGGCTATAATGAATAAAAAATTGATTATATCGGGTTTGGCAAGTGCTGTTTTTCTGTGTTATTCATCTCCGGTATCGGCGGATTATATGTTTGGCGATTCGGGAGAGACAGTAAAAACAATACAAAGAAAGCTAACGCAGTCGGGCTGTCTTGTCCGGGCGGATGGAAAATATAATGAATCTACAGTAAACGCTGTAAAAAAATTCCAGCAAAAACACAATCTTGCTGTAGACGGGGTGGTAGGGCCGGTTACATATCGGGCGCTTACGGGGAAAAATTTAAAAAATCATCCGAGAAAGACAAATAAAACAAAGGCGCCGGCAAAAGAAACATACGGTATAGGACTCAATCATAAAACTGTACATTGGCGTTCTCCGGGAAAAATGACAAGCCGGGTTAAGTCTATCGTAGATGAAGCGAAAAAGTTAGTTGGTGTGCCTTACCATTTTGGAGGGACTACGCCTAAGGGATTTGATTGCTCCGGCTTTATTCAGTATGTTTTTCACAAAAAAGGAATTATTCTGCCTCGTGCCGCCGATGAGCAGTATGGTAGAGGCAAAAAGATAGGGGTGAACTTCCTGGAGCCGGGAGATCTCGTGTTTTTTAACACCTATGAATCCGGTGTATCCCATTCGGGATTGTATCTGGGGGACGGATATTTTATAAGTGCCACAAGCAGTAGCGGTGTGGCGGTGACGACAATGAAAGACGGATATTGGCATGACCGGTATATAGGAGCCAAAAGGGTACTTTGAAATAAATGGGGGCTGACATCCTCCATTTATTTTTATATTACAAATGAGATTTATCCGTGAAAATCGGCTTGGTATAAATGAAAGTATATTCACGATAAAAAACTTTTCCCCGAAAGAGATCCAAGCAAGGGAAATAAAGTGTGAAATTATTATTTACGGGAACTCTTGCTGAAGCAAAAAATAAAGAAAAATATAACTATTCATAACTGCAATCGTTCATCGCAAGGTCAGATAAACAGAGAGGTTTTAAGGGGTGACTATGTTTGCATGACCATGACAACTCATATATAATAATTGAATACAATGAAAACATATCCTAAGGGGGCACACGATGAAAGGCAATGATATACGTGAGGCATATTTGTCTTTTTTTGAAACAAAGAAAGGGCATTTGAGGCTGAAGAGTTTTCCTCTTATTCCTAAAAATGACCCGAGCTTACTTTTAATTGGTGCAGGAATGGCACCCTTGAAACCGTACTTTACGGGAAAGGTAGAGCCACCCAGTCACAGACTTACAACAAGCCAGAAATGTATTCGTACCGGCGATATAGAAAATGTAGGTCACACGGCAAGACATCATACATTTTTTGAAATGCTTGGAAACTTTTCTTTTGGAGATTATTTTAAAAAAGAGGCAATTTCCTGGGCTTGGGAATTTTTAACAGAAGTGATTAAATTGGATAAAAATCGTTTGTATGTAACGATTTATCCTGATGACAAAGAAGCGTTTGAATATTGGCACACCATGATTGGTCTTCCTGAAAATCATATTTATCCTTTGGAAGACAATTTTTGGGAAATTGGGGAAGGGCCTTGCGGTCCGGACTCTGAAATATTCTATGACCAGGGCGAAGAATTCGGTACGGATCCTGAAAATCAGATGGGCGGGGACGGAGACCGTTTCCTGGAAATCTGGAATCTCGTATTCAGCCAGTTCGATCGGCAAAAGGACGGGTCTTACTTGCCGCTGGCGAAAAAGAATATAGATACAGGTGCAGGCTTGGAAAGACTTTCAGCAGTTTTGCAGGGGAAGAAAAATAATTTTGAAACGGACTTATTTTATCCGATTATTGAAGAAGCATCCCGTTTATCAGGGGTCCTTTATGGTAAAAATGATGAAAGTGATGTGGCCTTGAAGGTCATTTCCGATCATGCACGGGCCATTACCAACCTGATTGCTGACGGAATTCTACCATCGAACGAAGGCCGGGGATATGTATTAAGGCGTATTCTCCGCCGGGCAGCCCGGTATGGAAAACTGCTCGGTATTGAAGGTGCATTCATGGGCCGGATGATTGATGTCGTTGTAGATATGATGAAACCTGCCTACCCTGAACTTCTTGAAAAACAGGCATTTATTAAAAAAGTAGCAAGTGTAGAAGAAGAAAGATTCCATACCACATTAAATGCAGGAACCGATCTTCTCTATGAAATGATAGAAGGATTGCAAAAAAAGAAAGAGAATGTTTTGGCCGGCGAGCAGGTATTTAAGCTGTATGATACATATGGCTTCCCTTGGGAATTGACGGAAGAAATTGCTAAGGAAGAGGGGCTAACCATTGATCAACCGGGATTTGAAAAATCAATGGCTGAACAAAAAGAAAGAGCCCGTGCAGCCAGAGCGAAAGTGTCTGCAAAGGTGGCAACTCCGGATACAACCAAGCTTGATGCTAAATCACTGACAGTTAACGATACAGACGGGAAAACAGAAATTCTGCTTCTCGGAAAAGAAGGCGTGCAAGTCAAATCCGCTGCCGATGGAGAAGATATAACTGTTATTATGAAGAACAATCCGTTCCATGCAGAAGGCGGCGGACAGATTGGAGATACAGGAAGAATCATCGGCGACAGCGGAATTATTTCTGTAAGTGATACAAAAAAACTTCCCGATGGTATTGTGTATTGTATCGGAACTGTAACAGAAGGTGTTATTTCTGAAGGCGAAACGGCTGATGTCATAGTGGACAGAGAACGACGGGAAGATATTGCAAGAAATCATACAGGTACACATCTGCTGCAGGCAGCTTTACGCCGTGTATTGGGGTCGCAGGTTAATCAGGCGGGTTCATTAGTTCTGCCGGATAAGCTTCGTTTTGACTTCACTTGGCCTGAAGCACTGACAACCAAGCAATTGGCAGAGGTAGAGCAGTTGGTGAATGAACAGATTTGGAAAGCGACTTCCCTGGAAATATGCGAAATGCCTATCGCAGAAGCCAAAGAGAAAGGAGCAATGGCTCTTTTTGGAGAGAAATACGGGGACATCGTCCGTGTTGTCGGAATTAAAGATTTCAGCATGGAGCTTTGCGGAGGTTCGCATGTAGTCAATACGGGAGAAATCGGTTCTTTCCGTATTACCGGTGAAGGCGGAATCGGTTCCGGTATTCGAAGGATTGAAGCAATAACGGGGAAGGCAGCCTATGAGGCGATGAAAGCCGACCGGGATTTGATTCATGAAATGGCATTGCGTCTGAAATCCAAGATAGAAGAAATTCCTGAAAAAATGGAAAAAAATTTATCTGCATTAAAAGAAGCCGAAAGGACTATTGAAAAATTAAAGAACCAGCACACCAAAGATGCAATGGATGATTTATTGAAAAACGTGCAGGAGAAAAACGGGGTTTCTTTCTTCGGAGCCGTTGTATCGGCAGAAAATATGGATGAGCTCAGAAAAGTGGCAGATATAGTTAAAAGTAAATTGCCGGGAGGTGCATTTATTTTAGGAGCTTCTGCCGGCGGTAAAGTCAATCTTGTGGGCATGGCAGCCGATGAAGCTGTAAAAGCAGGTGTTCATATGGGTAAAGTAGTTTCGGCAGCTGCCAAAACTTGTGGCGGCGGCGGTGGCGGAAAGCCTAATGTTGCCCAGGCCGGCGGTAAAGATGTTTCTAAATTACAAGAGGCTGTTGATGAAGGCGTGGCAGTAATTTCATCATTTCTGAAAGGATAAAGGAGGAAATCACTATGTCAGTTTCAGATGAAACGATTTTATTTAATCGTGGTGCTGATGAGGGGGAAAATACCCGGGCAGCCATGATACTGAATGAAGTATACGGTGCATTAAAGGAAGCCGGGCATAATCCTACAGTACAGCTTGTAGGCTATCTTGTTTCCGGAGAACCTACCTATATTACCAGCAAACATGAAGCACGCAAACTGGTTTCCGGTATAGAACGGGATGAATTGGTAGAAGAGTTGGTTCGCTTTTATGTAAAGCATAAGGGGCTTTAATATGCGGATTATGGGTCTGGACGTAGGTTCACAAACGATTGGTGTTGCCGTGAGCGATTTATTCGGGTGGACTGCCCAAGGACTGGAAACGATTCGTCATACAACGAGAGAAAAGGATTTTATTCGTCTTCGTGAACTGATTGATGAATATAAAGTGGAAGAGTTCGTTATCGGAATGCCTCTCAACATGAACGGGACGAAAGGCATGCGGGCAGAAAGAACGGAAGAATTTGCTGTTGAACTGGCCGCCGCTTTTCCTGATATTCCTTATCATTTTTGGGATGAGCGGCTTACAACGGTCATGGCGGAAAAACAATTAATTGCTGCTGACGTGAGCCGTAAAAAGAGGAAAAAAGTAATTGATAAAATGGCGGCAGTAGCTATTTTACAAGGGTATTTACAGCATTTAGCATTAAAAAGCAAAGGATAATACAATGAGTGAACAGGAAGAACCGATTATCATTATAGTGACCGGACCGGATGGAGAAGAAAGGGAATACGTCCAAGATATTATTATTCCTTTTTCAGGGAAAAAATTTGCAGTTCTTGTAGCGATTCCACAGACGGAAGAAGAACAATCTGATCCGGAAATTATTTTGGCAAGAATAGAAACCGATGAATCGGGAGAGGCGGAATATGTACCGCCTACTGATGAAGAATATGATGCTGTGGCATCTATCTATAATGAAATGTAAGTCATGATAAACAGCGTAGCCTGATGAGAAAACAGGTTGCGCTTATTTTTTGTCTGAATATAGGGAAATTATGATAAAATAAATAATAATTATCCGTTTAGGAGGAAATATGGGAAAACATTTTTCTTTTATCCATTGTGCGGATCTTCATTTAGGAGAACCCTTTGCCGGGTTGTCAAGAGGAGATGCGGGGCCATGGACAGAAGCAATATATCAAGCAACCTTCAAGGCTTTTGCCAATGTAATTGATGCGGCCATAAATTATAGAGCAGATGCCGTTTTGATTTCCGGAGATGTGTATAATAGTGAAAATCACAGTCTGGCAGCACAAATGGCATTTGCCAGAGAACTCTATCGGGCAGCCCAGGAAGGCATAGAAGTATTTCTTGTCCATGGTAACCATGATCCTGATGAAGCGTGGCGGGCAGATGTTCCTTTGCCGCCGACTGTACATATTTTTTCTTCAACAGAAGTAGAATGTATTCCTTTGACTGTACAGGGGGAACGGGTGGCAGATGTTTATGGAATCAGCTATAAAACACGGCATGTAACACAAAATCTTGCCAAGCAGTTCAAAAAAGAAAGAGATGTATTTTCCATCGGTATGCTCCATACGGAATTAGGTGTCGCAGGAAGTCCTTATGCGCCTTGTACAGTAGAAGATTTGAGAAATACGGGGATGGATTATTGGGCTTTAGGGCATGTACATACCAGAAAAACACCGTCTATGAGACCGTACATCGTTTATCCCGGAAATACCCAAGGACTGGATCGTAGTGAATCGGGCGAAAAAGGCTGTTATCTTGTTGATGTCGGAGCATATGGAACCGTTACTCTGAAATTTATTGCAACCGATGTTATCCGCTGGGCCGATATGAAAGTAGATATTACACCGTTTCAAAATCCGGAGGAGTTAATACAGGAAATAGTGAAACAAAGGGTGGCACTTAAGGAAAAAACGGGGAGGCCCAATATTGTGCGTCTGGTACTTCACGGAAGAGGACCTTTGCAGAAAGCAATCAGTTCACCGGAAGGACAGTCTTATATCCTGCAAACGCTGAATGATAAGGAGAAATTCCATCATTTGTTCAATTATTTTTCTGAAATTGTTGATGAGACGCAAGCGGAGATAAATTTAAAAGAACGCAGGCAATTACCCGATGTTTTAGGAAATTACCTTTCCTCCTTTGACTTAATCGGTAATCTTCCCAAGGAAAAGCAAATAGAAAAGCTCAGACAAATTGTAAAGGAACGACAGGAAACCGGAAAATTCAGTGAATTGACGGATTTTGTGTCTGATGATATTTTGCTCCGGGCATTTGGGAAAGCCGAGTACGAGGGAGTCCGGCTTTTATCGGAGGATGAAGAATGAAAATTACTGATTTACAGTTAGAGAACTACGGCATCTATAGAAATGAGTCATGGGCACCTTGTACGAATAAACTGAATGTAGTCATGGGAGAAAACGAAAGCGGCAAAACAACTCTGCTCCGGTTCATCCGTGATATGATGTTCGGTTTTGAACGGGGGAAGTGGCAAGGGAAAAAAGGAAGCATGGCATTTACCCGGACGGATGGCAGCACTTACCGCGTATTCCGCAACGAAAAGGTGAAATGGTTTGTGGATAGCCGGATGGAGCGTTTTGATGAGGAGCTTCCGGCTCTCTGGTGGCATGGCTTGACACGGAATATGTATGAGCAGATTTTTGCTATGGGGTTGGAGGATTTGCAGGGAATTTCTTTTCTTGCCAATGACTCTGTGAAAAGCAGGTTTTTCATGCTTCAAGGTGGAGACCGTATTTCCCGGGCAAAAAATCAAGTTACAGAAGAGATGGAGACGCTTTTGGTCGGATCCAGCCAGGGGAAACGAAAAATTAACTTGCAGTTGGCGGAATTATCTGATATACGGAGTGAGTTAGAGGCGTTGTCCGGGCAGGAAAAAGATTTCTCTGCGCTTCAGACCCGACAGGCAGTTATAAAAAAGGAATTAGCAGAACTGGAAACACAGCTGGCAAAAGATCAAGCTGCAGAAAAGCTTCTGCAAAAACGTCTGGGTGCATGGACACACTATAAGAATGCAAAGGAAATAAAAAGACAGTTGTCACTCAGCGAGCAGGTTAAACTGTTTCCTTCTAATGGAAAAGAGCAGTGGAATCATTTGGTAAACCGGATGAAGGTTATCAAGGAACAAAAAGAAATATTAGACGAGAAACTGGAGGAATACAAACCTAAAAGGAAAGAAGAAGTCATCCCCTGGACGGGTATGGAAAAAGAACTGGAAAGATTATATATAGACTTAGGCCAGTGGAAGCAAATGCTTGCCGATGAGGAGGCACTTAACAAAGAAAAAGCGGAATGGACTGCGAAGTTTACAAACATGGGCTATATGCTTTCTTTGTGGGATCGTCCTTTGGATATCAAGGAAAATTGTGTTTCCGTAGATTGGCAATCTGGGAATGAATTGGCACAAAGCGTAGGTGTCAGAAATAATGAAATTCATTTTTGGGAAAAAAGAGAGCCTGAGGTAGAAACTCTTGGCGATATAGAAGAAGAAACAGTTGCACTTTCCACGGAAAGTGAGTGGAAAGCTTATGAAGAAAATGCAAATAAAATTGAAGGCTTTATCCAAAAAGAAGCTTTACTCCAAAATGAAAAAGAAAAATTACTTGCTGAAAAAGACAGGCAGTATACGGTCTGGTTTTGGTTGGGCCTGCTATCGCTGACAGCAACCTTTGCTTGCACAGGTGCATTTTATATGTCTGTTGCCGGGTATACGGTTTTATACGGAGCAGCGGCAACTGCATTGTTGGCGATTGCTTTTTTTGTCATGAATAATCATGTAAGTCATATAAAAGGAAATAAACTCAGCAAGATTGATACGGAACTTGATAACTTGCGGCAGGAAAAGGAAATCGTAGCAAAGCAATTTCCGGATCCTTTGCCGGCAGGAGAAAAAGATTTATCAACATTCCGTAATATGAGGCAGCAAAAACGGAATGATTTCTATAAAGCACAAGCGAAAAAACAAGCGTTGTCATGGCGTAGGGAAACAGTAAAAAAACAGGAGATATCTCACAAGGAGTGGGCAGAAGAAGGGAAAAAATTAAAAAAGTTGCAAACGCTTGCCATGGAGGCATGGAGTGAATGGCTTGCGAAAAGTAAGTTGCCGGAGACAGCACCGGAAAGAATCGGCGAATTGCGAGAACAGTGGCAAAAAATCTATTCGGAAGAAGGAAAGGGAAAGATATTAGATGTACGGATAGAAATGATTCGTCAGAAACTGGCTGTTTTTACAAGACGTGCAGGAGCACTTATCGATGCTGCGGGACTTTCCTATTCTGCAACACCGGATAGTATAGCCCGTATATATGGGGAGAACAGAGAAAGAAATCTGGAGTGGCAATCGGTAGCAGAAAAAAACCACCAGCATGCTGTGTATGAAAAAGAAAAAAGCAAACTGGATGCAGAATGGGCATCTTGCCAAAGAGAAATGGATGCACTTTTTCAACTTGTCAATGCTAAAGATGCAGAAGATTTTGCAGAAAAGGTGAATGCCCATGAAAATCATGACAGGCTCTTGAAGGAATGGAAGAATGTAAAACAAGATCTCCGGCTCTATGCAGGGAGTGATGAAGATTTCAATCGTCTCTGGGCTTCTCTTGAAACCGGAGAATATGATACATGGATGGAAGAATACCGTAAGTTGTCGGAAGAGATAAAGGAGAAAAACAAGAGAATAGGTGATCTTCATCAGCAACAGGGGGCGGTAGGGAATGAAATATTCCGTCTGGCAGGAGATCATACGATTACAAAGGTATTACAAAAGAAAAAAGAAATTGAAACAGACATATCGTTATCTATGGAAGAATGGCTAAAGTATGTATTTACAGAATATATTTTAGAAAAAACACAGGAACACTATGAGGCAGGACGTCAACCGCAGGTTATTGCTTCGGCCAACAGGTTCTTATCAGAAATGACAAATGGAAAATACTCACTGCTCATGGATTCTGATAAAAAAGAAGTGGAAATTATCGACAGTACACATCACGTGAAAGATTCAAAAATCTGGTCTTCCGGGACAGGCGATCAAGTGTATTTATCTATCCGTCTTGCCATGGCACTTTCTTTTGGAAAACAGATAGAACCCCTACCTATTGTTCTTGATGATATCTTTGTCCGTTTTGATGAGGGACGGCAGAGAGAAACTCTTCGTTTTTTGATGGATTTAGGAAAAGAACAGCAGATTTTCTTATTTACTTGCCATGCAAGGACTATGAAAATTGCTGAAGAAGTAGGACGGGAAAAAGATACGGGAGCATTTGTTTATTTACAACCCGGGAAAATACAACTTTCCGGGGCTTAACAAAATAAAAAAACACGGACTGATGCAGCCCGTGTTTTTTTATTTTGTTTTATATCAGTCGGGAAAAATAAGGGATTTTTTTTATCAAATAAGTAAAAAGTAATCCGAGAATAAAAGCCAGACAAATCCAGAGAACCACATCGATAAAAGGAATGCGGGGAAAATAAGTAAGAAGAATCCGACTGAAAAACCAATGAGTCAATGCTCTTGTGATTTCCTCAAAAAGCATGACACCGAAAGATAAACTTCCGAGAGTAATAATTATTTTTTTTATTGCCGGGGATACTTTATGATGATTGAACCACCGGCGGAAAAAACAGAAAACAAAAGCTGTATTTAAAAACAAAAATGAATCATAAAACCGTTCTGACACGGCTTCTGTAAGTCCTCCTGCCACAGCACCGTGGTAACAAGTCATTCCCGCGGAAAGAACGGTTCCTCCCAAGGCGGCAAGACCGAGAACGCAAAGATTTCTCTTTGTCAGCATATGTCCGGGAAGAATATTTTCTATCCAATAGCCGGTGAGGAAATAAAAAGTAGGCTCACTCACGGCAAGAAGAGGGTTGATAAACCAGTTGATTTCGGCCGAGCCTTGAAAAATAAGAAAGGAAAATACAGGGACAAAACCGACAAAGAACAGATGCAGAGCAATGAGATACAAAAAAAGAGAATGGCTCATATGCCTGACCAAAGTACGCCATAAAGGGAGCATAAATAAGAAACCGAGATAGATGTATAAAAAATAATAAGCAGTTGCCATATTGGAAGAGTACATCATCGTAAAAAACTTTGAGATGTGCCCGTATATCGACAAATTCAAGTTGTGATAAAAATAAACATAATTAATCAGGGAAAAAATAAAAATGATTTGAATAAAACGGAAAATACGTTTTTTGAAAATAACGGAAATCGGTTCTTCTTTTTTTAAAAGTAAAGCACCGGAAATCATGAAAAAAATCGGAACTGCTGTTTTTACCCAAAAAGGAACAGCAATATACAGCGGAAAAAAGAAAGAATCCGGCCGGGAAAGGTAAATGGAGAATCCGGCGGTAGACGTGTGAGTAAACATAACGAGCCAGATGCATAAAAATCGTAACAGCTCTATATGAAGTTTCTTTACAGGGGGTTCGCCCTTTTTTTGTCTCGGTTGTTCCATAAAAAATCCTTTCTTATTTTTTATTATGATACCACGATACCGAAAGCGGGACTATTAAAATATGAATTCTGAAAACAAGAAAGACATAAAATAAAATTTATCTTGCTATCAATCCGTCTTTTTGTTAAAATGAAAAAGCATGAATACACATGTCTGTGGATTTTATATCTGTGCCGTTTGGTGGTTATAAAAGAAGAAGCAGGCAGAGGTTATTAACAGGAGGTTATTTATTATGTCAGTCGTATCCATGAAACAGTTATTAGAAGCAGGTGTTCATTTTGGTCATCAGACCCGTCGTTGGAATCCGAAAATGGCCAGATACATTTTTACCGAACGTAACGGAATCTATATTATCGACCTGCAGAAAACTGTAAGGAAAGTAGAAGAAGCGTATGCATTTATCCGTGAAGTAGCAGCTTCCGGAGCACCTATTCTTTTTGTAGGTACTAAAAAACAGGCGCAGAATTCTATTAAAGAAGAAGCACAGCGTTGCAATATGTTCTATGTTAACGAACGTTGGCTTGGCGGTATGTTAACCAATTTCCGTACCATTCAGACACGTATTGCCCGTCTCAAAGAATTGGAAGGCATGTTTGAAGACGGAACAACAGAACAGTATCCGAAAAAAGAAGTCATCCTTATGCAGCGTGAGCTTGAAAAGCTTCAGAAGAATCTTGGTGGGATTAAAGATATGAAAAAAATCCCGGGAGCGATTTTCATTATCGACTCAAAGAAAGAAGAAATTGCTGTAGCCGAAGCACATAAACTTCACATTCCGGTTGTCGCTACTGTGGATACCAACTGTGATCCCGATGAAGTAGATTACCCGATTCCGGCAAATGATGATGCTATCCGTGCTATCAGACTTTTGGCAGGCAAGATGGCCGATGCTGTCTTGGAAGGACGCCAGGGACAGCAGGAAGAAGCTGAAGAAGAAACTGCTGAAGAGGTAACAGAGACAGTGGAAGAAGTAGCATCTGCTGCCGAAGAAGAATAATAATTTATACAGACAAACACCTTATTTTTTGATGGAGGTTATAGAATGATTACTGCAAGTATGGTTAAAGAACTGCGGACGACGACCGGTGCAGGAATGATGGACTGCAAGAAAGCGTTGGTTGAAGCCGGTGGTGATGTAGCAAAAGCGGTTGATATTCTGAGAGAAAAAGGATTATCCCAGGCTGCGAAGAAAGCATCACGTATAGCAGCAGAAGGAGCCGTTGTATCCTACATTGCCGATAACGGAAAAGTCGGTGCAGTTGTTGAAGTAAACTGCGAAACGGATTTCGTCGGCAAGAATGAAAATTTCCAGGAATTGGCCCGTTCCATTGCCAAACATGTTGTGGAAACCAATCCTGCCGATGTGGAAGCTTTACTTGCTTCAAAAATGAATGACAAAACAGTTAAAGAAATTGTTACCGAAGCGGTGGCAAATATGGGAGAGAATATTTCTATCCGCCGTTTTGTCCGGTATGAAAGCAAGGAAGGCGAAGTATTCAGTTATATTCACGGTGCCGGGAAAATCGGAGTTCTTGTAGAAATGAAGGGCGCTGATGCTGAATTAGGCAAAGATATTTCCATGCAGGTAGCTGCTGCAAATCCGTCATATATGGACCGCAGTGAAGTATCCGATGAAGAATTGGAACACGAAAAGAATGTTCTTCGCGAACAGGCCCGGAATGAAGGAAAGCCGGATGCAATTATTGAAAAAATGGTTCTCGGCCGCGTAAATAAATACTATAAAGAAGTTTGTCTTGTGGACCAGCCCTTTATTAAAGATGGAGATATTTCCATTTCTAAGTTGCTGAAATCGAAGGGAGCGGAAATTGTCCGTTTCACCCGTTTCCAGCTTGGGGAAGGTATTGAAAAGAAACAGGATAACCTGGCGGAAGAAGTCGCAAAACAGATTAATCAGTAATTGATGCAAATAAGAGAACACATTTTGTGTTCTCTTATTTCGTAAATGGAGTAAATTTTATATAATAAAAATAAGTTGATTGGGAGGTGTGTGATGGAAGCGCAAAAGAAAAGTTACAAAAGAGTCATGCTGAAGCTCAGTGGGGAGGCTCTTGCCAATGATAAAGGATTCGGTATCGATCCTGAAGTGGTGTACAGACTTGCGGGAGAAATCAAAGAAGCGAGTGCACTGGGGATAGAGATATCCGTTGTTGTCGGTGGGGGAAATATTTGGCGCGGACTTAAAGGAAGTGCCGGCGGTATGGATCGCGCATCGGCCGACTATATGGGTATGCTTGCTACCGTAATTAATTCTGTGGCATTGCAGGATGCACTGGAAAAACTGGGAGTCAGCACCAGAGTGCAGACGGCAATTGAAATGCAGCAAATTGCAGAGCCGTATATCCGTCGCAGAGCGGTCCGGCATTTAGAAAAAGGACGCGTTGTTATTTTCGGCGGAGGAACCGGAAATCCTTATTTTACGACAGATACAACGGCGGCACTCCGTTCTGCCGAAATAGAAGCAGACGTTATGCTGATGGCGAAAAAACAGACGGAAGGCGTTTTTGAAGCGGATCCGAAATATCATCCGGAGGCTAAAATGTTTACCCATCTGACTTATAATGATGTATTACAAAAGAAACTTGAGGTCATGGATAATACAGCCATTACTCTTTGCATGAATAACAAAATACCGATTGTTGTTTTTAATATTGATGTTCCCGGAAATGTTGTAAAAGCTTGCAAAGGTGAAAAACTGGGTACTTTGATAGAGGAGAATTGATATGTACGAAAATGAAATAAAAAATCTGAGAGAAAAAATGGATAAGTCTATTCAGGCATTAAAAAATGAATTTACTTCCATAAGGACAGGTCAGGCTACACCGAGCCTTTTAGACCGCGTTTTTGTGGATTATTATGGTTCCAGAACGCCGATAACACAGGTGGCATCCGTGACGGTTCCGGAAGCAAGAATGCTTGTTATACAGCCTTGGGATAAGGCTCTTCTTAAGGATATTGAAAAAGCAATTAATACTTCTGATTTGGGGCTTGTTCCGATGAATGACGGAAATTTAATCCGCCTTGCTATCCCCCAATTGACCGAAGAACGCAGAAAAGATTTGGTCAAAGTTGTTAATAAAAAATCTGAAGAAGCAAAAGTGGCTGTCAGAAATATCCGCAGAGACGGCAATGTTTTCTTGAAAAAAGAAGAAAAGAACAGTGAAGTGTCGAAAGATATCATAAAAGATGCGGAAGATGGTATCCAGAAATTGACAGACGAAAAAATCAAAGAAGTCGAACTTGTTACAGAAAAGAAAATTAAGGAAATTATGTCCGTCTGATGGAAAAAGAAATATATGCCGGTATGTTTTACAGTGAGGAAACAGCCCGGTGCATTAAAGAAAAATATCCGGATTGGACAATATCTCTTACTAAGGGGCGCCGGTATCCGTTGGCAGAAAATGAGATGTATTTAGTGCGCCCCGGGAAACATGCTGTTATCATGCCTCGGATGGCTTACAGCAAAGAGGCGGAAGAAGCTTTGAGAAAAATAGTAGAAAAGGGTAGATCAAGTGTCTGAGAAAAAAATATTTCCCCACCACGTGGCTATCATACTTGACGGAAATGGAAGATGGGCACAGAAAAGAGGAAGAGAACGCACTTTTGGACATAAAGCGGGGGCAGCAAACGTAAAAGTAATTGTTCGTGCTGCCGCTCATATGGGAATTAAAAGACTTACATTATATGCATTTTCTACAGAAAATTGGAAACGCCCTTCCTTAGAAGTGAATTTCCTTATGAGACTTTTTAAACATTATTTGATTGGCGAACTCCGTGACTTGATAAAAGATAATGTCCGGGTTCATATTGTAGGAGATGTTACACGGCTTTCGGAATCGTTGCAGAAAGAAATCCAAACCTGTGAGAATGATACGGCTCATAATGACGGTCTGGTTCTTAATGTGGCAATCAATTATGGCGGACGCATGGAAATTATCCGGGGTATTAAATCTATGATTGATGATGTCCGTACCGGAAAATTAAAAGAAGCCGATATTACGGAAACGACCATGGAAAATTATTTATATCCCTCTGTTGCAGAAGATGTGGATTTATTAATCCGTACAGGCGGGGAATCCCGGATTTCTAATTTTTTACTGTGGCAAACTTCATATAGCGAACTATACTTTACGCCGGTGCTTTGGCCGGACTTTACAGAAAATGAATTAAAAAAGGCAATCTGTTGGTACACAGGAAGAGACCGCAGGTTTGGCGGTTTAACAGGGGAGACTACATGAAAACACGGATTATAACAGCTATAATCGGAGTCATAGCCGTACTTGGACTTGTGGCAGCAGGTGGCTGGTTTCTTACAACCGCAGTGTTCATTGTTGCGGCTTTAAGTCTTTTTGAATACAAAGAGATGTTGGCGCATTTGGATATTCTCATATACAGAGATGTGGCAGTGGGATTTTTGGCTTGTGTTATCGGGGTGACCGGTTTTTATTCTCTCCGTATTTTTTTGGCACTGATAATACTGACTTTTGTCGGCATTCTTTGTCTGGTGCCTTTTATAAAAAAACAGGATTTGCACCGGTTTATATATACGGTCTTCGGGATTCTTTACTTCGGTATCGGTTTCGGTTCACTTTCCATATTAAGAGGAAGTGGTGAGTTTGCACCGGTCGGGGGACTCACCTTAGAATCAGGTGTATTTTTTATCATGTTGTCTCTGGCAGGTACTTGGGCAAGTGATACCTTTGCTTTTTTTGTGGGTAAGAAGTGGGGACGGCACAAGATGGCACCTCATATCAGTCCTAACAAAACAATAGAAGGACTCCTCGGTGGGATGGCAGGTACGGTCATCTGTTGTTTCGCACTTTCCGGAGCAGCGGGCTTTTCTATGGCAGAAGGTTTCTTTTTGGGGATTTTCGTAGCCATTGCGGCACCGATGGGAGACTTATTTGAATCTTATATGAAACGGGTCTGTGATGTGAAAGATTCAGGAAAACTTTTGCCCGGACATGGCGGACTGATGGATCGTTTTGACAGTCTTCTTTTTGTCGCGCCTGTAGTTCTCGGCTTTTTGTGTATCGTCAGATAATGGAGTGAAAATGAAAGAAATAGCAGTACTCGGAAGTACAGGTTCTATCGGAAAACAGACTTTGGATGTAATAAGAGCACATCCGGAACGTTTTCATGCATCGGTAATTGCTGCTAAAACTAATATAGAAATGCTCGAAGAACAGGCTATGGAATTTCAGCCCAATGCCATTGTGATTACCGATGAAGAAGCAGGAAAACGGTTCAGAGAGATATATGACGGCAAGGCTGACATTTTTTGTGGAGAAAAGGCTCTTGCAAAAATCGTAGCGCGAGATGATGTCGATACGGTTCTTGTGGCGGTGACAGGTATAGCCGGACTGGAGCCTGCACTGGCGGCCATTGAGGCAGGTAAAGAAATTGCGTTGGCTAACAAAGAAACACTGGTAGCCGGCGGAAAACTTGTCATGGAAGCGGCACGCCAAAAAGAAATAAATATAATCCCTGTGGATAGTGAGCACAGTGCCATATTCCAATCCCTTTTGGGGCAGGATAAAAAGGCGGTTCATAATCTTATTTTAACGGCTTCGGGAGGTCCTTTCCGGGGAAAGAAAAAAGAAGAATTAAAACATGTTACATTAGAAGATGCCATGAAGCATCCCACATGGAGCATGGGAAGAAAAGTAACTTTAGACTCGGCAACCATGTTTAACAAAGGCCTCGAGGTAATTGAAGCACATTGGCTTTTCAACGTGGATTACGATCATATCAAAGTGTTGATACAACCGCAAAGCCTGATTCATTCTATGGTGGAATATGAAGACGGATCAATTATCGCCCAGATAGGAAATCCTGATATGCGACTTCCTATCCAGTTTGCACTGACTTATCCGGAACGTATTTTTTCCCCGTCGCGTGAATTTTTGGATTGGACACAAATAATGTCTGTAGTTATCGAACAGCCGGACACAGATACATTCCGCTCTTTGAGACTTGCCTATGAGGCGGGAAAAACAGGCGGAAATGCAACCACTGTATTTAATGCGGCTAATGAAGAGGCCATTTCGGGATTCATAAACGGACAGATTTCATTCTTGGAAATCTTCGATGTTGTAGAAGAAACACTGAACAGAAATGTTTTTTATGAAATTCATTCATTGGAAGACTTGCGGCAGGCTGATTTGACAGCCAGAAAAACAGCCGGACAGATTATTAATAAAGGATACTCATGTTAAATACAATATTGGCGCCTGTATTTGTATTTGCCATAATCGTTATTGTCCATGAAGGCGGACATTTTATTATGGCAAAACTGACAGGCATGAAAGTGGAAGAATTTGCAGTCGGCTTCGGGCCGAAAATATTTTCTAAAAAAAGAGGAGAAACATTGTACTCTCTGCGCTGTATTCCACTGGGCGGTTATAACAAAATAGCAGGTATGACACCGGGAGAAAATGAAGATCCCCGTGCTTTTTCAAATCGACCTGTATGGGCAAGACTGCTCGTTATATCAGCAGGTTCTGTCTTTAATATTCTGCTCGCGTTTTTTATTTTTATGAGCATTTTTTCAGTTAACGGGCTATATACCTTTAAAGACGAACCGGTAGTAGGCTCCGTTTTAGAAAACAGCTCAGCTCATCATGCGGGAGTTGCCAAAGGAGATATAATATGCACCATTAACGGACATAAGATTATAAAATGGAGTGATATCGGTCCATGTGTTTCTGACCGGGCGGGTCGTGTTTTAACGGTAGAAATTGAAAGCGCCGGACAAATGAAAAAGGTGACTGTCATTCCCCAGGATAACGGAGAGGGAAGAGCCGTAATGGGGATCACACCTCAGATGGACAGAAAAAACGTGTCTTTTATAGAAGCTGCCCGTTTGAGTTATGACAGATGCGCATTTATTTTAGCTCAAATTATTGGCGGATTGCAGCAGATATTTACAGGGACGTCCGGCGATGTGGCAGGACCTATCGGAGTGGCCCGTATGGCCGGTACTGTTGCGGAAGCAGGTATTACGGCTTTATTTACTTTTATTGCATTGCTCAGCCTGAATTTGGTTTTTTTGAATTTATTGCCTGTTCCGCTTTTAGACGGTGGATTATTTCTGTTAACCTTACTGGAAGAGGTTTATGGAAAAAAACTTCCTGAAAAAAGTTTATATTACATACAGGCACTGGGTGTCACAGTGATAGCTTTTTTGTTTTTGTTGGCGATGTTTAACGATATTTCTTCGATATTTAAATGATAAAGGTGATGGAATGAGTCTTACAAGACAAGTGAAGGTGGGGAATGTAGCTATAGGCGGCGGTGCACCTGTTGCCATTCAGTCTATGAGTACATTCAGTCCGGTAGAAACTCATTTTGCAGCCACGCAGATTAATGCATTATATGAGGCCGGAGCCGATATTGTCAGAGTTGCTGTCCCCGATAAAAAAGCGGCAGAAGCCGTCGGAGAGTTAAGAAAAAGAGTTAAGTTGCCCTTGGTGGCAGATATTCATTTTGATTATCGTCTGGCGCTCACGGCTATGGAATCAGGGATTGATGCACTTCGTATCAACCCGGGCAATATAGGGAAAAGAGAAAATGTCGTAAAAGTTGTGTCCATGGCCAAGGAGAAGCATATTCCTATCAGAATCGGAATCAATGCCGGTTCTTTGCCGGAACCTGTTCTGGAAGCATATGGCGGTCATCCGACGGCAGAGGGAATGGTGGCTGCGGCCTTAGAGCATGTAAAAATATTGGAAGAAGAAAGTTTTTACGATATCGTTATTTCTGTAAAATCTACGGATGTTCCCATGATGGTGAAAGCGAACCGTATGCTTCATGAAAAAGTAAATTATCCTCTCCATTTGGGGGTGACAGAGGCAGGAACCTTGTACAGAGGTACGATAAAATCTTCTGTAGGAATCGGAGCACTGCTTTTGGATGGTATTGGTGATACAATAAGAGTATCTTTGACGGACGATCCCCTGAAAGAAGTTAAAGCGGCAAAGGAAATATTAAGTTCTGCCGGCTTGCAGCAATACGGTCCGGTTCTGATTTCTTGTCCGACCTGCGGGCGGACACAGGTAAACCTGATTGAAATGGCACAGGAGGTAGAAGCCCGGCTTGAAGGTTTGAAAAAGCCGATTCGCGTAGCGGTGATGGGTTGTGCCGTCAACGGACCCGGAGAAGCCAGAGAGGCAGATTTCGGTATTGCCGGCGGAAAAGGCACAGGACTGCTTTTCAGAAAAGGAAAAGTAATCCGCAGTGTACCGGAAAGTGAATTGATTGATGCTTTGATGGAAGAAATTGAAAATGATGAAAGCAGAGGAAAATAAAAATGTTAGCATCCAGATTATATAGCCCGACGTTAAGAGAAATTCCGGCCGATGCAGTTGTAATCAGCCATAAATACATGCTTAAAGCAGGAATGATGAGAAAAATTTCCAGCGGATTTTATGCGTTTTTGCCGTTAGCACTCCGCTCTATCCGCAAGGTTGAACACATTATACGTGAAGAAATGCAGGCTATCGGCTGTCAGGAGATATTGATGCCGATTGTACAGCCGGCGGAGCTTTGGCAACAGTCGGGACGATGGGATGTATATGGTGAGGAGATGGTTAAATTTTTGGACCGTCATAATCACGAATATTGTCTGGGGCCGACACACGAAGAACTGGTGACAACCTTGACGCATATGGATACCTCTTCGTATAAACAGCTTCCGGTTTCTCTTTATCAGATTCAAAATAAATACCGTGATGAAAAAAGACCCCGCTTCGGGTTGATGCGGAGTCGCGAATTTATCATGAAAGATGCCTATACCTTTGATATGAATCAGGAAGGTTTGGATAAACAGTATCAACTCATGTATGATGCGTATACCAAAATTTTTACCCGTTGCGGTTTAGATTTCAGACCTGTGGTAGCAGATTCCGGAGCTATCGGCGGAAGCGGTTCGCATGAGTTTGAAGTCATTGCAGAATCGGGGGAAGCGGATATTGCTTATTGCAAAAATTGTGATTTTGCAGCCAATACAGAGGCGGTAGAACCGAATACACTGCCTTGCGATATCCGTAATGAAAAAGAAAAAGAAATTATAGAAACACCCGGACAACATACAATAGAAATGGTTTGCCGGTTCTTGGGGACACCTGTTGAACAATCTGTTAAAGCTGTTGTATATAAACTGGACGATACGGTGGTTCTTGCGTTGGTTCGTGGCGATCATGAAGTCAATGAAGTTCGTCTCCAAAACTTATACGGAGCCGTTCAAATGGATATGGCAACAGAAGAAGATTTGAAACGGTGCGGGCTGACGGCGGGCTATATAAGTCCGATCGGTTTGAAAAAAGTAGAAAACTTTGATATCATCGCCGATAAAACAGTGATGGAGATGGAGGATGTCTGCTGCGGCGCTAATGCGGTGGACAAACACTTCATTCATGTCAATCCGAAAAGAGATTTTGATTCTGTAAAAGTAGAAACAATCCGCCTCATTACACCGACAGATGTTTGCCCGGTCTGCGGAGGGAAGATTGAACTGAAAAAAGGAATTGAAGTGGGTCAGGTCTTTAAGCTGGGAACGAAATACAGTGAAAAATTAGGATGCACTTATTTAGATAATAACGGGAAATCCCACCCGATGGTCATGGGTTGTTACGGTATAGGAGTTACCCGTACCGTCGCTGCTTCTATTGAACAGAATCATGACGATGACGGAATTATCTGGCCGGTAGCTATTGCACCTTATGAAGTGGTGATTATACCTGCCAACAATAAAGACGAAGACGTAATGACTGCGGCAAAGACACTTTACAGAGAAATGACGGGTAACAGCGATGAAGTAGTTCTTGATGACAGAAACGAGAGAGCAGGTATTAAGTTTAAAGATGCGGATCTTATAGGCTATCCTGTACGTGTGACCATCGGGAAAAAATGGAAAGAGGACGGTGTTGTTGAAATTAAACTGCGCCGCAATGGAGAAGTGACAGAAGTTCCTTTAGAAGCATGCAAGGATAAAGTTTTTGAAATCCTCGGACGTTTGCATCAAGATAACTTATAACCGGTGCCCTGTCATGAATGAAAAAGAATTGGAAGCTCTTTTGGAAGAGGCAACGAAGACGGATAAAAATCTGGCCCGTCTTTTTAACGGAAAAATGACAGTGTCTCGTAGTCCGGCAGAGAAAAGAATAAAAGCGGACACACCGCTTTATGATGACCTGGCAGATACAAGATATATAGAAAGTCTATCGGATTGCATACAAAAGAGGATTCATGGTTCCCGCTTTGTAAAATGGTATCGTTTACTGGTGAATTCTGATAAAAAGGTGTGATTGTCTATGGCAGAAGGGTTGCGCGGGACAGTAGAAACCATCATTTTTACAAGCCGTGACGGGGGTTTTTGCATTTTCCGTATGAGTGAATATGAAAGCGGAAGTCCTGTCACCGTTACAGGAAACATAAGGATTCCTTATGTGGGAGAAAAAGTTTTAGTCAGGGGGTGCTGGGTGCGGCATCCCCGTTTTGGCATGCAATTAAAAGCGGATGTATTAGAACAGATAAAGCCGGAAAAGACCGAAGAAATAGAACAGTTTTTATCATCGGGAATGATTGCCGGCATCGGTCCGGCGATGGCCAAAAAGATTGTGTCCCATTTCGGAAAACAAACACTGGATATATTCGAAAATCATATAGATTTACTTTCTGAAATTCCCGGAATAGGGAAAAAGACACTTGAAAAAATTAAAAGTTCTTATTCGGGGATAGGGGCATTACAAGAAATAGTCATGTTTCTGCAATCCTTGGGAATACCTGAACGTTTTGCTTTGCCGATGAATCAAATGTACGGAGAAAATGTCATGCGTGTCGTTCGGGAAGAACCGTACCGCATGATAGGTGAAATATCCGGACTCAATTTTAAATTTGTCGATAAAATGGCACTTTCGGAAGGAATTCCGGCAGATCATGAGGATCGCATTGTTCATGGTATTTATTATGTGTTGGCAAGAGCAGGAACAACAGGACATGTTTGCGGACCGGCAAATGATGTCTATGAAGCGGTGGCGGGGCTTCTGAATTTGAGTGCAGAAGATGTGTCGTCCATTGCACAGACCGCAGTAGATACAGGAGAAATACCTTCTGTTGTTTATGATATGGAACGATATTTATATTTACCGTATCTATACGAAGCAGAAACGGAAGCGGCCCTGCGTATTAAGGACATGAGTGAAGATGACAGAGAAATAGGGAATGCTTCCCTGGCCATTGAAAAGTTCGAGCGGGAACATGGTTTTTCCTTAGAAAAGAAACAAAAAGAAGCAGTAAAAGAATCGATGAAATCGGGAGTGATGGTTATTACCGGCGGCCCCGGTACAGGAAAAACGACCTTGATCCAGGCTATTATCGGAGCGGCTGAGCAATACGGTGTTAAAGTAAAATTGATGGCACCGACCGGAAGGGCAGCCAAACGTCTGGCTATATCAAGCGGACGGAATGCGGATACTATTCATAAAGCACTGGAAGCTTCTATGCGTGATCACGGGCATACTTACTTTGAAAAAAATGAAGCAGAACCGTTAGAAGAAGACCTTATTATTGTAGATGAAGCCTCTATGCTCGATATTTCACTTTTTTATCATTTGCTTTGTGCATTAAAGCCGGAGGCCCGCCTTATTCTGGTGGGAGATATCGATCAGTTACCTCCCGTAGGTCCGGGAATGCCGCTTAAGGATTTGATACAGTGGGGGAATATCCCGGTGGTAAAACTGGATCATATTTTCCGACAAGAGGAGGGAAGCGGAATTATTGAAAATGCGGCCCGTATCAGGACAGGCCGGACTTGCGTATCTGATTTGAAAGGTGAATTCAGCGTTATATATACCGGAAATGATGAAGAAGCATATCAGACCGCTATTCATTTATGCCAAGATTTTGACTATGGAAATGAAAAAAATAAAATGAGTATGCAGGTACTCTCACCTATGTATAAAGGCATATGCGGTGTTGATCATCTGAACCGTTCTATACAAAAACTGATTCAAAAAGAAGAAATCGGTGAAACTGTAAAATACAGACCCGGTGATAAGGTCATGCAGACCAGAAATGATTATGAGAAAGGCGTATATAACGGAGATACCGGTATTGTATGGGCCGTGACACCACAAAAAATATTTGTCCGTTATTCGGAAAAAGAAGTCGTATATGAAGGGCAGGAAAAGATGGATATCCGGCTGGCCTATGCGATTACCGTTCACAAAAGCCAGGGCAGCGAATATGATACGGTGGTCTTCCTTCTTCGCCCCTCCCAATACATTATGTTGCAAAGAAATCTTTTATATACCGGCATAACACGGGCAAGAAAAAAGACGATTCTGATTACGACAGAACCGGCATTAAAAAGAGCGGTGGAAAATTTTGAAATAAATAAACGATACAGTCTGTTTTTGCCGTTATTGCGAAATGAGGTATCCTGATGGGGATTTTGGGAGATATACGGCGGATTTTGTATCCTGTGACCTGCCCGGGATGCGGAAAGGTTATGGAAGATTCTTTTTGGTGTGAATCGTGCTTGAGGAGGTGTTGGAATCCTCGTATGATATCAGGCTCGCCGTCGAAATATATGAAGGGCTGTTATACTCTTTGCAATTACAGCGGCGGTGTGCGGAATGCAGTGATTCAATTGAAATATAACGGAAACAGGGCGAGAGGGAAAAGTTTTTTTGACCTGCTTAATCGTTTTCCCTGGTGGGAGCGGATTAAAGATTGCGACCTTGTACTGCCTGTACCGGTTTCCAAAAGCCGGCGCAAAGACAGGGGATATAATCAGGTGGACCTGATATTTCAAAAATGGATGGAACAAAAAAATATGACATATCTGGCGCAAGGGTTAATCTGCATGAGACATACAAACACACAATCCCTTTTAACCAAAACAGAGAGATATGAAAATATGAAAGGGGTATTTCATATAAATAAAGGTGTCGATGTGAAAGGGAAAAATATTCTTCTCGTAGATGATGTCTATACGACAGGAGCAACGATGGAGGCAGCTGCTCATGAACTGAAACGTGCAGGAGCGGAATCAGTTATAGGATTGACGATAGCAAGCGGAGCAAAATAAAAGACGGCTGATTTTACTCAGTCGTCTTTTATTTTGTTGTACTTATTTAGTGATTGACGTATCATGAAAAATAACTTTGATAAAAGCGGATATAACGTCCGGGTCAAATAAAATTCCGGATCCGCTGAAAATGTCTCTTGTGACATCTGCTTTCGATTTATTTTTAAAATCGGGAGAAGAATAAATTACATCATCATAGTAGCTTGCCAAGGAAATAATCCGTGCGCCTAAAGGAATATTTACATTTTTTAAATGTTTCGGAAATCCCGTGCCGTCCCAACGTTCATGATGAAAACGGATATAAGGAATAAGTTCCTGGCATCCCGGACATGATTCAAGCATATTGGCACCGAGGTCGGGGTGCTTTTTGTAGAGTTGCAATTCTCTTCTCGACAGATAAGGGGCTTTGTCTAGTATAGAATTAGGAACACAAAGAAGACCGATATCGTGAAGCAGTCCGGCGTAACGGATTAAACGAATATCATCTGTAGGCAGCCGCATATACACGGCAGTGGCAGCAGAATGGTTGGAAACACGAATCGCATGTTCATAAAGATTTCTTGATTTCATTTGAAGGAGATCAAGAAAGTGTGAAACGATTGTATCAAGTTTGTATTGATTACTTTTCGAAGTATATAATGACTGAAATAGAGAAGAACTGTACATAAGAATTTCCTTAATGATTATAATTACGTCTGTGTATGTGACAGATTATTATACATGACCCTTGCGCTTCAACCAGGCACTCATGTAGGAGCACTCAGAGCGAATCCGATAGCCTTGTTCAGTTGCCCAATGGAAAGCTTCTGCAGCGAGAGTGGCGGCAAGTCCCTGACCCGATAAAACGGGCGGAACTTTCGTATGAAGAACGGTAAAACAGTTATTTTCTAAAGAATATTCTAAATAAGAGTCTCCTTTTGGATTTTCAATTTTGAAAAGATGATGTATCAAATCATGAGTAACCATAGAGAACTCCTTTTTTGATTATAAATTATATTCTACTAGCTGAGAGATACCCCGTCAAAGAAAAAAGCAAAGTATATCAAATCTGTATAATGGTTATATATTCAATGCATGACAGAGCGGATATGACAAGGGCATAGTTTACAGCGAATGATTTTTCTTATGCTATAATCATTATACGGCTTTATCAAAAAATCTACATCACAGTAAAAATTTATATATCCCTAAAAATATTTCAATAAAAAACATCAGTTCGTATGCATAACGAATCTGCAGGAAAGGACGCTATAAGTGAAAAAATTTAAAATTACCTATCTTCATCACAGCGGTTTTATTTGTGAGCTGGAAAATGCAATTCTTGTATTTGATTATTACATGGACACAGAAGGAAAGCTTGACCGACTTTTAAAAACAAGCAATAAACCTCTATATTTTTTTGTAAGCCATTTTCATGCCGATCATTTTAATCCGGAGATTAGCCGCTATGAAGAGAAAGCTGCCGGGTATTTTCTTCATAGCGACTGTACCTTGCCGGTAAAGAATACGGTACGGCTTCATTATCTGGAACCGGGTGAGTTTACATCAGTGAATGAATTTCAAGTAAAAATGTATGGTTCTACCGATGCGGGCGGTTCTTTTTGGATTACCCATCCGGACGTGACGATTTTCCATGCCGGTGATTTAAACTGGTGGCACTGGGCAGGAGAAAGTGATGCGGATAATTTAATGGCAAGAGATGAATATTTTAAAGAGCTGGAAAAATTATCAGGTAAACAAGTTGATATTGCCTTCTTTCCCGTAGATGCCAGACAAGCTGTAGCCAGAGAATGGGGCGTCAAAGCTTTTTTGGAAACGGTGACAGTGAAAACACTGCTTGTGCCGATGCATGCTTTCGGGCGCCGTTGGGCACCGTCCTATGAATTCCGTTGGCGTTTTCCCGATACACCGCTTTGGATACCGGAAAAAGAAGGAGATATATATGAAGGAGAGGCAAGATGAACTATACCTGGATTTATATCATGATTCTTATGTTTGCCGGCAATTTCGTTTTGCAGATGGTTCCTCTTCTTTATTATTTTGAGGCTGTTATTATCATCAATTTGCTCGTGCTTGCCGGTGCTTATTTTATCTTAAGGCGTGACAGTCTTTCCGATTTCCGCGGAAATATACTTTTTATGGCAGGACTTACGGTCATTAATATCATGACGGATTTGGGAATCATGTCGAGCTCTCTTTCGTGGATAGCCTTTGGGGCTCTTCTTGTCTGGTCCATGACCGGCGGCGGGCGAAGATAAAAAAGACAGAAAGCAGAACCATTTTCATTTCGTAAAGGAAATAGGGTTCTGTTTTTTTTATCGGTATAAAAATAAATAAATGTATAAATGGAGACTTTCAATAAGAGCGTTAACAAAAGCAAAAAGAGGGGAAACAAGAGTCTGAAAGGCATTGGAAATATTGAATTTATCGGTGTTCTGATAGGTTTTATGACCTTGACAATAAAATGTAAAAATTCTAAAATTAAAACAGTCAATCGTAAGATTGCACTTTTTTAGTGTTTATTCTCTTAACAAACAATAAATAATAAAAGAAACGAGGTGAATAAATTGACGAGAGATGAAATATTACTTTATGTGATTGTGTCCTGCATAGTTACTGCCATAGTGAGTGTAGGAATAGGATACTTGCTACGTAAACGTATTGCTGAAGCAAGAATTGGCTCTGCTGAGGAAAAAGCGGATTCTATCATGAAAGAAGCCGAAAAAAGCAGAGAAAGTGCTTTGCGTGAAGCTGAAACGCTGAAAAAAGAAACATTGGTACAGACTCGGGAAGAAATGCATAAATTGCGCGAAACGGTGGAACGGGAAAGCCGGGAACGCCGTGATGAATTGCAAAAGTATGAACAGCGTCTGGTCCAAAAGGAAAATAATCTGGATCAAAGAAGTGGAAATTTGGAACAAAGAGAGCTTTCTCTGGCGAAAAAAGAAAGCCAGGTCAAGGTACAAAAAGAAAAAGCAGAGGCTCTTTATGTAGAACAACAAGCTAAACTGGAAGAGATTTCCCAACTGTCCCGGGAGCAGGCAAAGGATATGATTTTGGACAGGATAAATGAAGAGCTTACTCATGAAAAAGCACTACGGATCCGGGAAAATGAAGAGGAAATCAAAGAAATAGCAGATACCAAGGCGCGGGAAATTGTAGCGTCAGCGATTCAGAGAAACGCAGCAGATACCGTATCTGAAACAACTGTATCTGTAGTATCTCTTCCGAATGAAGAAATGAAAGGGCGTATCATCGGCAGAGAAGGCCGAAATATCCGTGCTATTGAAACACTTACAGGGGTAGATTTGATTATTGATGATACACCTGAAGCCGTTATTTTATCCTGCTTTGATCCGATACGCCGTGAAATTGCACGGCTTTCTCTTGAGAATCTTGTAAAGGACGGGCGTATTCATCCAGCAAGAATCGAAGAAGTGGTTGAAAAGACGAGAAAAGAAGTCGACAAAGCAATCCGGGAAGCCGGCGAGGAAGCGGTTCTCCAGTGTGGTATTCGTGGTATGCATCCCGAACTTGTAAAAGTTTTGGGACGTCTGAAATACAGAACCAGCTATGGACAGAATGTGTTACAGCATTGCATCGATACGGCTTATTTTTCCGGAATTCTCGCAGCAGAAGTCGGTGCGGATGCAGATATGGCACGACGGGCCGGTTTGCTGCATGATATAGGAAAAGCCGTTGATCGTGAACAGGAAGGTACCCATGTAGAATTGGGGGTAGAGCTGGCACAGAAATATAAAGAACCGCCCCAGGTTATTAATGCCATTGCTTCCCACCATGGAGACACTGAAGCGGTTTATGTGGAATCTGTCTTGGTGGCGGCAGCGGATGCTATTTCCGCAGCAAGACCGGGCGCCCGAAGAGAAACCTTGGAAAATTACATCAAAAGGCTGACAAAGCTGGAAGATATTGCCAAGTCTTTTTCAGGGGTCGCAAGTTGCTATGCCATCCAGGCGGGACGTGAGCTTCGCGTAATTGTTAAGCCTGAAAAAGTAAATGAGGATCAAGCGGTTATTTTATCCCATGACATTGCACAGCGGATTGAAAAAGAATTGCAGTATCCCGGACAGGTAAAAGTTGTTATTATCAGAGAAACAAGAGCAACGGATTTTGCAAAATAAGAAAAGAGTTCCTTCGGGAACTCTTTTTTTGTGAAATGATTATCGTAAAAAAGACGGTGTGATATAATAATTTCGAGTTGAAAATCAATTGAATTTATAATGAGGTCTGATATGAATAGAGAAGATTTGGATGAGCAGTTAAAAGAAAATGGTCTGGCTCCGAAGCATAAAGAACCGTCTTTCCGGGTGGGACAAAGAAAATTGGCATTATTGGCAGCAGCACTTATCATTGCAGGAGGTGCGGGCGGCTGTTTTTTTGGCGGACATTTCGGTAAGGGAAATAACGACAGCACTACGCCCGGGACATATACTTTTCCGCAGACGGAACAAAAACAAATGCAGGACTTACCGACAATCAGAAATACAGCAGTGGTACAAGCCGTTAAAGAAGTCGGACCTGCCGTTGTCGGGATTACTACAAGAGTATATGACAGAGACATTTTTAACCGCCGCATCGGAGTGGGGCAAAATGTAGGATCGGGAGTTATTTTTGATAAAAAGGGATATATTGTCACAAACAATCATGTCGTTTCAGGAGGAACGGATGTCAATGTATCTTTATCAAACGGAACCACTGTCACCGGAAAAGTGGTGGGGACCGATCCCTCTACGGATTTGGCGGTAGTCAAAATAGACGGTGTGGAAAATTTACCGGTGGCTATATTGGGAGATTCTGATGCCCTTCAGGTGGGAGAAACCGCTATTGCCATTGGGAACCCGTTGGGATTGGAATTTCAGGGGACAGTCACAGTCGGGGTAATTAGTGCGGTCAATCGCTCACTGGATGATATTGACCAGCGGTTTAAGCTGATACAAACCGATGCGGCAATCAATCCCGGTAACTCCGGCGGAGCGCTTGTCACTGCTGACGGTAAAGTAGTCGGTATTAATAGTGCAAAGATTTCTCATGCCGGTGTGGAAGGTATGGGATTTGCTATTCCTATCAACCAGGCGAAAGGGATTATTGAGCAGTTAATTGCATATGGAAAAGTGAACCGTGCCTATTTGGGCGTGTATGCAGCCGATAAAGATATTGCAGCCCGCTACGGGTATCAATGGGAGCATGACGGCGGTGTACTGGTTATGAAAATTGTAAGACATAGTCCGCTTAGTGTAAGTGATATACGGGTAGGGGACTATATCATGTCGATTGACGGGAAAGAAATACATACGGTTACTGACATGAGGGATATTATCGATTCTCATCGCCCGGGAGATAAAATAAGCCTTACTTATGAACATAATGGCGGAGTATATGAGACGGAAATCATTTTGGCGGCAACTCCGGAGAATAACCGAGAATGAAAATTTCTCTGTTGGTTATTGGAAAAATAAAAGAAAAATGGATGCGTATGGGAATCGGTGAGTATGAGAAACGCCTTAAGCCGTTTCTCAAGATGGAACTCATTGAGCATGAAGAAGAAAAGATGCCGGGAAATCCGTCACCGGCAATTAAGGAACAAATTATGGAAAAAGAAGGAGATAAACTTCTTAAAGCTGTTTCCGATAGTGATTGCGTGATTTTATTGGATACGGAAGGGACAGCTTTTTCTTCGGAAGAATTGGCTGCGTGGCTGCAGGACAAGATGGTGCAGGGGACGAGTCACTTTTATTTCATGATTGGCGGTCCTTACGGAAATGGAGCGAATATAAAAAAAAGAGCAGATTTAAAAATTTCTATAGGCTCAATGACTTTTACGCACCAAATGGCAAGACTGATTTTGTTTGAACAGCTGTACAGAGCGATGAAAATTAACCGCCATGAACCGTATCATTTATGAAAAGAAATCAAGAAAAGCTGACGAATCTTGATTGGAAGTCTTTGTATTTTATTTTGCCATAATGAAAAAAATTCGTTAAAATAGAAATAGGAAATCCAGCAATGACAGGAGGAATGACATATGGAAGAAAAAAAGATTAAAGCCAAGGATTTTATGACGAAATATGTTTTCAGTATTCCACCGGATGTAACGGTACAGGAACTGGTCGGATTATTTGCCACACATCCTATTAGTGCCGTACCCGTTACAGGAGATGATAATGAATTATTAGGCATTGTTTCGGAAGGAGATCTTCTGTATAAGAAGGTGAAACCGAGAGTACCCGCATACCTTGATGTATTGGGAGCCAATATTTATTATTGCGGATTTGGCCGTTACGAAAAATCGTTCAGAAAGCTTCTGGCAACGAAAGCCGCTGATCTGATGACAAGAGATGTCCGCTGTGTAACTCCCGAGACAGATATGGAAACGATTATGAATCTTATGATAGATGAGCACTTAAAAACCGTACCTGTCGTAGAAAAACCGAATAAGCTTGTAGGAATCATTACCAGACATGATATTTTAGGAGCCATTGCGGCAACGGAATTGGAAGAAACGGTGAAAGCTAAAAATGAAGAATAGAAGAGGGGGGAGAATCCCCCCTCTTTTTAGTTGCTGTTTTTGGAAAGAATAAAAGCAGCGGATTTTTCTTTTCTTGAAAACATTTCTTTTTTTTGCTATGCTACGAATGACTTTTATCTTATAATATAACTAATTATAATAAAAACAGTATCAATTTAAAAATAATGGAGTGATATTTTTGGAAAAGTTAGTGATTCAGGGAGGACACCCGCTTCGGGGTACGGTCCGTGTATCCAGCGCAAAAAATGCAGTCTTGCCGATTATCGTGGCAACGATGCTTCCTGCAACACCGGCGACTATAGTAGATGCACCTAATTTAGATGACGTAATTACAATTTGCAGTGTTTTGGAGTCACTGGGAATGAAAGTGACTTATGAAGATCACAGGATTACTTTTGATTCGTCAGGACTCGATAAAACAGAAGCATCTTACGAGCTTATGAGCAAGATGCGTGCCTCTTTTTTAATTATGGGGCCTCTTTTAGCACGAATGGGTCATGCAAGAATTGCACTTCCCGGTGGATGCATGATTGGCAGTCGTCCTATAGATTTGCATCTGAAAGCTTTTGAGGCCATGGGGGCGGAGATTCATGTGGGAAATGGTTTTGTCGAAGGTCGTGCACCCGGCGGATTAAAGGGCAATACAATTTATCTGGATTTTCCCAGTGTGGGAGCTACAGAAAATATCGTAATGGCGGCGGCTACAGCACAGGGACGGACAGTTATTGAAAATGCCGCAGAAGAACCGGAAATTGTTGATTTGGTAACATTTTTGAACAGCATGGGAGCCAATATTAAAGGGGCAGGGACGAACGTAATCCGTATAGAAGGGGTGAAAGAGCTGTCCGGGGTAGAACATACTGTTATTCCCGACCGTATTGAAGCGGGTACATTTATGATTGCTGCTGCTATGGCAGGCGGTGATGTGCTTGTATCAAATGTTTTGACAGAACACCTGAAGCCACTATTGGCGAAACTGAACGAGGCGGGAGTCAAGGTAATTAAAGAAATTGACAGTGTAAGAGTAATCAGTGACGGGAAAATTCGTTCTACGGATATCAAAACTCTGCCATATCCCGGGTTTCCGACAGATTTACAAGCTCAGTTTATGGCACTCCTGACTATTGGTGACGGAATCAGCCGTGTAACAGAAACAGTATTTGAAAACCGTTTTATGCATGTCGGTGAATTGCAAAGAATGGGAGCCTCTATCCGTGTAGAGGGGCGGACAGCACATATACGGGGCGTTCCCTTTTTGAAAGGAGCCTTTGTAAGAGCAACGGATTTACGTGCCGGTGCCGCTTTAACATTGGCAGGGCTTGCAGCTCACGGACAAACGGAAATCGGTGAATTGCATCATATCGACCGCGGATACGATCATCTTGTGGAAAAGTTGCAAGGGTTAGGAGCTGACATTGTCCGTGTCAATGAAGATTGATAAGATCATAACCGAAAAAAAATCACCTGTTGCACAACGGTCATTTCTTGACTGGATAGGCTCATTCGGTGCGGAAGATATCGGAGTGGACTTTGGAACATCCAATATCGTGATTTATGTAAAAAATAAAGGTTTGGTATTCCCCGAAGCCTCTGTTGTGGCTAAATATAAAAAAACGGACCAGATGTTTACTTATGGAATAAAAGCCGAAGAAATGGAAGGCCGGGCTCCTCGGGAAATTGAGATTATAAGACCTATGGAAACAGGGGCGATTGTGGATTATCCGAGCGCCGCTTACCTTTTGAACTCGGTAGTCAACCAGTCATATCTGAAAGGAATGTTTTTTCATCCCCGGTTGCTGATGTGCGTACCCAGGGGGATATCCCGGGTGCAACGAAGGGCCCTGTTGGAAGCATCAGTGGCGATTGGTGCCAGAAAAACCGTTTTGATAGAACAGCCTTTGGCGGCAGTCATGGGACTTGGGGTCAAAACGAATACTATGAAAGGCATGCTTATTGCGGATATAGGGGGCGGAGCAGCCAAAGCAGCCATTGTGTCGAAGTATGGTATTGTGAGAAGCAGTTTTTCCAATGCGGCCGGTCTCAAAATGGACGAAGCGATTGTTAATGTGATTATGGATAAATATCATGTGCGTATCAGCAGAAAATCGGGAGAAACGCTGAAAATTGCTTTGGGAATAGAGTGGGATCTGAATAAAACATCAAAAGTTCATGAAGTGTCCGGTATTTCCGCAATGACAGGTTTACCTGTAAAAATTGTAGTAACCGCCGAAGATATAGCACAAGGACTGAATCCTATTTTGTATGAAATATTTTCACAAGTGACGGAAGTTATTCAACAAGCTCCTCCGGATATTCTGGAAAATATACGGGAAAATGGGATTGTACTTACCGGAGGCATTGCACAGATGAAAGGACTGGTCGGTGTTATGGAAACCGTAACAGATATGCCGGTACATGTAGCGGATCATCCGTCCTATGTCAATGCCGTAGGGGCAGGATCTGCTTTAGAATATATGGACTATTTCCGTGATTCTTTACAGGATTTACATTAATATGAGAGGGGCCGAAGAGGCTTCCCTTTTTCGTTTGTTTGCTGAAATCCGGCAGATGTGAAAAAATTGAAAAAATGTTAAAATAAAAAATAAAGCATTTATGAAAGGAAGGACAACTGATGAAACTTTCAAGAAAATTAGGAATAGCAATGCTCGTTGTCGCAAGTGTTTGTGGAGCAGCTATTGCATATGCATCAGGAATTATACAGCAGAAGTCTGTTTTGGAAGGAACGGTTATATCTGTGGTAGCACCGGGAACAACAGTCCGGGAGGGCGATGTTTTAGCAACTGTCAATTCCCTGGCGGGACCGGTGCCGGCAGCCCGTGCAGAGGCAGATGGAGTGGTTAAAGAAGTTATGGTAGAAAAAGGGCAAAAGATAAATAAACAGGATTTGGTTGCCACTGTAGAATCTCGTTAAGTGGGAGAAGATAATGAATTTTTGGAAAAGCAGGTATAAATCTTTTATAATAGCCGTTTGTCTTTCTGCAACCGGATACATGTCCGCTGTGGCGGAAGAATTTCTTCCTGTTTCAGAGGTTCATGAAGGTATGCATGGTTATGCTAAAACGGTAGTCCATGGTACAGATATTGAAACTTTTGACGTGGATGTGCTGGGAATAATGAAAAAGAAAGGGGCGACCGGGGGCGATTTAGTTCTTGTTAAGGTATCAGGCCCGTTGATTGATAAAACAGAAGGGATTGCCCAAGGGATGAGTGGAAGTCCCGTGTATATTAATGGAAAGCTTTTGGGTGCAGTGGCATATGGATTTTCCCAATCGGGTGGGAGAATTGGAATGGTTACTCCCATTTCAGATATGCTGGACCTTTGGATGGTCAACGATCATAAATTTTCTTTTGTTCCTCCCGTAGAAGAGGGACTGATTCCCATACAAACACCACTCATGGCATCAGGATACGACGATAGGGCATTAGCTTATCTGACAGAGAAAATGGAAGACTTTCACATGATACCCTTTGCGGCAGCCTCAGTGAGCCAGGATGATACGGCAAGACCTTTAGAGGCCGGCGGAGCTGTAGCGGCATCCTTGGTGACCGGAGATTTGAAGCTTGGGGCAATCGGTACGGTTACTTATGTTGATAAGGAACACATGGTGGCATTTGGTCATCCTTTTATGAACCGTGGGTCCTCCGGGTATTTTATGCATAATTCCTATATATTTACAGTTATTCCAAGTAAAAATATTCCTTTTAAACTGGGATCGGTCGGAGCGGAAATCGGTACAGTAAATCAGGATCGAGGAGCCGGTATCAGCGGGGTGAGCGGAGAATTTCCGGATTTCGTTACGCTGAGAACGTCGGTTGTAGATAAAGATACGGGAAATGAAAGAAGTCTGAATGTAAGAATGATTCAAAATGAAACACTTCTTCCGACTTTGTCTGCAACGTCTATTTATAATGCTATGAGCAATGCTATGGATAGAAGAGGACAGGGGACAGTTTCCTTTACGTATACATTAACGCCGAAAGATTTAAAGCAAAAATCTTTTACCAGAACAAATATGTATTGGTCATCCAAAGATATCGCGGAAAGAAGTGTAGATGAGATTTATCAGGTTGTTAAATTACTGGAACAAAATCGTTTTGAAGAATATCCTTTGAGAAATATTTCCATGAAAATGGAAGTGACAAAGGAAAGAAAAACAGCGCAGCTTCTTGATGCTTCTGCTTATCCTATTGTTGTAAGTCCGGGTGATACCATTTATGTCCGTGCCCGTTTGCAGGCATGGAGAGGAGATATTTTTTATAAAGAATTGACATTTACCGTTCCGAAAGACCAACCTTTCGGGGAGATGATACTGGAAGTCCGTGGTGGAGGGGTAGTTCCTCTTCCTTATTTAATCCAGCAGCAAAAATATAATTTAACAGATGAAATTATTAACCGCCTTCATGTATATAAAGATTTTGACGAACTTCATACCAAGCTTTTGAAAGAAGATCAAAATAACCAGATTGTAGTGGAAATTATAGATCCTGAAATCAGTATGGTTTCGAAGGATGAAAATGAAGGAACAAAGGCAGAAATACAGAATAAGTCCACAGATAAAGATCCTTCATACTTAAAAGGTAAAGAGTCCGGCAGGGAAAAGGAAAAAGAAAAAGAATCACCTAAAAGCAGGGCGGATACCGATTATGTTATTTATGGAGACGGCCAGTTTACCTTTAAAGTTATGCCACCTCAAGAAAGAGATGCCGCTCTGAAGAAATTGGCCAAAATTAATAAGATGCTGTCCGTAGACATGTCAACTAAAGAAAAAGAAGTAGACAAGACAACGGGGGATAAAAAGGATAATGAAAATCCGGCAAAACCCGGTGCTGATAAAAAGGAAAAAAACAAAAACAAAATTGACGGATAGTCGAAAATATATTGTAATTGACCTTTTTTTACGTTATGATATCAATAATTGCTTGTGAAATTGCGGAAAGGGGAATCGTTCATGGCTTTTCTTGAATCGCTTGGCAGTAAAACTATAGCCGTATTTCATGAGCTCGGGGCGGTTATTTTACTCCTGACCGCATCATTTAAAGAAATAAACAGTTTTCGCGGAAAAGAAAGCATCAAGCAATGCTTTGACCTGGGTGTAATGTCTTTTCCTATCGTGGCACTCACTCTCTTATTCACCGGGATGGTTCTTTCCGTGCAGATTGCCGGAGAATTGACAAGGTATGGAGCAGAGTTTACGGTGGGAGCTATTGTAGCCATAGGGATGGGACGTGAATTAGGTCCGGTTCTTTGCGGGGTTGTACTTGCCGGTCGCGTCGGAGCGGCCATTACGGCAGAAATCGGGACGATGCGGGTAACAGAACAAATTGATGCACTCCGTTGTCTGGCGGTGAGTCCTGTCGGATATCTTGTACTTCCCCGCTTATTTGCCTGTATGGTTATGCTTCCTCTTCTTACTATATTCGGTGTGGCCATCGGTGTATTTGGCGGTATGGTTGTTGCTTCTTTGACACATGGCGTATCTTCTTATACATTTTTACATTCTTTAGATGTCTATTGTGTGCCTTCTGATTTATATATGGGTGTTATAAAATCAGTTATATTCGGAATGATTGTTGCTTTGGTCGGGTGTGACAGGGGGATGACCTGTGAACACGGGGCAGAAGGGGTCGGAAAAGCGACCACCCAGTCTGTCGTATATTCCATTATTATGATTTTTGCTGCAAACTACCTGCTTTCATCAGTGCTATTTTAAGGAGAATTATGATTGAAGTAGAGCATGTATATTTATCTTTCGGGAAAAGACAAATATTGCGGGATGTAAATTTAAAAATTAATAATGGCGAAACAATGGTTATCCTGGGGGCTTCCGGTTCAGGGAAATCCACATTGCTGAAGCTTATCATCGGTTTGATTAGACCTGATTCCGGTAAAATACGTATTGACGGTAAAGAAATATCTTCATTTACGGAAACGGAAATGAATGAAGAACGACGTCATATGGGAATGGTATTTCAGTATTCGGCTCTTTTTGACTCAATGAATGTCTATGAAAATGTCGCATTCGGTTTAAGGCAACATACAGAAATGAGTGAAAATGAAATAAAAAGAGTCGTAGAAGAGAAATTAAGACTGGTAGGATTAAAAGGGACAGGTGAAATGCTGCCGGCAAACTTATCGGGAGGAATGAAAAAACGAGTGAGTCTTGCTAGAGCCATTGCATTAGAACCGCAGATTATCTTATATGACGAACCGACCGCAGGACTTGATCCGATACGCTCGACTGATATCAGTTTGTTAATTAAACAAATGCAAGAGAAAATGAACGCAACCAGTGTGGTTGTTACACATGATCTTAAGTCTGCAGAAATGATTGCAGACAAAATGGCATTTTTATACAAAGGAGCCTTTTTAGCAGTGGGGAGTCCTGAAGAACTTTACAAATCAGAAGATAGCAGGGTGAAACAGTTTATCAATGGATGGCCCTCAGATGATTTGGATGAAAAAGCAGGTGATATCGGATGAAATGGTCTACAGAAGCAAAGGTGGGAATGTTTTCCCTGTTGGGAATTCTTGTTTTTGCAGTCATCATGATTCAGTTAAGCAGTACTGTCTTATTTGGGAAAAGCGGATTTCATGTAACCGCTTATTTCAAAGAAGCAGAAGGGATAGAACCGGGAAATCCGATTCATTATGCTGGTGTAGACGTAGGAATGGTTGACCGCATTTCCATTGAAAACGGTGAGGCGGTTTTAAATCTGCGATTATACAATGATACTAAAATTCCGAGAGATGCCAATTTTTCAATACAAACCAGCAGCGTTATGGGAGGCCGATTTATTAAAGCTTCCGGCGGTCATCAGGATAGAGGGTACCTGGAAGAGGGAATGACCGTTCAGGGGCAGGCTACGCCGGGTATTGATGCTGCTATGGATAAAATGGACAAATTGATGGCATCAGCACAGACAATGCTTGATGGAATTAATACGATTGTCGGTGATCCGGCGGCTCAGAGAAATATGAGGAACAGTATAAATAATTTTGATGTTATTTCTGAGAACCTGTCAATTTTAACAGCACAAGGTATACAAATCGCAAATAAGATAGAAAGTGTGACATCGCAAATGAATTCGATGTTATACCAATTGAATGGAGACGGAAAAACAGCGGCGGACACCCGGAAAATTATGGAAAATCTGGTAGTGGCCTCTGAAAATGCCAAGGTTATTTCCGGCGATGCCCGTAATCTTTCAGGTAAATTGAATACGTTAATGAGCGGTGACAGTTTGTCCCTTTCGGGAGAGTTGTTATATAATACTAAAGAAGATGATTATTCACCGAATATAGGATTACGTATGGGAAAGAATTCTTTTGTTGCTTTGGGGATTGAATCCTTTACTAACAATCCTTTGTATAATGCGCAATATGGCAAAAAACAGGGGGATTTAGAACTCCGTGGAGGTATAGTACGTAATAAATTAGGAATAGGCGCATCTTATGGGGCTAAGCGTTGGAGATTTGATGCCGATTTATTTAATCCTAATGATTTAACAATGCGTTTAAAGGCTGCGTATGAAATATATCCGGATGTTTATGTGAGCGGACAATCTATATTCCCCCATAGCCGTCGTGGCGGAGGGGAGTATATAGGCTTAGGATATACGTATTAATTTATAATTACGGAAGGGAAAAAACAATGAAGAAGATGAATAAAGTTATATTAACCGTATCTTTGTTAGGAGCGTTATCTGTCTCTACTATGTCAGAAGCAAGAAATCAAATACATGGAATGACAGACCCGGAATTGACAAAAAAAGCGATTGAAGCACAGATGCAGAAGCCGGAAAACGTACGTGTTGTAAATTTTGATAATATGCTTCTTAAAGAAAACTTGGGGGATATTGTTGTAGAAAAGAAAAATTCTCCGGCAAAAAGCAGAAATATTGATTTAAGAACGGTAGTTGCTTCGGCAGTCAATAATAACCGGGCAATTCGTCTTTCCGAACTGTCTTTGGAGGACGCAAAAGCCACAGTTCGTAAAACGGCGGCAGCCAAAAATCCGTCTTTCGGATATAGTTGGAAACGGGTGGATCATAAAGCACAGACGGTTCCGACCGTGGTGGGATATCGTTTCAATGAAACGGAAAAAACGATAGAACCGGTTGTGCAGTTTATAAATACAGGAACGCACGCCTATACACAGTCACTGAGCCTGAATTGGCCTGTTTGGACCGGGGGTGCAGTCGAAGGAGCAATTGATGCGGCACGATATGCGGAAGATATCGCTCATATCAATATTTACCAGACGGAGGCGGATATTAAATTAGAGGCGGTCAAGGCTTACTATCAATATCTTGAAATGAACAATCTGGCGGCCATAGCGGATGAAGCTGTCAAAAACTTGGGCGGGCATATGAAAAATGTTCAGCAGCAATATAATGCCGGAATTGTAGCCAAATTAGATGTATTGTCTTCCAATGTATCACTGTCAAATGCAAAAAAAAGCAGTATCTCGGCCAATAATGCCCGTAATTTAGCAGAAGCGAATCTGAATAATGTGATGCGGATTCCTATGGATACAAAATTGATTCCGCTGGATACGACATTTCCGGAACCCGGATTTGATATTACGATGGAAGAAGCCATTACAATAGGACAAAAATATCGGTGGGAACTGATTAAAGCCGATTATAATGTCCGTATAGCAAAAGAGCAGATCAAAATTGCTAAGGCAGGTTATCTGCCTACTGTCGCCATTGGCGGCGGTTACGGATGGGATACAGCCGGGTTTGACGGATTTGATAAAGATAAATGGTCCGTCTACGGAGCCGTCAACTGGAGCATATGGGATGGCGGAGCAACCGATGCAAAAATTAAAGGAGCTAAAACAGGATTAAAAACAGCAGAAGAAATGTTGCTCCAGGCGAGAGAAAAAGTAGAGCTTGAAATCCGTCAGGACTATCTAAGCGTATTGGCGGCGAAAGAGCAGATCAGAGCTGCGGAAGCTTCGGTAGAGCAAGCGGAAGAAGCCTATAAAATTGCGACAATCAGATATCGGTCGGGAGTAGGAATTAATTTGGATGTTCTTGATGCCCAATTGGCATTAAACCGGGCCAAAACCAATTATGTAACCGCTTTATATGATTACAATATCGGTCTCGCCACTTTGGAACATGCCATGGGATTACCTGCCGTTGCTTATACGGAAATTACTAAGAAATAATCTGTTTATACAATTTGCTATATCAGGAGTCAATTTTGAGTTCAAAAATTAAATGGTATTTAAACGGGATAGCGGCCACTATTTTTGTGATAGTCGTAGTCATTTATCTCGTTATACGTCCGGTGGTAGTACAAAACCTGGAGCCTGTTTTGAAGCAGGCGGCAGCAGAAAAACTGAATGGAGAAATATCGTGGCAAATGATGGACTTAGATCCTCGGTACAATCTTTCTTTTGATGGATTGTTACTGAAGGATGAAAGCGGCCATGATGTTTTAAGGACTCCCAATATGACGATAGATTGGTCTCTTTGCGGGATATATAATTATTATATGAATAATGGGACTTTGTTGGATGTTATTAAGGAAATATCTATACAAAAACCGGAATTATTCCTACAAGAAAAATCTGACGGTACATGGAATATCCAGAATATTGTTAAGGACAATGCAGAAGAGCCGAAGGGAACTTTTAAAGGGAAAGTTGCTATTGACGAAGGAAAAGTGAGAATAGGACTTTTTTCGGGAGACAGCTATGAGTTAGAGGAATTACAGGGAAAGTTTAACTGGCAAAATGATGATAAAATCAAAGGTGATTTTAAAGGAAAATTTTTAAACTCAGAGTTTTACGGGACACTTTTGTATACAGATGAAAATAATTTAGAAGCAGAAATAAAGGCTGACGCTGTATCTTTGGAATCTTTGAAACCACTTTTTCAAAAATTGCCTGAAACACAGCATAGCTTTGATATTCAATCGGGAACAGGAAAGATAACAGGCGCCAAAATTTGGAGAAGTGACGGCGCCTTTTCTTATCATGTAAAAGGCCGCCTGGAACAGACCGTAGCAAGTTATAAAAATTATATGCTTACGGATGGGGCGGCTTTTTTTGATATTTATAATAAAAACATTTCTATAAAAGATTTTTTTGGAAAAATCAATGGACAATCTGTATCCGGTCATATGGAAATCGATCTTACTAATGATGATCCGGGATTGCTGGGACAGATAAAGCTTTCCCACATAGCTGTAGAAAAAATTCTGACTGATTCTGGTATTACCGGACAGATTACGGGTCCCATTAATTTGGGAGGCACTGTATCTGAACCGTTACTCGACGGGGTGCTTCATATAAAATCGGGGAGTTATAAAAATCTCGAAATTAAAGATGGGAAGGGAGAATTTTCTTATTATAAAAACAATGTCAATGTTTCATCATTGGAAGCTCATGCAGCAGGAGGATTTATTACAGGGCGTGGACATTATAATACGGAAAACGGATATTTCAATATCCGTGCCGTTGTAGAAGAATGCTCTTTAGATCAATTACCACTGGAAGATTCAATGACCGGGACGGTTAGCGGTTCGCTTACTGCCGAGGGAAATTATTTTCACGATGAGATATCTTTGGCATGGGCATCGGCAGAAGGAAAGGGAAATCATGTTTTATACCGGGGGCAATCGGCCGGGAATATTTTAGGAACAATTGTCTATAAAAACGGGAATTTCCAGACGAGTTTTACAGGAAATGACATAATAGTTGAAGGTGTCAAGGCCGATTCGGCAGCAGGACATATAGAAGGACAGGGGGAAAATTATTACATTTCCTATTTAAACGGTACGATAGAGAATGGTACATTCTCTGTAAAAGGACTTTGGGGAGAAGATAAAGTAAATCTCGATGTCAAAACATCCGGTGTGGATATTTCATCATTTTCTGATTTAGCAGGAATTGATATATCTGGAATGGCATCTTTATCTATGGTAATTGACGGAACAGCTGATAATCCGAGAGCCCGGGGAGAAGCATTTGTATATGACGGACATTTTGATAGAATCTCTTTTGATTCCCTGCAAGGACAATTTGCATATTCTGATAAATTACTTTCATTAGATTCTGTAGAAATCAAAGATAAAGAGGGAAAACATATTGTAAACGGATACATCGGTACAGACGATGATCACGTACTCAGTCTGAATGTCAAGAGTAAAAAGATCCGTATAGAAGATTTACTCAAGATGGGGAATTTGTCTTATCCTGTCACGGGGTGGATAGAAAACACATTACATGTAAACGGAAGCTTAGAGGCTCCTGCTATAACAGGAGATTTTCTGGCATGGGACGGTTCTGTTTCCGGACAATTATTTCAAAGTGCATCGGGCAGATATTCTTTTGAAAATAATATTGTGACCATAAAGGACGGACTGGTCTATATTTATGACGGAGTCGGTAAAGTAAACGGAACCGTTAACAATAATCGTTTAGACATGGACATATTGTTTGCCGATGTCGATGTCGGATATCTGCTGGCGGACAAGGGGATACACGGAAAAGTCGGAGTGAAGGGGCAACTTTCAGGGACCTTTGATAATCCGTTGTTCCATGGAATGGTCCAAAGTAGGGAAGTCACTTTGGAAGGCGGAAAACTTCATATGCTTTCTATGGGAATTGATTACAGAGACCATGTACTGTCGGTTACAGACGGGAGTTTCCACCAAGGGGAAGGGCTTTTCAAGTGGAAAGGTCTATACAATGATCAATCCGGAGTGCTGTCGGGGAATTTAGAATTTAATAATTGGGATATTAATGAAATTGCCAAAATATTTAAATTACCTATATCAAATTCCGGAGGAACCGTTGACGGAGCAATGTCAATTAAGGGAACTATGGAAAATCCTGATGTCGTCTTCCGGGCAAAGATTAATGGAGGACATTTGGCTGATACAGTTGTGGGAGAAGGCGAAATTGATCTTTCCTATATTAATAAAGCGCTTTCTATCCGTAAGCTGTATATTCCCGTAGGTGATGGAATACTGGCAGCACAGGGAGGGATGTCCGGAAACGGAGACTTAGATTTAAAAATAGCAGCCAATCATATGGATATTTCATGGATTCCACAGGTCATGGGATATGAAGACTCTTACTTTGGCGGATATCTTACTGCTGCCGCGGACTTGAAAGGAACAAAAGCGAATCCCCAGGTTGACTTTTCTGTAGGTATAGAAAAGCCGCAATACAATGATTATGTATTTGATTCACTTTCTTTTATGGGAATTACAGAAAATGATACGATACATATTTCGCAAGCGCTTATAAAAAAAGAACCGTATAAGATAAGCGGGAAAGGTTCCATGCCTGTAAATATGATTACTCGCAAGGCGTCGCCAAATCCTTCACCCTTGAATCTGGAAGTTAATCTCGACAATGCAGATTTAAATGCGGTGGGCCTGTTCTTGAAACCGGTGACCTCGGCTCAGGGGCCGATTAAAGGAAAAGTAAAAGTAACAGGTTCTTGGAATGATCCGGAAGTTTATGGAAATATTTCTGTGAAAAACGGGCAAATGACATTGGCTACACTAAGCGATCCCCTTATGCCTGTTGACGGGATGATTGATTTTCACGGCAGAGAAGCATCTCTAAATGGGGTAGCTCTTTTTGGTAGTGGAAAAGCATCTGCGGAAGGTACGGTATCATGGAGTCATTCAATGATAACAGGGTATACCGGGGAAGCTCATGTGCATGGAGCAGATATTCATTCTACCTATTACAAAGGCGCTATGGATGCAGACCTGACCTTTGGGGAAGTTAAAGGGATGCCCGGTATTATAGGTGATTTACATGTGCATGATGCAACAATTGACATCCCATTGTCCCTGCTTTTAGAAGAGTCTTCGGGGACTATACCATTGGCAGTGGATATGAATGTCATTTTAGGTGATAATGTAAGACTTTATAACAGTTCACTTTATAACATTTTGTTAAAGGGAAATATTGATGCTGTTGGACCACTTGATTCGCCCTATGTATTAGGAAAAGTAAATGTCGAAAAAGGGACGATTAAGGTCAATATGACAGAGTTTAAAATTGACTCGGGGCGTGCTGTCTGGGGTGGCGATACAAACGGTATTTTGCCTGATGTTGACGTAAAAGCATCGACCAAAGTGAGTGACTATAATATTTGGGCAGAAATCAAAGGAGTCCCGGGAAATATGACAACCACGTTCCGGAGCGAACCTTATTTAAATGATTCACAAATATTAATGCTTCTTACGTTGCATGCAAATCCGAATGGAGAAAATCAGGAAGCTATAGATGCCGCTTTGTTTAATGCGGGATTGACACTGGTGTTTGGGAATGAAGTACAAAATTTCTTTAAAGATACAATCGGTCTTGATTTAATCAGTGTCACATCCAGCCTGACTGATTACTATGACAGCTCTTCCGCAGATGATAATTATTACTATATAAAAATCGGGAAATATTTATTCAATGATTTCATGCTTACTGCCACGACGGGAGTCAATAACGATCAGAAAAGTATAGGGTTCCATTATGATGTAAATTCGCATCTGGGTATTTCTGCATGGTATAATAACGAACATGATAGCTATGTGGGGACTGATTGGAAATTCAGATTCTAGGAGAATATCATGCTGAGTGAGTATATAAAGTCTTTACCTAAAGAAGGAAAGTTATCCCGCGAGGAAGAAAGCCGCCTTTGGCGGGCATATAAACAAGAAAGTAAAATGGAAGCGCGGCAAGAAATTATCGAGCATTATCAGCTTCTGGTTTTCCGTGAGGCCACGAAATATCCTCTCCAGGAAACGGTGATTCTTGATCTGATTCAAGAAGGAACTGTGGGATTGATGGAGGCGGCTGAAAAATTTGATCCGGAGCAAGGGGTTGCTTTTTCACTCTACGCAGTGCACCGTATTCGGGGAAGGATTATAGATTTTTTGAAAAAGAGCCAATCAGACGTATTGCTTGGAGAAAATCAGGAAGAAAAGCTGTACGCCTTAGAAACGATACCGGATATGGCTTTTGATATAGCGGACAGAAATTCTTTGCACTCCGCAGTATCGGTGGCGGTTAATCGTTTACCTGCCAAGGAACAGGACGTTATACGCAGCATATATCTCGAGGAAAAGACGGCTTCTGAAACGGCTGATAATTTATCGGTAACCACTGCCTATGTGTACCGCTTGCAAAAAAAAGGAATCCGCCGGTTAAGAGGGATGTTGTCAAATCTTATGCATGACAGGAAATAATAATCACTTATAGAGATTTTTCCAGTAAGCATGAGAAAATTAAAGAAAACAGAACGTATATAGCAGTATTCGCCGTTCGTAAATGTATATAAATAACCGATTATATATTTATAAGCGAAAGGAGGGACGTTATGGCTGGTGACAAATTGAATCGTGTTAAAGCAATAAGAAAATGGCTTGATAAAGCTGAACAATCTTATTCCCGTGATAAGGAAATCTCCGGTGAAATCAATCTCATTATGGCACAAGCGGAAATGCAAAGGCTAAAAGAGAATTATCCCCACAAACGGGTGAAAAAATGGAGTATCCGTGTAGGAGCTTTTGCTTTAGCAATCGGCATAATGTTTGGAATAAATACAGTACTGACATTTAGGCAAAGTCCGGGACCGGTCATACTTCCTCCAAAAAACGAAAATACAGCAGAACAAGAAATTGTTGCTAAAGAAACAGGGGAAGTGAATGCTCTACGAGAAATATCCAAAGAGGATATAGTGCAGGAAAATAAAAAAACAGATACTCCGGTTATTGTCAATACAGCAAAAGAGACAATCATACAAAATGTACCTTCAGATCCGGCTCCGCCGGTGATGTCCCAGCAAGAAATACAAAGTGTAGTGGGGAAAGCAGGACGGACCTTACGCGGACAGTCCTGATTGTGTATAATATAAAAAGTAAATATTAGGGAGGATTATACGATTATGTTGAACAAAAAAAAGATTCTGCTCGCATCAGCCGTTATGATTTCTTTATCGGGCTTCACAGCAGGAGCGGTAACATCTCCTGAAATAGCAGGAAGTGGAAGTGGAATGTCACAGAGTGCTATGGTTAATGTAAAAAGCGGGAAAGTGGGTAACCCTGTAAAGCCTGCAGATATAACACCGGGTACGGATTCAGTGGCAGTAGAGCAATCCCAGCAGACCGTAGCTGTCGGCGATGCGTCTTTATATCTTTCGCAGGAAGATGATACGGCAATTGCGGCACAAGAGGGTAAAACAATTACAAAAGTTGATTTTAAAGGGGTCCCGGAAGAAGTTAAACACAAATTGTTTCCCTTATTACAGAGCAAACCCGGGAGTATCGTTACTACAGAATTAATTAGAAATGACGTCGCTTCTTTGGGAAGTACAGGCGTATTTTCCCAAATTTCTCCTGAGTTTTCTTCTGTACCGGAAGGAATAAAAATAGATTATAAGCTGGTTTCTAATCCGGTTGTTCATCAAGTGAAGTTTTCGGGAAATACAATTTTTACCGATAAATACTTGCAAAGTGTCATGGATGTTCCGCAGGACAGCGTATTAAATTTTGTCCTGGTTAATCAGAAAATCCGTCAAATCGAAAATCTGTATCTGCAGCAAGGGTATATCCTTGTGTCTGTACCAACTGTTCAGGTTACGCCTGATGGCATCTTAAATATCGCTATTGAAGAAGGGCGAATTGAAGATATCTCATTGGTTGGAAACGAAAAAACAAAAGACAAGGTAATTCTTCGTGAATTAAGATTTAAAAAGGGTCAGCCATTTAATAAGTTCTTAGCAAGCCGTAGTATGGAACGTCTTTATAATCTCGGTTACTTTGAAGATGTCAACATGAAATTATTGCCCGGCAAATATGGGGATCATAATGTAATTATTGAAATTGATGTGGTTGAACAAAAAACCGGAATCATAACAGTTGGTGCCGGCTACTCGGAGTCTGACGGCATGGTAGGCGTTTTGGAAGTAGGAGATACCAATTTCCGGGGAACCGGGGATAAAGTCAATGTTCATTGGGAATTCGGCGGGGCCGGGCATGGAAGAAATTACCAGTTGTCCTATACCAAACCATGGATTAATTCCAACGGAGATTCTTTGGGAGCATCCATTTTTAACCGGGTTTATCAGTACAATGATTATAATGCGGATGGAGAAACCATAGCGGAATATGACAAGCGCAGACAAGGTTGGAATCTGACATGGGGACGTGTGAGTGATGAATACCGTACCAATTACTTGAATTTTGAATCGGTCAAAGAGTCTTATGATGACAGAGACGGCTTCCAGTGGGGCGGAGTAGCAAGAGAAGCCTTTACGAAGGATTATGAAAAGAAGGGCTTTAAAAATTCGAAAGAGATGGAAAAAGACTGGTATAATAAGATTCAAAATAATTTTGGCAGAACAAACAGCTTGACTTTTACTCATGTATTTGATAATCGTGACAATTATTTCAATGCAAGCCGCGGTAAAAGAATATCGTATTCACTCCAGTGGGGTGGGCACGGACTCGGAGGAAAGTATGATTTCTATAAAGTGACTGCAGAGGGGCGTTTCTATAAATCACTCAGCAACGGACACATTTTGGCACTCCGGCTTATGGGCGGTTATATTAATGGTGATGTTGCCTATGGCAATCTGTTTGATCTCGGCGGTGCTAATACACTCCGTGGATATGAGGATGAACAGTTTAAGGGGAACAAGATGTATGCCGCGACGTTGGAATATCGTTTTCCCATAGCTAAGAAGGTACAGGGGGTTGTATTTACCGATATGGGTTCAACATGGGGCATTGATAATGGACAAATTCCATGGTATGAAGATGATACATCGATTCATTTTTCAGCAGGTGTCGGCATCCGGTTACAGACACCGATCGGACCGATTCGTTTAGATTATGGTCACGGTGATCGCAACAAGTTCCACTTCAGCTTCGGCACACAATTCTAAAGATAAGGAGGGGGCGATGCAGCCTTCTTTGATGCAGAAACAAGTCTTGCGAGCAATTTTTGTTTTGCTCGCAGGCTTTGTTTCTTTTCCTGTTACAACAGATGCAGCTCCTGTCAAAAATGTAGAGGTTTCGGTATGTGCGGTTAGAGAAGATATTCCCGGTTCTGTAAAAAAACGTATTGAAGCCAGTATTTCTTCTATTGGGAATAATGTATTTATCGGAAAAGAAGAAAATATTCTCCGGAAAAACAGCGGGCAGTATAATAAAGTGCTGGCCGATATTATAAACCGTGTTGTTATCGGTTACATGGTGGAGAATATAGAGGTTGATTACGGAGTTCATACTACGGTAAAAGTATCTTTAGAACCGGTAGGTGAAGTTGTCGAAGCAGTAGAGACTGCGGTTGATTATGGTAACCTGACACCTGAAGCGGCAGATTACGTAAAGAAAGATACAGAAACTGTTCCTGCACTGATGTCTGACTTATTGATGGGACTTCCTGTTGATTCCGTCGGATGGGCGGAAAGTGTTTCCCGATCGGCCGGGAAAGATCTGGTGGAGCAAATTTTACCTGAGTTTGATGCCAAGTTTGAAATAGAATCAGGAAAGACGACAAAAGTGCATATTTTTTTGATACCCAAAGGAGAGATAGTTCGTTCGGGTATACTTTCGTATCGCAAAACAACGGTTCCAAAGATTTTCATGATACGTGCTGCGATGAAAACAGAAGCGGAAGTGAGAAATCTGGAAGGATTACCCGTTCACTTTGTGGACAGGCATAGAGAAGAAATTGAAGATCGGATGAGAGAAGATCTTTTGTCGGATTATTTTGTAAGAAAATATGGTATCAATATTATGACCGAGTTGGTACCCGGAGAGACAACCGTATTAAAGGTAGATGCATTGACAGATAATTGGAATATTCAAACAAAGGTCTGGTTAGATGTCGGTCGTGAAGCCAAGAGTTATGCATTCTTCGGCAAATTGGGGCATTACATAGGGGAACGGGATCTTATTTTTGGAGAAATCTGTATGTACCCGGGGCCTATGGAATGGAATGTGTACAGCGGATTCAGTCATAAATTCGGTGATGGGGTAGAAACAGGATATAAATATGATTTTGCAGACCACGACAGTCATATGTTTGCAGTTGTACCAATCAATGATAGAATCACTGCTAGGTATGATTACAATTTTTCCGACAGAGAAAATGAAATTGGACTTTCCTATAAGGTGCATAATTACATAACTGCAGAATATGTGTATAATAGTGAAGAAGGGAATTGGCTCAGGCTGATTGCTAATTTATAAAAGGAGTGATACTTATTATGATGACAACTCTTGGAAACAAGAAAAATGTGAAGATTTTTTCCTTTGCTCTTGCAGGGATATTTATTGCTTCTGTAGCGGGGATGGCTGTAGTATCCATGGGAGATATTGCTAATGCCGCACCCACTTCAGATATCGGGGTGGTAGACCAGAGGCAGGTTATTTCCAATAATGGAACCTTAGCCTTAGATTATCAGAAAAAAATAAAAACTTTGGCAGATGAAATGCAGAAAGATTTTGATGCAAAATCTGCCGGGATGAGTGATGAGGAAAAAGAAAAACTTTTTGCTGATATGCAGCAGCAGTTTAATCAAAAACGGATGGCTGTCGAAAAAGAGACCGAAGATACGGTGACAAATGCTGTTAAGTCGGTAGCTTCTAAAAGAGGACTGTCTCTTGTCGTAGATAAGGCTGCTGTTATTTATGGCGGTACGGATATAACGAAAGACGTGAGTGATTCCTTGGCACAGTCAACAGCAAAAACGGAAACATCGGCTGATAAGAAATCTGAAAGCAAATAGTGAACAGCTATGAATATCGGGAATTGTTTGCCGGCTACGTTGGTGTCCCTATTGCTTATCGGCAGCTTGGGACTCACCGGATGCGGAATGTGCGGAGTCCCCAAAAAGGAGTCTCAGATACAGCAACCGTACGGTGTGGCTGATTTAGAAACTTTAGTAAAATCACACCCCAAGTACAGTGAATACTTTAAACAGGAAACAGAATATAATCACTTGCTCATACAATATAAAAATGAACAGAAGAGATTGATTGAGACATCTTCCCGACAAGCAAGTATCAGAGAATCAGTAGAAGATCAGAACTTACGTTTAACGGCAGAAAATGAATTAAAGCTTCGTATCCGAGAAAAAGAAGAAGAACTTAATAAAAAGTTGGCTGATTTATATACAGAAATAGAAGCTAAGCATCACGGGAGCACTGGAAACTGCAATTTAGAAAGCCTGACTCCCGAGGAACGGGCACATATGGCAAATCTCCAGATGAAATTAACTGTGCTGGGGGTCACTGGAGAAGAAAAAGATAAAGTAAAAAAAGAATTACATGAGTTCTTGAATGCCCGCAACTTTCCTTCTTTTGCAATGAAGGGGTGGAGCGAAGCTGAGATAAAGGTAATGACTGCCGCTAAAGAGAAAGGAAAGGCTGAACTGGAGGCCTATGCCGAGGCACAGGCGGAAGAAATCAAAATACGTTTAGAAAAAGAAAGACAAGAAGCGGCACAGAACAGAGAAAAAAATCTGATCTACCCGGGAGCCGAGCAGTTTAACGGTCGGTGGCAGGCACAATTGGAAGCCAAGCAAAAAGAAATGGCAGCTTTAAAAGAAAGTATCATGGAAGATATCCGAAGGGAAGCAGGACGGGTTGCCACGGAAAAAAATCTTAAAATGATTTTTACCAAATATCGTGCCAATGTAAGTGCTGTCGATGTAACGTCTGATGTGGCCGGGCGGGTTATAAATATAAGCCGATAGGAGGAAATGGAATGGCTGATATTTCATGGAAAAAATTAGCTTGTATAGGATTCATTTCTGTTGCATCCTTAATTTCAGGTTGCGGAAACAAGGAAAAAGTAGCAGTGGTAGATGTACAAAAATTACAGCAGGAATCCGTACAAATACAGTCGATACAAAAAGAAATTACTGATAAAAATATAGAGATACAGAAGCGTATTGATGCTGATGCCCAAGCGGGTATAGCAGATGAAGAAATGCAGAAAAAGCTGCAAGATGCACAGCAGGAAAGAATGATTTTCATGCAGAGCAAACAGAATCAAATAAAATCTCTTGTAGAATCCCAATGTGCCGTTGTAGCTAAGGAAAAAAATATTGGTATTGTTATGCACCAAAAAGTAGTTCCTGCAGGTGCGGTAGATATTACTGCGGAAGTGCTCGCAAAAATGAACGGAACTGCATCTTCCGGAAATAAGAAATGAGGATGGTATGGAGAAAACGGTATCGGAGATAGCAGCATTTGTCGGAGGAAAATTCTACGGTGATGGATCTGTGATTATCCGTGATGTAAAAAGTGCAGAAAGCGCAGGTCCCGGGGATGCAACTTTTGCAAGAGGAATCTATGCAGAGCATATAGAGGAGATGCAGGCAGGGGTTATTTTAGTTGATGAACTGCCGGCGAAATTTACCAAAAACCTGATTGTTGTAAAGGATTGCCGCCGTTCATTTGGCGAATTAATCGATTTATATCATCCTGAGCCAAAATACACCGGAGACATACATCCTACAGCCAGCATAAGTGATACGGCAGTGATAGGGCATAATGTAACTATTATGCCGTATGCCGTTATAGATGATGGGGCAGTCATTGGTGATAATACAGTGATTTTTCCTCATGTCTATATAGGGAAAAATGTCCGTGTGGGAGTAGGTTGTGAGTTAAATCCCGGCGTAGTGATTCATGAAAACAGTATTCTCGGAGACCGGGTTGTTTTGCGTTCCCATGCAGTTATCGGCGGACAGGGATTCGGATTCTCAACGGATGAGCAAGGTCATCACACGCATATCCGCCAGTTGGGGAAAGCTATATTGAAAGATGACGTGGAAGTCGGAGCTTCAAGTGCGGTTGATAATGGAGCAATGAATGATACAGTTGTCGGAAGAGGTACAAAAATAGATAATTTAGTTCATCTGGGCCATAATGTAGAAGTCGGGGAAGATTGTTTTATTATTGCCCAGGTAGGCATTGCGGGAAGTACCAAAATAGGGAATTCCTGTACACTTGCAGGGCAGACAGGCATTACAGGGCATATTCATATTACGGATAATGTGACACTCGGGGGAAAAACCGGTGTTCTTGGGGATATTGACAAGCCCGGGGTATATGTCGGTTATCCAAGCAGGCCGCATAGTGTTTGGGGAAGAGAACAGGTCATGGTTACCCGTCTGCCGGACTTAATGAAAAGGGTAAAGCATTTAGAAAAGTTACTTGCTGAAAAAGACTATAAAAAATAATGAAATAACAGGGGATTATTTTGTATCTGCTGTTTCTAAAAAAGGTGCAGCTGCATCTTTTTTTATTACCATGTTTAAAAATGAAGTTTTGGAGTTTATATGAATATAACTTATACCTTTTTAAAAGTTTTAAGCCGTTTTACCTGCATTTTATCTGAGTCCGGGGCAGAGAAAATGGGAAAAATCCTGGGGAATTTTTTTTGGCTCCTTGTTCCACCGAAGAGGAAAAAAATATCACGGGAAAACATAATGCGGGCGGGGATTACAACCGACAGGATAAAAGCAGAGGCAATATCTAAAAGCGCGGCACTCCGTTTCGGTTCTCTTGGCGTGTCTATGCTCAGATTTCCACTATTAACCAAAGAAAATATTTCTAATTATGTAATTATACGAAATAAAGAACATCTGGATAATATTCTGAAAGACAAAAAAGGATGTATTTTGGCAGCTAATCATTGCGGAAATTGGGAAATGGAAGGCGCTGCATTGGCTTTGTACGGATATCCCTTGCTGTCGGTGGGAATGAAGCAATCCAATGAGGGGTTTGATAAGTTTATTTGTGAATACCGCGCACTGACAGGGCAGACGATAGAATATAAGACCGGGGTAAGAGATATGCTTCGCCGGCTGAAAGAGGGGTATTTTGTCGGACTTCTTTGTGATCAGGATCCTGGTAATACGGGAATACTTTCCGAGTTATTCGGGCAAAAGACTTTGACACCGACGGGGCCTGCTCATTTTTCAGTGATGACAGGATTGCCGGTTATTACTCTTTTTATGCACCAAACAGATACTTTTAAATACGAAATCATCGTAGGTGATCCGATTTTAGCAGATATCGGACTGGGAAAAAAGGAAGCAGTACAAAAAATAACGGATACGCTTAATAAGAAGTTGGAGACATGGGTACGTACCTATCCGGAGGAGTGGTTCTGGATGCATAACCGTTGGAAATGGACGGACCGTTTGCATCCCGAGTTAAAGGGGATTAAATAATGCAGTTGGTTATAGAGAAGGAAAAAGTCGGAAATATTCCTTGTTATATGATTTATCCGATAAAAGAAACGGGAAAATCCGCTGTTTTTTATCATGGATGGAGCAGCCGGGGAAAGTTACAAGTGACAAGGGCTGCGTTACTGGCACTTGAAGGATATACGGTCTGCGTTCCCGATGCGGTTCATCATGGGAAAAGAGAACCGCTTTCTGATTACTATACACTGGAAGGTTATGATTTGTTTTGGAAAACTATTTTTCAAAATACAGATGAGTTTTCTTTCATTCGCAAGTTTCTGGATCAAAAAGGTTATAAAAAACCGATAGTTCTCGGACATTCGATGGGAGGCTTCTCGGTACTCGGTATTGCTGCCGCATATGGAGAGCAAATAGCAGGCGCGGTGTCTTTTAACGGATCGGGTGACTGGGAATTGTCACATTTATTTATGCAAGCAAGATTCGGGATATCGTTTGGAGAAAAATGGAAACTGTATGAGGAAGTGAAAAAACGTTCCCCTTTGTATTATAAGGAACGTTTGAAAAGTGTACGTCTCCTGCTTCTTAATGGAGAAAATGATTCATCGGTAGATCCTCGTGCACAAACTCATTTTTATAGTGTAATGAAAGATGAAGGCGTAGATGTAAATAAAATCACCTATCCCGGGCTCGGCCATTTTGTGACGACGAATATGATGGATGAGGCTGTGAGTTGGATGAGGGAAACGTAAATAAAACTTATATTACCGTAAGAAAGGAGGTCATTGCGTGAATAAAAGAAATATAGTGGTCTTAATAGCCAGTATGTTTTTGGTGTCCTCAGGATACACAATGGTCATTCCTTTTTTGCCTCTGTACTTAATGGATTTGGGAGTTCCTTCTGAAGAGATAGGCATTTGGTCGGGACTTGTTTTTTCCATATGCTTTCTTGTAGCAGGAATTATGAGTCCTTTTTGGGGGAAGCTTGCGGATTCGGGCGGTAAAAAGAAAATGGCAATCCGCGCGTCCGTGCTTCTTGGGGCATCGTATCTTTTTTGCGGTATAAGTCAAAACGAATACCAACTGTTTGCAGCCCGGGCATTTCAAGGGGTGGCGAACGGTTATGTGGCGGCAGCGATGACAATTATTTCTGCCAGTGCCGACCCGAAGAAAATAGGAGTTACCTTAGGATTTGCCCAGACAGCACTGATTGTAGGAGGAATTTGCGGTCCGCTCATAGGAGGAGTAATTTCACATGTGGCAGGAATGAGAAACTCTTTTTTTATTTCTGCTCTTTTATTATGGCTTGTCAGTGTAGCCGTTATCTTTTTTATTACTGAACCTGTCACGAAAAATGACAGGAAAGACATAGTTGAGAAGACATCTATGGCGGAAGATCTGAAATATGCATACCATAATGTCCGTCTCAGAGACCTTTTAATTGTTTCATTCTTGATTCAATCTACCATTTTAATGATTCAACCGGTAACTTCTTTATATGTAGGTGAACTTTTGGGAAGCATGGAAAAAGTGGAAGTTGTTTCGGGATTTATTATGAGCGCCGGCGGAATTGCAGGAGCACTGACAACAGCCCTGTGGGGGAAATTCGGACAAAGTCACGGCTATTATTTTACGATGATGGTTACCATGATAAGTGCCGGCATGTTGACGCTTATACAAGCGATTCCGAGAGAGATATGGGGATTTGCGGCGTGTCAGTTTTTAGTCGGCTGTTTTTTGGTGGGGGTAAATCCTTCCTTGAATGCGGCATTAGTAAAATATACACCCGAATTTTTTCACGGACGCGTTTTCGGATTGGCGACGGCGGCACAACAGTTTGGAAATATGGCAGGACCGCTTATTGCAGCATGCATTATGTATACTGCACTTTGGCACGTCTATGCATTTGCAGGAACTGTGCAAGTAATTGTAGGGATAATGCTTTATTGCAAATATGTCAAAAAAGGAGAGTTGGGATGAAAGGGCCTGATTTACATATCCGGTTTTTTGAAAATTAAATGAATCATCAGTCAATCTGTGGTATCTTAAAAACAACAGAATTTGAATAACGGAGGGCGGATTTGATGCAGATCAGTTGTGAAGGTCAGGTGTATGAATTAAAAGATGCGGCAACACCGCAGGATTTGTGGAATATGGTACGGGGCGATCGTTCATGGGAAGATGCTGTTCTTGCAGATTGTGAAGGAGACATTATTGATTTCCAGACACCATTTCCGGGCGATACGGCGGTTAAATGGGTCCCGATGAACACGCCGGCAGCATACCGGGCGTACCAGCGGTCTCTGATTATGCTTCTGGTGATTGCCGTCAAAGAAATATACGGTGAAGAGGCAGATGTAAAAGTTAAGCATACGCTTGGCTCTTCTTTATATTGTGAGTTTAGTGATTCACATGTGCCGTTCCAAAAGGAATTGGATCTTCTGTACAAGCGAATGAAGGCCATCGTTCAGGAAGGACGGGACATCAGTCTGATGACCGTGACGAAAAAGCGGGCAGAAGATTTTCTGATAAAAAATGGGAGAATCAAGGATGCAGAGCTGCTATCACAAATTAATACCGATAAAATTAATGTGAGCCAATGCGGTAATTATGTAGATTATTTTTTTGGACCGATGCTTCCGGATATGAGTTATGCAAAGGTTTTTGATTTGAAATCATATGCACCGGGATTTTTACTGCAGATGCCTCCTCGAGGAAGCATGGAATTACAAAAAGCAGAAGAAGCTCCCTTGTTTTCAAGAGTATTTCTGGAAACACAAAATTGGAGTGAATTAATCGGATGTAACTCACTGATTGATTTAAACAAAGCCATAGAAAACCATACAGTGGGGAATTTAATTTTGATGGCAGAAGCGCTTCACGAAAAGAAGATAGCGGAGCTGGCTGATAAAATTTGTGGTCAAAAACCGGAAGTCCGCTTAGTCTGTATTGCCGGGCCTTCTTCCTCCGGAAAAACAACGTTCATGAAACGCCTGATTATTCATTTATGGGTGAACGGAGTCAAGCCGGTCATGTTGTCGCTAGATGACTACTTCAGGAACAGAGATGAAATGGATAAGTCTGTTTGGGAAAATCTTGAAGCCCTTGACCTCCCTTTATTTGAAGAAACAGTAGTGAGACTCTTAGAAGGAAAAGAAGTACGGCTACCCCGTTTTAATTTCATCACAGGAAAAAAAGAATGGGATGAGAAGGCAACAAGACTTGGGGAAGGTCAGCCGATTCTCGTGGAAGGACTTCACGGATTAAATCCGGCATTATCATACTTTGTGCCGGGATACCAATGTGTTCACGTATATCTGTCGGCGTTAACACAAATTACAATTAATAATCACAATAGAATTTCTACCTCGGATACCCGGCTTTTGCGACGCATGGTAAGAGATGCAAGAGGGAGAGGACATGATGTAGAAACTACACTTGCTCATTGGGATTCTGTCCGTCAGGGAGAAGAAAGAAATATTTTTTCTTTCCAAAACAAAGCTGATTTTATTTTTAACTCTGCCTTGATTTATGAATTACCGGTCTTGAAAAAGCTGGCAAAACCTTTGCTTCAAACAGTAAGTAAAGGCAGTTCCGTATACCCTGAGGCTCAGCGCTTACTTCACTTTTTAGAGCCGTTCTGTGAGTTGAATACATCCTTGGTTCCGAACAATTCACTTTTAAGAGAATTTGTGGGCCAGCCACTCATAAGGCGGTAAGGAAATTGATTATATCGAAAATGCACGATATAATAGAATCAATTATAAACGGGAGGAACTAAGATGGAAATATGTGATGTGATGATTATCGGAGGAGGTCCTGCAGGCCTTAATGCAGCTTTATATGCAGTGAGGAAAGAGCTGACAACAACAGTGGTCAGTACAGATGTGGGCGGGCAGATGCTTTTAACGAATGAAATTGAAAATTATCTCGGGTTTTCTTCGATATCCGGGTTTGAACTGACGGACAAAATGAATGATCATGTCAGGCAATACCCGGTAAAGTTTGTAACTGCTCATGTAAAATCTTTAGTAAAAGAAGAGAACGGTTATTTTGTGGCGCATTTAGACGATGGAAAAACTCTTGCAGGGAAGACTTGCATCGTTACTGCAGGAAAGAGAAGCAGAACTTTAGATATTCCGGGAGAAATGGAATATACGGGCCGGGGGGTCAGTTATTGTGCAACATGTGACGGTCCTTTTTATAGAAATAAGACGGTGGCAATCGTAGGTGGTGGAGATAGTGCCGTTCAGGCGGCTATAGAACTTTCTGTTATTGCCGAAAAAGTATATCTCCTTGTAAGAAGCCGCATTCGTGCATCTGAGATTATAGTAAAAAGAATGAATGAAAAAGAAAATATAGAAGTGCTTATGGAATATATCCCACTGGCAGTTAAAGGGGATAAGAAAATAACATCTGTGCGTATCCAAAATAAGAAAGACGGCAAAGAAAGTGAACTGCCGGTGGACGGCTTTTTTGTGGAGGCCGGCGGGGTGCCGAATAACACTTTTTTGCCTGAAAACATAGAGAAAAATGACCAAGGAGAAATCATTACGGATAAAGAAGGTCGGACTAATATAGAGGGCCTTTTTGCAGCAGGAGATCTGACTGATTGCAAAAACAAACAGATTATTATAGCAGCAGGAGAAGGGGCAGCGGCAGCATTGGCAGCCCATGATTATTTACTGAGGCGTGAATAATGAGAGTTACTAAGGCAATAAAAGCCGAACAGCTGCGCCGTTTATCGGAGCACTACAAGGATGAAGGAACCATGCTCCATTTTTCGAGTCCTTTTACATTGCTTGTAGCGGTTGTTTTATCGGCGCAATGCACAGATAAAAGGGTTAATATCATTACAAACCGTATGTTTCCCCGGCTAGATACACCGGCAAAAATGGTAAAACTTACACAGGATGAAATGGAGAAGGAAATCCACGATTGCGGTTTATATAAAGCAAAAGCAAAAAATCTTTTGGGATTATCCCGAATGATTTTAGAAGATTTCGGCGGTGAAGTTCCTGAAAGCTTTGATGACTTGGTTAAATTACCGGGGGTAGGTAGAAAGACGGCTAATGTGGTACGGAGTGTTGCTTTCGGATACCCTGCGATTGCTGTGGATACTCACGTATTTCGGGTATCTAACCGCCTAAAATTATCGATAGGGGATACTCCTGAAAAGGTGGAAGAAGGATTGAAAAAGGCGATTCCCATGAAAGATTGGTCCGCGGCACATCATTGGCTGATTTGGCACGGAAGAAAAGTATGCCGTGCCAGAAATCCAAGCTGTGAAACGTGTTTCTTGGAAGATATTTGTCCTTCCTGTACCGTACGTGCGGAAAATAATAAATAAAAAATAATTATGGCATCAAAAAAGCGGCTCACCGTAGTGAACCGCTTTTTTTGTCAGAACATATTCAAGATTCCATTGAATCCGTAATGGTTTTGATTGAGAAAGGCATCAATTGATTGGGTGACACCAATAGGGGCGGGTGCTGTCAGGAAAAGTAAAAAGGCTGCGAGAAGAGTTATCCCCAAGGCAATGCGGTTCATTTTTCCTTTTCCGCTCATTTCATAATATCCGAAGAGGCGAAGTCCGATGGCAGAGCAGAAGACAACAACCATGCCTGAAAGAGAAAATATACCGAATAATATATTAGCCATAACGAAAGTTATAAAAAAGACCGGTAAGAATATAAATGGAAGATTAAAGGCTAACCGTGTAGGATTTACATTTCTTTTTAAATCGTCAATCCAGTCGGCCATATCAAAACCAAAAAGTCCGGCAGGAATAAAAGAAGCAATGATAACTTTATCCCATGAAGAAGAAAGACGGTCTCTATTATCTCCTACCCACCAGAAAAAAGCACAGAGGGCAACAATCATGAGTCCGCCCAGGATATAGTAAAAGGACTCGGGGATAAATTCGACAAGGAGCATAGAAAGTGTCATTAATACAGAACCTGCTATGATGTAAGGCGTAAGTTCCTTGCAGCTCATTTTCTTTTCGGGAAGCATCCGGCTCCGCATTTTTGATAATACTTCTGCCATGAACACAAGTAAAAATACAGCTAATCCGGCAAACGGGTAGAGAAATAAGAAAATCAGAATAAGGGCAATGGCAGGTACAATTTTCATGCCCGTAAAAACTTGCATCTTTTTAAAGTTGACGCGATTTCTCTGGGTATAAATGGTAAGACGCATAAAAACGAGATAAGTAAGCATCATACCGATTGTTTCTATAGGAGTGGCGCCCATATAAAGAAGAGAGCAAAAAACAAGAACCGATAAAACGGCACCGGTAAAGCGGGCAACAAGTGCACTGAATAAACCGATATTCAGAAAATAAACGAGGGTGGTAACAAAGTCCAAAACCGACATCTCCTTAATCAATAATTGAGTTATATGTACTTCCAAAGTATACCTATAAAATGAGGTTGGTGCAAGCTGATAAATAAAAAAATCCGAGCAAATGCATTTATTTCCGGTGTTGTACACATCTGATTTGGGAATAACAACTTTTGAGATAGGGCTCTGAAAAAGATAAAGCTTTTCCGGACTTTTACACTCTCTATAAAAGCTGTTAAAATAATAAGAAATACAGATTGAAAATAAAGAAAGGTGAGGTAAAATGGATTCTCTTGTTATAGTAGATTGCCAATATGATTTTATTGAGGGGACTTTAGCCTGCCTGCACAGCAGAGAGGCCGTTTCATATTTAATACAATTCATCAATACCCATGACGTGAAAGCGTTCTATACAGGAGACTGGCACAGTCCCTCTAACCGGTCCTTTCAGGTGAATGGAGGAATATGGCCCGTGCATTGTGTGGCCGGAGAAAAAGGAGCCGCTATCGACCATGATTTTTCTGACAAGGTTATAAAAAAGGATAATAAGCCTTTTGAAGGGAATATTTTCCTTAAAGGTAAAAATGATGAAATAGAAGAATATTCCGCATTTTATGGTGAGAATGAACAGGGAGAGGGATTAAAAGATGTTTTGTCCCGTCACGTATATGTGGGAGGCATAGCTTCAGAATATTGTGTGAAAGAAACGATCTTGGATTTATTGAAAGCAGGACATACAGTATCTCTTCTTGAAAAGGGAGTAGGTTATGTTAAAAGGGAAGACCATATAAAAACATTGGAGGAGTTAAAAAAGGCAGGAGTAAAAATTCTAAAAGAATGAAAGAAAAAACTGTAACAGACATCGGTGAATTTGGTTGTATACGCCATATATTGAAGGACTTTATTTACCGGCCTGAATCAGTAAAACTCGGAGCCGGTGACGACGGGGCAGTTTATGTGACACCTCCCGGATATGATCAGGTGATATCCACAGATACTATGGTCGAGGGAATTCATTTTACCAAAGAAACGATGAGTTTTTCAGATGTAGGATATCGTATCTGTGCTGTTAATTTCAGTGATATGGCGGCGATGGGAGCAGAACCGGTAGCCTTTGTTCTCTCGCTTGCACTTCCCAAAGATTTATCACTTGAGGATTTAGAGAATTGCTATCACGGTATTCGTGAATGCTGCAGGAAATACAGTGTCAACTTGCTCGGAGGTGACATGACTGCATCTTTGGGTGGTGTGATATTGACAGGGACTGTTGTGGGTATCGTGCTGTCAGACCAGGCGGTGAAACGAAGCGGGGCACAGGTGGGAGATGTGGTTTTTGTTACAGAAACGGTAGGAGATTCTGCAGCAGGGCTTGCAGCTATCCTACATCAATGCGATACGGACTTTCCAAGTCTCACCAAGCGGCACAGAAGACCTGAAGCACAGATTCAATTAGGGAAAATACTTCGTGAAGCAGGAGCCACTTCACTCAATGACATTTCAGACGGTCTTTCTCAGGAGTTGAATGAAATAGCGGCAGCAAGCAAGGTTATTATAAATTTGGATAAAGATAAAATTCCGTTGTCGGAAGAAACAATCCGGTTGGGTAAACGTCTTGGTACAGATCCTTTGAACTGGGCATTCACCGGCGGAGAAGATTATGAACTGGCAGGAACGATGAGCCGAAAAAATTGGGAAAAAATAAAAGGAAGCCACCCGGTAACAAAGATTGGTACTGTCTGCGACAAAGGGTCGGGACAGGTTTTTATAAAGAGTAAAAACGAAACGGTATTGATGATTCCCAAGGGGTATGATCATTTTCGTACATAAGGAGGAATAGCAATGTACACATTGGTAGTAATCAGACATGGGGAAAGCGAATGGAATAAATTAAATTTATTTTGCGGTTGGACAGATGTAGATCTGACGGAAACCGGATATGCAGAAGCCAAACAGGCCGGAAGTCTCTTAAAAGAAGGCGGATACCGGTTTGATATCTGCTATACATCTGTTTTAAAGAGAGCTATCCATACCGCTTATACCGTTTTGGATGAGCTGGATTTGGCCTGGATTCCCATGATTAAGGATTACCGTTTAAATGAACGTCATTATGGGGCATTGCAGGGCTTAAATAAGTCAGAAACGACAGAAAAATATGGGGAAGAACAGGTGCACCTCTGGAGACGTTCTTATGATGTGCAGCCGCCGTCATTGGATAAAGACGATCCGAGAAATCCGAAAAAGCAGGCGCCTTATCAAAAAATTAAGGGTGAAGTGGAATTACCGCTGACAGAATGCTTGAAAGATACAGTGGCACGGGTGGCGCCCTATTTTGAAGAAGAAATAAAACCGCAGATTGTCGCAGGGAAAAAACTTTTAATTGTAGCACACGGTAATTCCATACGGGCATTGAGAAAGCATCTGGAAGGAATTTCCGACAAGGAAATTGCAGGAATGAATATTCCTACAGGAGTACCTCTGGTATATCATTTAAATGAAGATTTTACAGTACGGGATGTTTCTTATTTGGGCGATCAGGAAGCTGTTCAAGCAAAAATTGATGCAGTGAAAAAACAGTCTGCCCGTTCTAAATAGTTTGGCGTAACAGATAAGGTATGGAAGAGGAGCATTAATAGAAATGAACTCTATGTTTTATGCACCCGACGGAGCCGCTTTGATTTTGGAAGGCGGAGCCATGAGGGGCGTTTTTGAGGCAGGAGTTTTGGACGCTTTTCTTGAAAAAGGTCTTCGTTTTCTCAAAGTAATAGGGACTTCTGCGGGTGCCATGCAGGCTATCTGCTATTTATCAGAGCAAAAAGGACGGAATATACGGATTAATGCTAAATATTGCAACGATAAACGGTATATGGGGTTCAGGCATTTACTTAAAAAGAGGAATTACTTCAATTTTGATTTTATGTTCGGGCAATTGACTTATAAGCTGGATCCGATTGATATAGAAGCATTGGAAAATACAAAATCCGATTTACGGGTTGTGGTAACTAATTGTTTCAATGGGCAGGCCGAATATATTTCAAATAAAGACTATCCGGTTGACGAGTATATGAATGTCATAAAAGCAAGCGCGTCAATTCCTTTGCTGTCGCCACCTGTTAATATCGGTGATGTGCTTTATGCGGATGGAGGAGTTGCTATGCCTTTGGCTCCGCTCCCGGAAGAACTGCCTTTCCCAACGGCCAAACCGGTGTATATATTGACCAGAGATGCTTCTTACCGAAAAAAAGAAATATCCGGCATATGTAAACCTTTCATAAGTTTTATGGCAGGAAATAAATATCCGGCGGTACTGAGTGCATTGTACCGGGTTCCTTCTGTATATAATCAAAAAATAGAAATGCTGTTGCGTTTGGAAGAAAAAGGGGAAATATTTGTTATACGACCCCAAGAGCCGGTTTCCGTGAAAAGAGCAGAAACCGATTCTGATAAACTTCTGCAGCTTCATAATGAGGGATACCGTATAGGAATGGAACGTTTTGATGAATTGATGGGGTGGCTGTATGAATGAAGTGGTCATAAAAACCTTTTCAGAGCAGGACACAGTGGCATTTGGCGAATGGCTGGGGAAACGTGTAGTGAATCACTTGTTTATTGCTCTTTCCGGAGATTTGGGTGCAGGTAAAACTCATTTTGTCCAGGGACTTGCAAAAGGAATGGGAATTAATGAAATTGTCACAAGTCCCACGTTTACGATTTTGAACTGTTATGACGGGCCATTACCGCTTAAGCATTTTGATTTCTACCGGTTGGAAAGAGAAGATGATTTGTATAATATAGGCTGGGAAGAATATAGTGTAGGCGGCGTAACGGTAGCCGAATGGGCAGATTTGTTTCCACGGATGATTCCGGAGGAAAGTATTTTTATAGCAATAAAATATATTAATGAAACAGAAAGGGAATTTCATATTTCCTGGGGAGAAAAAGCGCCCCTTTCTGTGGCAAAGGAGATTTTAAAATATGCTTCTGGCAATTGATACATCTTCGTTTGTCTTAAGCTGTGCTCTTGCAGAGGAAGATAAACTCGTATCAGAATGGACTGTGCAGAGAAAACTTACACATTCTGAGCAATTAGTGCCGCACATGGATGCCATGTTAAAAGAGGCGGGCGTTGAGAAAAAAGATATTACTGCTATTGCAGTGGCAAAAGGGCCGGGGTCTTTTACAGGTCTCCGTATCGGTCTGGCGACTGCCAAAACGGCTTCTTATTTATGGAAAGTACCGTTAATCGGAGTGAATACATTGGAAGCTCTTGCTTATAATATGGCAGGTGCACAGGCATTTATTTTACCTTTAGAAGATGCGCAGCGGGGTAATGTGTATGCTGCCCTTTACGGTGCATTTGATGAAATATGGGAAGAAGCACCGGCGGAGGCAGCTCCTTTGGAAGAGGTACTTGAGGCTGCGGTACGTCATGGAGGACCTGTTATAGCGGTCGGCGAAAGTGCAGATACCTATAAAAAAGAGATTTTTTCTGCAGGCATCCAGATAGCACCGCCACAAAACAGATGTTGTCGTGCATCATCCGTTGCTATGGCAGGCTGGTATCATATGAAAAAAGGGGAAACCGATGATCCTTTGACGTTGCTTCCCAACTATATCCGCAGAAGTGAGGCAGAGGTTTTATGGGAGAAAAAACACGGTATCATATTGTAATAGAGGAAGCAACAGCGGAAGACTCAAACAGTATTTATGAAATAGGATGCCAATGCTTCCCGGATGCATGGCGGGAAGAAACAATAAAGAATGATTTGGCCGGTGCACACAGTCAATATTTCGTTGCGAAAATAAATGGGGGAATAGTGGGCTACGGGTGCTTCTGGTTTGTGGCTGATGAAGCGCAATTGGTAAATATCGGAGTTTATCCCTCGTTTCGTAGAAAAGGTGTAGCCGAGGAAATCATAAAAAGAGGGATTTTAGAAGCGGTAAGCCGTCACATGCAGACGATGTTTTTGGAGGTTCGTGTCAGTAATCTGGCAGCACAAAAACTGTATTGGAAATATAATTTTAAAGTAGTCAGTGTAAGAAAAGATGTATATGAATTACCTAAGGAAAACGGATATATCATGTCCAGACCGTTATAAGGAGTCAGAATGAAAATTTTAGCATTTGAAACAAGCTGTGATGAAACATCCTGTGCTGTTGTAGAAAATGGCAGGCAAGTGCTTTCAAATATTATTTCCACCCAGGTTCCCATCCATAAAAAATTTGGAGGAGTAGTACCTGAAATTGCATCCCGGCATCATATAGAAGATGTATTACCTGTTGCTATAGAAGCATTGGAACAAGCTCAATGTACATGGGAAGATTTAGATGCTATTGCCGTTACGCAGGGACCGGGACTTGTCGGCGCCTTACTGGTCGGAGTAGCAGCGGCTAAAACGGCAGCGTGGGCATTGGATAAACCGCTGATAGCCGTAAATCATATGGAAGGGCATATTTTTGCAAATCTTCTTCAATATCCTGATTTAGAGCCTCCGTTTTTATCTCTTGTGGTTTCAGGCGGACATACGATGCTTGTAGTTGTCAAGGATTATAATACTTTTGAACTTTTGGGGCAGACAAGAGATGATGCGGCAGGGGAGGCTTTTGATAAAATCGCAAGGATTATGGGATATCCTTATCCGGGTGGGCCGCATATTGACAGGCTTGCCCAATCGGGGAACCCTGAGGCGATGCATTTTCCGCTTGCTCTCCGGAAGGAACATAGCTTTGACTTTTCCTTTAGCGGATTGAAGTCTTCTGTAATTAATTATTTGCACACGAAAGAAATGAAAAAAGAGGAAGTTTCTTTTGAAGATGTGGCGGCATCTTTTCAAAAAGCGGTCGTTGATGCTCTTGCTTCAAAAACAATGGCAGCTATTGAAAAAACAGGATTATCGACCGTTGCTCTTGCAGGAGGGGTAGCAGCTAATAGTGGACTCCGTGGGGCATTAGAAAAAGAATGTAACCTTAGAAATATCCGTATGTGTCGTCCGGATTTGATTTTATGTACTGATAATGCCGCTATGATCGGATGCCGTGCTTATTATATGGCACACGCGGGTGACTATGCAGAAATGACCTTGAATGCAAATCCGAGGCTTCCCTTTTTAGGAAATTAAAAAGATGATTGACAGAGGAAATGATGAGTCAGCTTTATTCTTTGGCCCGGGAAATGACGGGTTTAACGGATGTACAAATAAAAATTCTGAATCATATCCAGAAAGCATTGCCTTTTGCTGCAGATATCGCAAAAAGTCAGATTTATATTTGTGCCAAGGGAAATAATAAAAGGGTATCTGTTGTTTTATTGGCGGAAAAGCCTTCTTATACGATGGGAAATACCTATTTCCGGCCGGGGGATGCTTATTTTGACGAAGAATTTGCTCTTGTGGAGAATGTATTTGCCACAGGCCACAAGGTGGTAGGGCGCAAAGAATTGGATTTCGGGCGCATGGTGGCATTGACAGCTTATCCGGTTGTCGACAATGCAGGGATTCCATTTGCGGTAGTTGCTTTTATGTCAAATTCTCAAAAACAACAGCAGGTATTAACGGATACGGCGTATATGCTGTTGCAGGTACCCTTGGAAAATGGAGAATACCAAAATCTCCGGCCTCAGGACGGAATGATGATTCTTGATTCGGTAGGGCGAATTATTTATGCCAATGATATGGCGGAAGATTTATATTTCGTCTTGGATAAAGAAACTGCAGATAAAAAAGAAATATCCGGTCATACAGTGGTTCATTTTCCTCTGATAGATACAATTATGGAAACGAAGAAGCCTGCTTATGGTGAAAAGATATCCGGAGAAATGACACTTTCAGCATGGGGAATGCCAATTCTTTCCGGAGGGAGAGTCTCCCGCACTGTTTTGCTTATCAGTGATGTGACAGCTGTGCGGGAAAAAGAAAAGCAAATTCTGGTTAAAGATTCTGTTATACGGGAAATTCACCATCGTGTTAAAAACTCGTTAAATACGATTGCAGGAATGCTCCGTCTCCAAGCCCGCCGTTCTGATAATGAAGAAACAAAAACCGCTTTAAAAATAGCGGTAAATCGTATAATGGGGATAGCCCAGATTCACGATATTCTTGCTGTTCAAAGCGGAGACCGGATTGACTGGAATATACTTTTGGATAAGATGTGTAAGCTTTCTTTGGATAGTCTGGCAACTTGCCGGGTTGAGCTCATAAGAGAAAGGACAGAGAAGCCGTGTATTGTTTTGTCGGAAAAAGCATTACCCTTGGCAATCGCAAGTAACGAATTAATCCATAATGCTATAGACCATGGATTTAACGGACTTGAAAAAGGGCAATTGGCGGTAGGGACAAAAATAGAAAATAATGAAATTCATGTGTATATAAAAAATGACGGAATCCCTTTACCCCCGTCTTTCAATCAAAAGAAATTCGATTTGGGACTGCAAATTGTTCGTACACTGGTAGAAATTGAGTTGAATGGAACTTTTGAATTGAAAAATGAAAATGGGCGGGTAGCTGCTCATATACGGTGCCCTGTATCTATGCTGGAGGGATCTGATGGGTGAACATTATAGAATCGTTATAGCTGATGATGAAGCTCTCTTATGTATGGATCTAAAAGAGATATTGGAAGAAGCGGGTCATCAGGTCGTAGGTGTTGCCGGTGACGGACTTCTTGCATTGGAGCTTGTTAAGCAGAAAAAACCGGATTTAGCTATTTTGGATGTCAAAATGCCGAAGCTTGACGGTTTGCAAGCCGCTAAAATGATTGCCCACGAAAATATGGCACCGGTTGTATTACTGACTGCATTTGGTGATGCGGAGATTATTGAAAAAGCGAAAAAATCGAATGTTTTCGGATATGTTATAAAGCCGGTGGAAGAAAAAACTCTTTTTCCGGCCATCCAGATAGCAGTCAGCCAGTTCAGGAATAAAATGGAAATAGCCGGTCGCATAAAAAATATGGAACGGGAATTAGCATCCCGTAAAATTATAGACAGAGCTAAAAGTTTACTGATAGAACATTATGAAATGACGGAAAAAGAGGCACATCATAAAATACAGGAAGTAAGTATGAAACGGGGATTGCCACTTTCCGAAGTGGCGCAACGCATGATAAAGGAGATTATGAAGAAACAAAACCGATAATGTGTTATTTGAAAGGAGAGCAAAAATGAAATTTACATTTTATGGACATGCATGTTTCCTGTTGGATACGGGAAAAGAAAAACTGCTTTTCGATCCGTTTTTATCGGGGAATGATTTGGCAGCAATAAAAGCAGATCAAGTGGAGAGCGACTATATTCTTTTATCTCATGCCCATGCGGACCACTTGGGGGATGCCCCGCAAATTGCAGAACGAACGGGTGCAAAGGTTATTGCCATTCCTGAAATTATCGGTCAGTTCCCCGAAACCGTTACCAATTTCCAACCGATGAATTTGGGAGGTAATTATAAAGCTCCCTTCGGTTCTTTAAAAATGGTAACAGCAATGCATAGTTCCGGTGTTCCGGGTGGCATTGCAGCAGGATTCATTATCAAATTCAATGAAGGTATTACCGTATATTATTCAGGAGATACCGCATTATTTGGTGATATGAAATTATTTGGTGAGCTCTTTGATATTGATTATGCCGTATTACCTGTCGGCGATAACTACACAATGGGGCCGGAAGATGCATTGATAGCAACCCGGCTTTTAAAAGCAAAAACAATGATTCCCCTGCATTACAACACATGGCCGGTTATCGCTCAGAATCCCCAGGATTTAAAAGAACGAGCGGCGAAAGAAAATGTTTCTATCAAAATAATAAATCCCGGAGAGTCTATTGAATTATAAAAACTTATAAATAGATCAATTTATGGGATCAATTATAAAAAACTTCTTGAGTCTGGACTCGGTATTTTACCGGCTCCGGACTTTTAATGTATATAGGCTGGTTGTTATCATACTGAAACTACTGGCTGATAGAAAAGAAGAGAACCTTTATTTATAGAAATTCAGGATAAAACTTATCTATAGAATGAGAAAAATCTTTTATGAAAGAAACAAAAATATTATGTTTGCATTAAAAATGGGGGGGGGTAGTATAATAAAAAATAATAAACATAAAAAAAGAATACAGGCCGCAAGGCGAGCGGGGAATTTGGTGAGAATCCAAAGCTGTCCTGCAACCGTAACGGGAGTTTTTTCATCGCAAGTCTTTCACAAAGAGATGAAAAAATGAAGAACGAAGTTGGAGTGCCGCTTTCAATCCGCAAGATCTGCGAGGTATGGATCGGATTTTTCCCTATCAAAATTTATAGTGGAAACTTTTCGACTGACCTCGATTTTTTTTATGACAGTTGCCATTTGGCATATCCCATAGCGGTCTTGGGATTTTTTCAAGGGAGAGACTTTTGGTAAAAATAAATACGAAAGGAAGTGGGAACGGCCGGAACGAAAAGCGGAGTATGGGGAAATCATAGTAGAAGTATAAAGTTGTGCAAGAAAGAGGAGCATCTATGAGAATGAAAAGAAAAACAATTCTGAAGAGCGTAGTGCTGGCGGCACTTTGCTTCGGCGTGTCCGGAATTTCCCAGGCTGCCAATTATGAAACAGTTTTGATAGGAACGGAAGCGGATAAAAAAGTGATGGGTGACACCATGACAATAGACGGGAGAACCTCGTCTTATACGTTCAAGGAAGACACCACGATTACGGCTCGTTTTAATTGGCAGGATATGGTTAAAGATCCTTATTATATTGATACAGGTAAGCAGGGATACATCGGTGCTATCCAGCCGGGCGGCATGTACAGTGACGGATATAAGCCGAAAGGTCCTCATCAGGATATGATTTTCCATATGAACGGTCATAACCTGACGGTCTATAATTATACAGATACGGGAATCGGTAAAGTCGACCCGCAAAAACCCGGGCAGGGGGCTTATGTAGGGACGACTGCTGTCTGGGTATCTACGCCCAACAAAGTGGAAATTAATGATGTGAATAAAGCGGATTTTATTTTGAATGCAACCGGCTACTATGTGTCGGGATTATATGCAGGCTATTACAGAGGACTGGGAAACGAAGAAAAAGAATTGGCGGATCGCCGGCCCGGTCTTTATATTCACAATAAACCGGGGTGGGAACATGCGGTACGTTGTTTTTCTGATGGAGCGCAATACAGAGAAAACATCACCGGCGTTAAAATTTTCAATCGCGGGGAAATTGTGATAGACGGCTATATCGATTTCTATAGACAGACAACCAATAAACAAGGAAAGAAAGTGGACAATTATTGGGGACTTGACGTCAATACAATGGGATCCGGTTGGAAAGAATACAGCGCTCACCTGAAAGTAGCGGGCGGCCGTTGGGGCGGTATTTACGGATACGGCAATTCTCTCTTGGAATTGAATACGGAGATGGATGAAAAAGGAAATGTAAAAGCCCTTGGGAATGAAGTGCAGATGGTGGGTGACGTACAAACAAAAGGATCCTATTCCTCTCAGGAAACGGCTGTACATCTGGCAATTACCGGGAATCAGTCATTCTGGAGGGGCAAAGCAACGGGTATGGTTACTGACGGCATTGCCCATTTGTTCCTGACGGACGGCGGGCGTTGGGAAAATGCGGGCGGAAAGATTGCCAATTTCCACGGCGGTAAGTCTGAGTCTCAAAGCGGTATCATTTCCGGAATGAAAGACAGCATTAAAATTGCTAAGTATGACGGTTGGACGACATTCATGTACAACCGGAACCTGGGGGCTTCAGGCAATTTGGAAATCGCATCGGCCGCAAAAGGATCAGGTATTACTTTGCAGACGGATTCAAAAGGGCTTGACATGGCAGACGAAAATCTGGTCAACGGTGTTTTGGAAAATCTGGCTGCACGATTGATTTATACAGGCTATGCGCAAGGGGAAAACAATCTTTCCGGCAAAGTAAAAATTGCGGAAGGGCTTACGACAGAGTCGGCGGAAAAGAAAATGGGAACCGTTCTTTTCAATCCGTCTACCGGACAGGGTTATTATCTGGACCAGATGAAAACGGATTTCACAACGACACTGACCGGTGAAATGGCAAAAGATACGGAGTATGTAGACGCTAACGTTCTCCTTCAAGAGGGACTGGCAAAAGCAAAGAAATCGGCGACCATTCATGTCAAAGACAAAGCGGCTGTCGCAACGTCCGAAAACCATGCGCTGAAAGTAAATCTGAACAGACAGGACTGGACGATACAGTCTGAACGGAACGGCGGGGCGACCGTGGAAGCTCTTGGAAGCAAAGGCAATCTGGATCTTGAATTCGACCACCGCCTGCTTATTTCCTCTAAAGGGACAGGGGATCTTGTCGGAATTCGGGCAGCAGATACGAATTCGGCTACGGGAAATCAGTCAGTGAACGTTAGTGTCAAGATGAATAATGCGGCCGCGTTAAAGGAAACGGATGAAAAAAATAAAGCGCTGGCTTTTAAAGCGGAGCTGAGCGGAGCGGGTACTTATACCGCTGTACGGGCAGAAAAGGGCGGAAGAATCAATTTGCCGGGGTATCTTGATTTTGACCTTGAAAAAGCACCGGATGCCACACTTTTTGAAGCCAAAGATGACGGACAGATTTCCGTGCAGGCGGCGCATAATCTTTATAACAGGAAGACACCGGAAGGGAAAACGGAATCCATTGAAGATTTCTACACGATTTCCCAGATGAAGACGAAAGGATATATGGCGAAAGCCTCCAATGGAGGGAAAGTCGAATTGGAAGGAGCGCAAGGTTTCGAAACCCGAGGTGATATTTATACGGAAGAAGGAGAAAAAGGGAAAGGCACGGTCAGTTTCCAGGTAGCCAGTCAGAACGGTAACTGGCATGGCGGTGTCCATGGTGACGGCACATTTACATTGAAGCTTGACCCCACGTCGTACAGCAACAGAAGCGTTTCAAAAAATATTTGGCACCATGAGTGGCAGCAGGATGCACGGAAAGGAATGACCTCGGAAGTAACACGGATTACGTCCAACGGGGCAAGTGTGAATAAAGAACCGTGGATTCATCAGAAAGACGCAGGAAATATCCATGTCAAAGAGTTAAATTTGGGGGTCAGCTTCGGAAATAAAGCGCCGACAGCCAATTTATATGTTTACTATGAACATGATAAGAACAAGCCGGAAAATATTACCGGCGGTGATCTGATTATTGATAAATTCACCGTAAAGAGCGGAGAGGGAACGGGGCTTGTCCATGTACGTACCGATCCGACCGGAATTGACCTGAAAAATGAGGAACAGCTTTCCAAAGTACTCGGAGCTCTTGCCAAAAAACTGGTGTATACGGACTATGTGAACGGTAAAAGAGATATAAAGGGAACGGTGGGGATTGCGGAAGGAATTTTGACACCGTCCTTTACAAAGGTGATTACGGAAAAGAATATTTCTTTTGATTCACAAGGACGAGGAATGTACCGTTCACAAAATAAAAAAGACTTTACTTCGTCACTTACGGGAGGAGAAGATAAACCTTACGCGGATGCATTTGTGAAGAGTGATCTGGATTATATCTTCAACGAAGACAGCCGTATTTCCATTGCAAGTGACCGGGAGCAAGCGGCCATCCATATCACGGGAGATCAAGCGGTGCAGATGGACAGTACTCTGGCTAAGCTCACTTTAGATGTGGACGGAAGCAAAAATACGGAAGGGAAGACGGCGGGGATTCTCGTGAAAAACGGGGGGTCTCTCGTTCATCACCAAGGCGGATTGGACATCACCGTCAAAGGCGTAAAACAAACCTACGGCATTTTTGCGGAAGGTGACGGGAAGCAGAATAAAAATATAATCACCATTGACGCCGTGTCTAAAGGCATTCAAAGTTATGAAAAAGTGATTACCGTTAAGGGGAAAAGCACGGAGAAAGATGGGTTTACCGCCGTTCATGCCGATCAAGGTGCAAATATCACACTCCAGGGAAGAATGGAACTTTCCGGAGAAGGCGGGACACTTCTTTATGCGGCACATAAGGGAAATGTCAATGCTTTGTCGGGAGAAAATGTTGTATATTCAGGAACAGTGGCAGGTGAACTTAAAGGAAGTCTGTTCCACATGTCAAAAGGAATACTGGCACGGGCAGGACAGGCAGGTGGGATTTCCATTCAAGCATCATTTAAGGATTCTTCACTGATTGGTGATGTATATACGGATATAGACGGTGAAGCCGGCACCGTGACCATGGATCTGGGGGCCAGCAGTACATGGAAAGGAAGCGTACAGGGGAAAGGAACTTCCCAGATTACACTGGCCGGTAGTCAGGCATCATATTATGACGGAAAAACGTTAACCCTAAGCAACTGGAAAAAAGCGGTTTGGATAAATGAGTGGGAAGCCGGTAACGGAGAATCTCATATCAGTAAGGTCATAGGAAATTCAATTTATAAAGAAGGTATGATTTACCAGAAGAGTCCGAAGACGCTGACCATTGATACGGTGCAGGGGGGCATTTACATCCGCTATGACCATGATAAAAATAATCCTGCCAATTTGACGGGTGGCGATATCATCATCAACAAAGCGGAAAAATTGGGGTGGAATAACTCGCAGCTCACCTTACTGACAACGAAAGAGGGGATTGACTATACGGACGAAACGACAAGAGGGAAAGTGTTTAATGCTCTTGCCAATAAACTCTATTATCACGGCGATCCTAAGCTTTTGACGGCATATCTGACAGTAAAGGACAATGTCTTTGTTGGCGATGAGAAGATCATGGATAAGAATGGAGAAGTCATCGGTCATGGACGTAGTTTTATGGCAAACTTCAACAGCAAAACTGGACAAGGCTATTACTACTATGAAGCCCCTGAACAGATAGAGAATGCCTTTACTACGACACTCACGGGCCATAACAAAATCAAAGACACCAACAAAATGACAAATACCGCCGACTACCAATATGCACAAGGCGGTGTCATCAATAAAGAAACGGGTGCCTATGAATTTAAGACAAAAGGAAATACAGTCGCCAATACCATTCACGTAGGAGATAAAAACACCATCACCTACGGAGAGGCGGCAACACCGGAAACAGCCACCGCAGCCATAGCGGCACAAGACCTGGACATCACCCTCTCCGCAGAAAATACACTCGATATAAAAGCCAAAGCAGAAACGGATAAACAAAATGCTGTCGGGATTTACACAGGAAAAGACAAAACACTGACACTCACTGCCGATGACCTTGTGATCACCGCCCAAGCGGAAAAAGGGAAAGCCTACGGTATCTATAACGAAGGAACTGTTACCCATAAAGGAAAACTCACGGTAAAAGAAGCGGACACCGCCCTATGGAACAAACAAGGAACTGTCACCCTTGACACCGCCAACATGACCGCAAACGAAAATGGAATCATCGGCGAACAAGGAACAACGACCGCCGTACGCAACCTCTCTCTCCGCATGAAAGACCACAAAGCAGCCGTTGAAACAAAAGGCGGTATTATTAGGATAGCCAAAGAAGAAAACAAACCCGGAAATGTCGACCTCAAAGGAGATATACTCCTTAACGGAAAAGGAATGGTAGACCTTACCCTTAAAGGACAAGGAAACAACTGGGAAGGCACACTCAAAAACAGTGACGGAACGATGAACCTGACACTCCAAGACAACGGCGTATGGAACAACAAAAACGACATGAGAGAAGACGGCACCTATATCAATAAACTCGTAGGGGCCAAAGACAAACAAAAAGCGGGCACTATCATCCAAAACAATCCAAGTGATATGATTATTGATAACTACCAAGGACATACCAAAGTACTCTATGCCCATGATAAAGAAAACCCGAAAACCGTCATAGGCGGAAACATCACCATCAATGCCGCCGAAAAAGAATCAGGCATTACACTCCTCACCGACAGAGAAAATATCGGGCTTGGAAATGATGCAATCACCCCCGTATTGGAAGCACTGGCAAACAAACTCACCTATAAAGATGCCGTACAAAACAAAGACAATCTCAAAGGAGAAGTCGGACTCACCGAAAGCCTGACCGAATCCTCAGCCATCATCAAACTCTCTGACCTGGAATTTGATAAGAATGGCAAAGGACACCTCAAAGGAAACATCTATGACGTATATGAAGACGGAACCAAAGAAGTCCATACAGGAGACATCGTATACGGAAACAAACAAACAGCCATGATGAGAGGTGCCAAGAGTGCCATGCTTGCCACATCCATGATATGGAGAGCCACAAACAACGATGTCCAAAAACGGATGGGAGACCTCAGACAAGGAACGGAAAATGAAACCGGAGCATGGGGAAGAATCGGCGGCGGAAAAATGACCTTCGACAAAGACGGAGGACAATTCAAAACCACCTTCACTGACTATATGGCGGGCTATGACAAACAAATAGGAAAAGACAAAACAACAAGAGCCGGAATAGCGGTAGGCTATATTAGAGGAAACGACAGCTATGAAAAAGGAACGGGCAAGAGCCACCTGACCACCATAAACCTCTACACGACAAAAATAAACAGCGACGGCACATATTTCGACATCATAGCCAGAGCAGGCAAACTGAAAAACAAATACACCGTATACAACGACTACGGAAAAACACTTAAAGGCGACTACAAAACAAACGGATACAGCCTCTCCCTTGAATACGGCAAACGGATAGAAAAAGAAGACGGAAAATATCTTGAACCGTCAGCAGAACTTACCTGGGGGCGCATAGAAGGAAAAACTTATGAAGCCCAAAGCGACTATGCAGGAGGAACCGCCCTTGCCATAGACCAAGAAGCCTACAACAGCCTGATAGGAAGAATCGGAATGAAAGCGGGCATCCGGAAGCAAAACAAGAGCGCCTACATAGGCCTCTCACTGGAACACGAATTCCAAGGAGATTTTGACACCGGCTACAAAACCGCAGGAGAAAAAGCAAAAACAACCCATATGAACCTCAAAGGGACATGGCTTAACATCAGCTTGGGAGGAACATATACACTCTCCGAAAACAGATACATCTACGGAACTGTCGAAAAAGACTTCGGAGGAGATATCCAAACCGACTGGAGAATCAATGCGGGTATGCGCCTGAGATTCTAAGAAAGGAACAGAGGAAAGAAGAAAAACACAAACCAAATACAGGATACTTGCTGCATGAGCAAGTATTGCAGCAAGTATCCTTATCTCCTCTAAGGAAACAAAAAGGCCTCATTACGAGTGGGGTCTTTTTGTGTGCCGGGGGACAAAAATGAAATATGAAACAAAATAATAAAAAGCAAAGATAAAAAATGAAAAAAGAATGACATCATGAGGTGTAAAATATCTTTGAAGTGTTGACATTCTTGGATACACGGCATATACTAATAATGTAGTTTAGCACTCGTTCTTAGTGAGTGCTAATAAAAAGGTGACTGAAATGGAAAAACGAAGAATGGATGATGCTCTAAATGGGATGAATGAATTAAATGAGAGAAAAAGAAAGGTATTGTGGGCGATAGTCCAGGATTATTCATCGACGGCAGAACCGGTAGGTTCAAGAACAATAGAAAAGAAATATAATCTGGGTGTAAGCAGTGCGACCATAAGAAATGAAATGCAGGACCTGGAGGATGAGGGATATTTGGAACAGCCGCATGCATCGGCAGGAAGAATCCCGTCTATAAAAGGATACCGGTACTACGTAGATTGGTTGATGCAGCCGTCTACTGTGACAACGGAAGAGGAATTGGCACTTGAGCAAATGTTGACAAAGCATGCCACAAAGGTGGATGAGATATTTAGAAATATGGCTAAGGTGGTAGCCATGCTCACACATTCCCTTTCGGTTTCCGCATCTTCAGGAGAATCAAGCACCTTTAATTATGTAAGATTTCTCCCTCTGGACAATAAACGGGCAATTCTTCTTGTAGTAACTGATGACGGCACCGTATCCGATGCCATTGTGAATATTCCGGAAAACTCATCGTTTGATGAAATGCAGCTGATAGCAGATAAGCTCAACCGTTTTCTTCATGGTAAGAATGTTGACGGAGTGAATGAGTCATTGATTATGTCTTTCCAAAAAGCTGTAGAAAAGGATTTATCATCTTATATCCCCATTTTCAATGCCATGAATGAAGCATTGGCACCAAAAAATAAAGTGTATTCCGGTGGGGCCTCCCAGTTGATTGAACAGCCGGAATTTCAAAATGTGGAAAGGGTGCAGGATATTTTAAACCTTTTGGAAGAAAGAGATATTTTGGAAAGTATGCTTTTGTCTTCAATGGATAAACCGATTGCTGTTCATATCGGATCTGAAAATTTATTTAAATCGTTTTCAGATTTGTCGGTTGTCAGAGCACAGTTTACTTCCCAGGGACGGGTAATAGGATCTGTAGCAGTTTTAGGACCCACACGAATGCAGTACAGCAAGATTATCGGGATGATGTATTTTATGCAACAAAGATTGAATACGCTTTTGAAGGAAGAGGAATAATAACAGATTATTATCCGACAAAAATAATAATTAAATTTAGGAGGTTCCGCTGATGACGGAAAATAAAGAAAAAAATGAAATTCATGTGAGTGAAAGTCCCGGAGAAGAAAATATACAAACCTCGGAATCAAAGCACTCCGAAGGATTGGAAAAAGGAGCGGTATCTTTAAAAGAAGAGGTTGAAAAGGCCGAGAAAGCCATGAGAGAACTGAGGGATAAGAAAGAAGAAGCAGAATCAAAACTGGCAACTTCACTTTCCCAGTATATAAGGCTTCAGGCAGACTTTGATAATTTTCGCCGGCGTACCCGGGAAAATGAGAGCAAGATGACAGATATTGTACGGGCAGATACATTAAAAGCCTTTTTGCCTGTAATTGATAACTTTGAAATGGCTTTGGTGCAAATAAAGAAGAGTGATCCCGGAGATGTTTTTATCCAAGGGGTTGAAATGTTGGTGAAACAATTCGTAAAAACATTAAATGACTTTGGTGTAACAGAAATAGAGGCCCAAGGAAAGCCGTTTGATCCATATTTCCATGAGGCGGTTATGCAAATTGCATCTGAGGATTTGGAAGATGATACAGTAGCTGTGGTATTAAAGAAGGGCTATATGTATAAAGATACAGTTCTGCGGCCTGCATCTGTACAGGTATCTCATAAGCCATAAAATAAATAAAGTTAAAACTTGATTGGTATAGATAAAAAAGAAAGGGGACATTTTAAATGTCAAAAGTAATTGGTATTGATTTAGGAACAACTAACTCTGTTGTAGCAGTTATGGAAGGGGGAGAACCTGTTGTCATTCCTAATGCGGAAGGTTCCCGTCTGACTCCTTCGGTAGTAGGATTTTCTAAAACAGGGGAGCGTCTTGTAGGACAGCTTGCGAAAAACCAGGCGGTTTCAAACCCGGATAGAACTATTGTATCTATCAAACGTCACATGGGTGAATCTGATTATAAAGTGAAAATAGGAGATAAATCTTATACACCGCAGGAAGTATCTGCGATGATTCTTCAGAAGCTGAAAGCTGATGCAGAGGCCTATTTGGGAGAAAGCGTAACGGATGCCGTTATTACTTGCCCCGCCTATTTTACTGACAGCCAGAGACAGGCAACCAAAGATGCAGGTGCTATAGCAGGATTGAATGTACTTCGTATCATTAACGAACCGACTGCATCTTCCTTAGCATACGGTCTTGATAAAGTCAGCGATGGGAAAGAACACAGATTCCTTGTTTACGATTTAGGGGGCGGTACATTTGATGTATCTATCTTAAATCTGGCAGATGGTGTATTTGAAGTAGAAGCATCCCACGGGAACGGACATCTCGGCGGCGATGATTTTGATGCCCGCATCATGGATTGGATTGCCACCACATTTAAGGCACAGAACGGATTCGAGCTCCGTCGTGATCCGATGACAAACAAGAGATTAAAAGAAGCAGCAGAAAAAGCAAAAATTGAGCTTTCCAATGTGATGACTACAGATGTAAATCTGCCATTCCTTACTATGGATATGAACGGACAGCCCGTGCATTTTGATGCGTCTTTAACCCGTGCAATGTTTGAAAAGATTACCGAAGATCTGGTTCAGGATACGGTGGAACCGATTGATATTGCGCTTAAGGATGCGGGGCTGACGGTAAATGATATTGATAAAATACTCCTCGTAGGCGGATCTTCCCGCATTCCGGCGGTACAGGCATTAATCAAGAATAAATTTGGAAAAGAACCGAGCAAGAGCGTAAACCCTGACGAATCTGTTGCAGTTGGTGCAGCGATTCAGGCCGGTGTATTGAAGGGTGAAGTAAAAGATGTACTTCTTTTGGATGTGACACCATTGTCTTTGGGCATTGAAACCTTAGGTGGCGTATTTACCACTATGATTAAAAGAAATACAACAATCCCGACATCTAAGAGCCAAGTATTTTCGACGGCCAGTGATAACCAGCCTTCTGTTGATATACATGTATTGCAGGGAGAACGTCCGATGGCAGCCAACAATAAAACGTTAGGCCGCTTTGAATTGGCTGATATTCCTCCGGCTCCGAGAGGTGTTCCTCAGATTCAGGTAACTTTTGATATTGATGCCAATGGTATTGTCCATGTATCTGCAAAAGACTTGGGGACAGGTAAGGAACAGAAGATAGATATCAAATCTTCTTCCGGTCTCTCTGATGAAGAAATTGAAAAAATGCAACAAGATGCTAAAGCGCATGAAGAAGAAGATAAAAAGCGTAAAGAAATAATTGAGCAGAGGAATCAGGGGGAGTCCTTAATTTACCAGGCAGAAAAAACAATTAAGGATTTGGGTGACAAAGCAGACTCCGGTAAGGTTAAAGAAATTAATGAAGCTATAGCGAAACTCCGTGAATCATTGCAAGGGGAAGATGTGGAAAAAATGAAAGCTGATGCAGAAGCTTTGACAAAACCCCTTTATGAAATGACAAGCCAGATGTACCAGCAGGCACAGCAGGCCCAGCAGGCTGCAGGCGGAGATCAGACCGGAGCAGCCGGACAAGGGAACCCGCAGCAGGCCCAGAAACCGGATGATAATGTAGTCGATGCAGATTACAAAGTGGTTGATGATGATAAAAAATAAGTGCATGATGGATATTAATAAATTGTAGTTAAATAATCAGCGGCGGGCTGTGTCTTTTTCCAAAAATTCTCCGACAAGTAGGGGATGGAGCTGAAGAGCACAGCTCTAAGCTATTTATTACTGATAAAAGGATTGTGTTTCCCTAATGGCAAATCGGGATTATTATGAAGTGCTCGGTGTTGAAAAGAATGCCACCGATGCAGATATCAAAAGAGCATATAGAAAACTGGCACGGAAATATCATCCGGACTTAAATAAAGATAATCTGAAAGAGGCAGAAAATAAATTTAAAGAAGTCAATGAAGCATACCATGTCCTTTCTGATGCCGATAAACGGGCTCAGTATGACCAATTGGGTCATGATGCATTCAGGCAGGCATCACAGGGGGGCGGTCCCGGTCCGGGCGGTTTCGGCGGCGGATTTGGCGGATTTGATTTCAGCAACTTTGGCGGTCAGGGCGGCTTTGATATGGGTGACATATTTGATATGTTTACCGGAGGTCGTCGTAGGAACAGCAATGGCCCTGAGCAAGGAGCCGATTTGCGGTATGACATGGAAATCACTTTACGGGAAGCAGCCAAAGGTGTTCATAAAAAGTTTTCTGTTGTAAAAAATGAAACTTGCAGTCATTGTCATGGTAATGGAGCAGAGCCCGGATCATCTGTCGAAACCTGCCAAACTTGTCACGGCACGGGGCAACAGCGTGTAGTCAGAAACAGTCCGTTTGGACAAATGATTAATGTAGTAACTTGTCCGGATTGCGACGGCACGGGAAAAATTATTAAAAATAAATGTCATAATTGCCACGGAGCAGGAACAGAACGGAAGCAAAAGACAATAGAGGTCAACATTCCTGCCGGTGCTGATTCCGGCGTAAGAATGCGTGTATCAGGAGAAGGCGAACCTGGGAAAAGGGGCGGCCCTAAGGGTGATTTGTACGTTTATATTTATGTCAAAGAAGATCCTGACTTTGAGCGTGCAGGTGATGATTTGTATTGCAGGAAAAGCATTTCTTTCCCCACGGCTGCTTTGGGGAGTGTTATCCATGTAAAAACCTTAGAAAAAGAAGTGGAATTAAAAATTCCTGCAGGTACACAAAGCGGAACCCGCTTCCGTATTGCCGGTGAAGGGATGCCGCATTTGCAAGGAAACCGTAAAGGAAATCTTTACGTAGAAATCAATGTGGCAGTGCCAAAGAAGCTGAAAGAAGACCAAAAAGAAGCGTTGCTTACTTATGCCAATTTATCCGGAGAAGATTTGAGCCGGTATAAAGGGAAAGGCTCTTGGTTGGATAAAATCATTGATAAAATAAAGAAATGTTGATCATTTCAGACATGAAAAAAGAGGTTCAATGTCTTTGGAGATTGAACCTCTTTTTTAGCGAAAAAATTTGTTTCTTAGAAAAATAAACGCAATAAAGCGATGAAAATAGTACCGGGAACACCAAAGATGGCGATGACGATTGCATCGAATATGCTCCAGTGCATTTGGATAATGCTGAAAGCATCCAAAATGTAATATAAAATGCCGCCGGCAATGATATTTCCGATAAGCGGGAATACGGCAAGACTTAAAAACTTACTGAAAATAAATACACAAATTACGGCGGTAATGATACCGACAATGCCTGTACTCATAATTTCCATGATAAACCTCCTGAACAATTTATTTGAATTAAGACTTTTAAAAGCTGAAAGTCCTTGCTTTCTCATTATAACACAATCTGCGGGGAATCACATTGTATATATCAAATCTGCTATTTTGGTATGGATAGGAAAGTACTTAGGCAAATCAAAAGGGGTGAATATATTTACAGCTCTTTCCGATTTTCTACGGCGCCGGCCAATGTCATGCTGTCAGCATATCCGATATCTCCACCGGCAGGTAAGCCTCTTGCGATTCGTGTCACCTTAATGCCAAGCGGCTTAATCAGGCGTGCAATATAATAAGCCGTAGCTTCTCCTTCCGTATCCGGATCGGTAGCTAAAATGATTTCTTGCACCTGATGATTGGAAATACGGTTTAGAAGCTCTTTGATTTTTAACTGGTCAGGTCCTATGCCGTCAAGAGGGGATAAAGCACCATGAAGTACATGATATAGACCATGATATTCATGACTTTGTTCCAAGGCCTGTACATCTTGCGGTTGTTCCACTACGCAGATAAGAGAATGATCCCTGCGATCATCATTGCAAATTTCACAAGGATCCGAGGTGGAAAGGTTATAGCAAGCGGAACAGTAACAAACCTTGCTTCTTGCGTCCCGGATTGTTTGAATGAATGCATCTACATCCGATTGCGGTCTTTCCAGCATAAAATAAGCAAGTCTTCTTGCTGTTTTTACACCGATTCCGGGAAGTTTACGAAATTGTTCTGCTACCAGTTCTAAATCATTATTCATTAAAACATGCCGCCGGGAAGTCCGAGGCCTCCTGTAACCTTGCTCATACCTTTTTGAACCATATCGTCAGCTTTTTTGCTGGCTTCATTTACGGCGGTGGTAATGAGATCTTCCAACATCTCCGGGTCTTCGGGATCAATAGCATCTTTATTGATTTTTAAAGAAACAATTTGTTTTTCTCCATTCATTACGATAGCTACCGCACCACCGCCGACAGAAACATCAACGGTCTGCTGTTTTAATTCCTCCTGCATTTTTTGCATATCTTCCTGCATTTTACGAGCTTTTTTAAGCATATTTTGCATTTGTGCCTTATTACCAAACATTTTTCTTCCTCCTTAAGGGTTATTCTTTAAATTATTATATAGTATTTTTCTCGTTGTGATAAGGGTATTTAATAAAATGTAAGTTACTCACCTTTTTTATAAATATCGCAATGGGGAATAATTTTGAGGGCCTCTGATAAAACAGGCTCTTTTTCTTTATTTTGATCAAGTTCTTCCGGAGAGAGCAATTGATAGTCATCGGTATGTTCATCAGGAGAACCGTTATCCGCAAGGTTTGCGGTTTTATTTATGGGAGAGTAATTCTTAGCTTCTTCCAATGCAGAACTTTCTTCTATAGAACCTTTCAGCACGGCATGGAATTCCAGGCTTTGTCCCGTAATATGGGCAAAGGCATCAGAAATGACAGATTGATACCCCGGATTATTAGCACCTAAAACCAAAAATTGCTGAGGGAGAGAAGCAATTACTCTGTGATTATTAATAAGAATCAAGGTTCCTTTTTGTACACAACTCCAGATATCAATACGATGAATTTGTTGTAAGTAAGACGTAAACTGATTCCATAAAGACGGATAGTCGGCAGGATCAATAAATTGTGATTTTGGAGATTGCGGTTCCGGATTTTTACTTTTTTCCGGCTCAGGATTTGAAATTCCGTCAGAGGGGTTAACCTTGTCAGATTTTTCGCCGGAAGGAGCCTTGTCGGTGTTATCGGGTTTTGAAACTACAGGAGAAGGGGATTTTTTTGGCTTAGGTAATGGTGATACAAAAGATAGAGAATTGTTCTCCAAGGGGCTGAAAACTTTATTTTCCAGGTTCTCTACCCGTTCAGCCAAGCTGTCCAGTTCTGCAGAGCCTTTTATACGGCATAAGCGGAGTAATCCCATTTCTGCATTCATGCGTGGGGAAGAGCTTCTTTTTACGTCAGCCATCGTTTTATGAAGTGAGGCAAATAAGGCATCCAGATAAGGCTCACTCAATTTTTGGGAGTCAGATTTCAAGATATCCAGTGAGCTTCCATAAGATATGAGTTCAGGAGCGTTAGTATCTATCTTGCAAATCATGATATTTCTGAAATGTTCCAGTAAATCACGGAGAATGGCTCCCGGCTCTTTGCCGTTTTGTAAAATTTCATAAAAAAGCTGAAGGGCCCTACCGCTTTCAGAAGAAAAAATATGGTGGGATAAATTTATAATGGTATCTTTTTCTGTCAGTCCTAAAAGATTATAAACGATTTCGGCAGAAAGCTCTTTGTTATCCGATACGTTGGAGCATTGGTCAAGCAAGGAAAGAGCATCACGCAGACCGCCTTCTGATCGGACCGCAATCAAGTCGGCAGCCTCCGGGCTGAGATGGAGAGAAGCTTGCTCGGAAACATATAATAAATGCTCTTTTATATCCCTTACGGAAATCCGGTGAAATTCATACCGCTGGCAGCGGGATAAAATAGTGAGAGGGATTTTTTCCGGTTCGGTTGTTGCAAGAATAAAAAGTACATGTCCGGGAGGCTCTTCCAGTGTTTTCAAAAGAGCGTTAAATGCTTCTCTCGTCAGCATGTGGACTTCATCGATGATATACACTTTTTTATTTCCTGATACCGGGAGTGTGGGAATAGACTTGCGAATTTTAATAATTTCATCTACTCCGCGTGCAGAAGCGCCGTCTATCTCGTAGACATCCATGCTGGATCCGTTATTAATTTCTGTACAGCTTGGGCAGGTATTACAGGGATTTCCGTTCATGGGATTTGAACAGTTTACAGCTTTTGCAAGAATTCTGGCCATGCTTGTTTTCCCTGTGCCCCGCGGACCTGAAAACAGATAAGCGTGGGCCAGGCGTCCCTGCTCCAAGGCTCTCAGGATAGGAATAGAAATATGCTTTTGGCCGACAACCTCGTCAAACGTACGGGGCCGCCACTTACGATATAGTGCCAGATATGCCATTAGGACCTCCATACAGCAACTTATTTTATCTGATATGTTTATTATACTAAAAAAGACCTTGCAATTCTCATTTATGACAGCCTTCAGGATACACCGTGGCACATGGAAAGGACCACTTACTGCTGCTTCCTCTCGGACCTGACAGGATTCATGGGATTCCATTGCACGGGACCCGAAGACTGTCACAAATCAAAATTACAAAGCCATGTGGTAATTATTATACTATATGAATAGGAATTTGCAAAACTCATGACTTAAAAACAAAGAGATAAAATTTTATATTATAAATTAAAAACTTGATTCTCTGAACTTAAAAGGAGAAGTTTTTTTAGTGAAATGGTAAAATAAAAATAAAGCTTTTTTTATTTATGTAATTAAGATGCAAGGAGGCACGAGAAGTATGGAATATCGCATTGAGCATGATACATTAGGTGAAGTTAAGGTTCCGGCAAATCACATGTGGGGAGCACAGACACAAAGGTCATTCGAAAATTTTAAAATCGGGATTAACCGTATGCCTGTCCAGATTATACGTGCATTTGCCATTTTAAAAAAGTGTGCGGCTGCTGTTAATTTAGAGGCGGGATCTTTATCGGAGGAAAAAGAAAAAGTAATATCTGAAGCCTGTGACGAAATTATAAAAGGTCAGTGGGAATCGGAATTTCCATTGGCTATTTATCAGACCGGTTCGGGGACGCAGAGTAATATGAACATGAATGAAGTTATTGCTCATATTGCAAATAAGAAATTGGAAGAAGCAAAAAGTGAAACAAGAGTACATCCCAATGATGATGTAAATATGTCCCAGTCTTCAAATGATACATTTCCGACAGCTATGCATGTAGCTGCCGTAGAAACATTGCATAAAAGATTATATGGGCCTCTTGATGAGTTAATTAAAACATTTGCACAGAAAAGTGAGGAGTACATGCATCTTGTAAAAATTGGAAGAACCCATTTGCAGGATGCAGTTCCTCTTACCTTCGGACAAGAAATTTCAGGATGGCTCGTCATGCTTCAAAAAAGCAGAGATATGATTAAAGACAGTGAAAAGTATTTATTGGGACTTGCTATCGGCGGTACAGCTGTCGGGACGGGGCTGAACAGTCCGAAAGGTTTCGGTGAAAAAGTGGCAGCAGCAATTGCAAAAGAAACAGGACTGCCTTTTGTGTCGGAACCGAATAAGTTTTATGCATTGACAGGGCGTGATGATTTTGTATTTTCTCACGGAGCTCTGGAGGCTTTGGCTATGGATTGCATGAAAATAGTTGATGATATACGATTTTTAGCATGCGGTCCGCGTGCGGGGTTAGGGGAGATTACCATTCCCGCCAATGAACCGGGCTCATCTATTATGCCGGGCAAGGTAAATCCTACCCAGTGTGAAGCACTGACGATGGTGGCATGCAGTGTTCACGGACATCAGGCAGCGATATCTTTGGCCGCTTCTCAGGGGCATTTTGAATTAAATGTGTTTGCCCCTGTCATGGCACAGGACTATTTGGAGTCTGTTATTCTCTTGGGAGACTCTATCCATTCTTTTAATATTCATTGTGCACAGGGGATGGTTGCCAATGAAGATAAAATGGGAGAATTGGTAGAAAAATCGCTGATGCTTGTTACCGCTTTATCGCCCCATATAGGTTATGAAAAATCTGCAGAAATTGCAAAAAAAGCGTTTGCTGACAACAGCTCTCTGAAAGAAGCGGCACTGGCACTTGGATATGTGACGGAAAAAGAATATGATCAATTTGTTGTAGCCAAAGATATGACAAATGTAGACAGATAAGATAAACTGGGAAAATGCTTGTATCTCTACGGATACAGGCATTTTTTCAGTTTGCACAGATATAGATTGAGAAAAGAGCGATGAATTGACGATTGTATAGTTCATCCCTATAATAAGAAGAATAAGTTTGCATGTTTATGAAGGAAATATATATGACTGACTATGTAAAAATTTTTTCTTCTTTTTTAAAAGAAAATCAAATAAAAATCAATGAACCGATGAAACGACATACAACTTTCGGTATCGGGGGACCTGCCGACTGTTTTCTTATACCTGAAACTACGGAAGAAATGCAGAGAATTATTAAGGAGGCTTCTAAAGAGGAGATACCTTTGTTTATTCTTGGCGGCGGAGCAAATCTCTTGGTTCGGGATAAGGGAATACGGGGACTCGTCGTTTACACGGGGCGGTTACAGAAAATAGAAAAAGAGGGGAATTTACTCCATGTTACTGCAGGAGTACCGACAATTCGGGTTGCAGAAGCAGCTGCTCAATACGGACTCTCCGGATTGGAGTTTGCCGGAGGAATTCCAGGAAGTATAGGCGGTGCGGTATATATGAATGCCGGAGCGTATATAGGAGAGATGTCGCAAGTCGTTACATCCGTCATTTCTTATGACGGGAAAGGCGATATAGCGGTTCGCGGCAAAGACGAAATCGGGTATAGTTATCGAAACAGTTTGTTTATGCGGAACAAAGAGATTATAAGTGAAATTACTTTAGAACTCGTCCCCGGAGACAGACTTGCCATTCAAAATCTTATGAATGATTTTAATGCACGTCGCAGGGAAAAACAGCCCTTAGATAAAAAAAGTGCAGGAAGTACATTTAAAAGACCGGAAGGGCATTTTGTGGGTCAAATGATTGAAGAACTTCAAATGAAAGGCTTTTCTGTAGGAGATGCACAGGTAAGCACTAAGCATGCGGGTTTTTTAATTAACAACGGGAATGCTTCTTTTAATGATATGATTACATTGATTCGGGAAGTGCAAAACCGCGTAAGAGCAGCCTATGGAGTTGAATTAAAAACAGAAGTACAAATGATAGGCGAAGAATAAATAAGGAGTAATTATGGAAACCATTGCATTTACAGGCCCGCCGGGCTCCGGGAAAAGTGACAGGGCACTGGTTATTGCATATGAAAATGGGGCGTCCTGCATTATTGATGACGGAATATTGATTTACCATAACAGAATAGCTGCGGGGGTATCAGCAAAAAAAGAACCCAGCTATTTAGGGGCAGTTCGTCGAGCCTTGTTTTGGGATGATACGCATGCTGAAGATGTGCGGAGAAAAATTATAAAAATAAATCCCGCAAAAATTTTGATTCTCGGGACATCTGATAAAATGGCACAGCGTATTGCCGACAGATTGAAACTGCCGGAACCGTCCAGGTTTATCCACATAGAAGATGTAGCGAAACCGGAAGAAATAGAACAGGCAAGAGAAGCAAGGCATAAAGAAGGAAAACATGTAATTCCGGTTCCGACAATGGAACTCCGGCCCTATTTCAAAGGATATTTGGTAGATTCACTCCGCTTTTTCAGAAATAAAAAAAGGGATGCGATAAAGCAAAAAGGTAGTGAAGAACGTTCTGTTGTTCGTCCTGTGTTCAGCTACTATGGGAAATTGACATTTTCTAACCGTGTTATAGAAACCCTTGTCCGCTATGCAGTAAAAGATATGAAAAAAATCAAGATTTATGATATATCCAGCGAAAGAAGCAGAAGTCAGACAAATGGTATCATATTATATATAGATTTGAAGATAAGGCAGGGGACACCTCAGGAAATAAAAAGACTCATTCATATGATGCGGGATAAAATACAGAAAGAAATTGAATACACAACAGGAATGTCGTTAGAAACAATAAAATTGAACGTTACAACCGTTGTAGCCAAATAAAAGTCTCTCAAATGAGAGATTTTTATTTTATAAAAAGTAAGAAGGCAAAAAATTAAAAAGAGAGATTTATTTCAGAAATAAACCATGGGTAATGTTCCGTATTTTCGCGGTTGTGAAGAAATTGATTTTTGAAAACGGGTCATGTATAATAATCTCACATATGGGGCTATAGCTCAGTTGGTTAGAGTGCTTCGTTGACATCGAAGAGGTCAATGGTTCGAATCCGTTTAGCCCCACCAGTGGTGTAATACCACCGTTATTACTATTAGCTATGTTATAGCTGTGAAATTGTCGCTCTTGTAGGGGGAGCGACTTTTTCATTTCTCCTTTAGCATACAAGCCTTTTTGCTACTAAATTCTGTACATCTTGCATTGATGATGACTGTGCCAGTAGCTTTGTGTCTGTATAGACTTTAGTGTACATACGAGCGTCGCTGTGTCCTAATAAAAGCTTTGCTCTATTCACATCTACCGCATTTATTGCCAACAGTGTAGAGTATAAATGTCTAAACGCATGACACGATACATCGGCTTTTACCCCTGCTGTGTCTCTCCACTTCCGCATGGTACGGTTAAAGTTATTCACATTCATCGGCTTATCTTCTCTTAACTGTCTGATAATCCAATGACTGCCCTTTATCTGTAGCCTGTCACGGTGTAGGGTCAAGGCTTCATATAAGGGGTCAGATATAGGGATAGACCGTGTACCGCTCTCTGTCTTTGTCCGTTCTTCAATAGATATGCTCTTTTCGCTTGACGTAGAATTAGTGTTATGAATATAGATACGCTTATTCTCCATGTCTATATCTTCCCATGTCAAGGCGAGTAATTCTCCTCTCCGCATACCTGTATAAGCGAGTAGGGGTACAGCTATCCATTGATACGGTGTCATTTCTTTAGCTACAGAACTTATTTTCTCTACTTCCTCAAACGTGATAGCCCTTTTCTCTGCTTTCTTCATGTTCCGTAGCTTTATCTTCATAGCCACATTAAAGGGTATAAGTTGCTGTGTATACATCTCAGTTAGAAACGGCTTTATAATCGTGTTTAGTGCCTCTTTAGCAGTAGGGTCTTTTCCCTGTTCTCTCACAACGGCGATAAAGTCCTTTATCATATCACGGGTAACATCAGCTGTATCTAACTCTTTGTCTATTGCATTAAAGAACGGAGCGATATGCACATTTATAATTACCCTGCACTTATCATATGAATTTGGTCTAATTTCTTTTATTGCCTTTCTTCTCTCAAGCCATTGTCTTAATTCAGCTATAAAGGGGTGGGGTGTCCGTATCTTCTCTTGCTGTAGTGCCTGTATCTGTTCGTCTTTCTTTGCTAATAGTTCGTCTTTCTCTGCTAATAGTTTTTCTTTCTCTCTTACAGTTAATACAAGCTGTGCTACAGTTTTAGCCGTTAAATCAGCCTGTGCCTGTGTTAATGGTGTATGTATGTAGTTGTCAAAGAATATAACGTTATTACTATTACTCATGTTGTAGCCTTTCCTCATAAATGAAAAAAGTGCTATGTAATAGTTACGTTCATACGCACATAATACATAGCACTGATAAAAAAGTAAAGAAAAAAGCCCCTCAAATTAGAGAGACTTTCCGTGAAACATACTCAAAAATATTTAGTTATTGATAATTTTTATATCGTCAATTTTGATTTAAACGGGGGTAAAAATTCTATGTATAAAAAATATCCATACGCTATTTGCCCCTTTTTTCTCCAAACCCTGCATAAACACTAACAAATTTAAAGGTTATAGATTGACATTTTCTAATGATAAAAAAGTGATAAAATACGGGAACTAAAACCCGTAGGGCTTACAGTGAAACAATACTCATGCAATATTAAAACTCTTCATCATCATCAGAATAAAATTCACCCTCATTGTCTGCCCCCTCATCAAGCAAAGGACAAGCCTCATTTACATAATCACCATGCATACCAACCTCACATAAAGCATTGCCTGCTGTAGCCCCCTTATAACACTGGGTATCATAGACACAAGAGGACGCATTAGCAGTAACCCCCTTAGCCCTCTGTTCTAATATAGTTTTAGCACCCTCACTCTTAAAAGTCCTATGACCAAATAACAAAGACGCCTTATACAAAGCCCACACTTCGGGTATCATCTTTTCCCACCAATCAGCCCAATCATTACCACCTAAATAATGGTCAAGCATAGGTACTGTCTCATCGGTCATATGCATGTATTTACTTTTCCATTGTCTTTTTCTAATCAAGTAACCCCAAACCTTACATAACCTATTAAATACCTGCTCTTGTTCACCCACACATATAAACCTCATACCATACCAACCGTTAGACCCTGCACCAATAGACAAAGCACACACGCTCTCATCATTAATATTCTTACCGCACCATTTAGAAATAGTTGACCATTCTTTTTTAACTTCAAACAGTGATATTCGCTTTACAAAAGAACAGATACAAACACATTTACCATTGTCTTCTCCATATTTAGCGAGGTTATAAAACGTAGCAATATGTCTAATACCTGCATTATTCCGTGTACAGTATTCTCTCACTCTGTCTACATCTCCAATCTTTTCTAACTTCAAAGCCTCTTTATAAGCCATTTTCTTATCTCTTTTCCTTTCAGCAGTCCACCGTTTATATCTGTACTCTTGCTGTGTCTGCTCTAACGGTGTCAGTGGTGGTGGTGCTTTATTGATGTTGTTACCCCCTTTGTCTTTATCCCATGTTTTACCCCTCACAATGACCCCATGTGAAAAGGGTAGTAATAGACAAGTAGCCCAATGTTTACGATTACCCATAATAGCTGTGTCTCCTTTCAAATAATGAATATGAATGATGAATAGGGAATAAGGAAAAATACCATGTCTTTCTTTCCCTTGTGTGTCTCAATTTCCGTTTTGTATATATGTGTCCCAATTACTTTTATAGGGGATAGGTACATACGCAAACTGTTCTTTCTATCTTGTATGTGTCACAATTACCCATTTCATATATATCTGTCTCAATACCCCCTGTGTGACATAGCTTTATGCTCTAACCCCGTAGGGCTTTACTCATACTTTCATAGCTAATGCTTACACGGAATACAGAACGAATCATAAAAACATTGTTCATTGCCAATAAAATAAAGACCCCCAATAAAGAGGGGACACGGGGAAAACAGAATAATAAAATATATTAAATAAGCGTTCACAAAATTTTACAGATGTTTTTTGAAAAGGGGAGACATAATACATATACCCCCATAGGTATTAATAATAATAAAAGGGTGGTATGTATACACAAGTACACACATAGTGACACATGTACATACATACGCACATACAAACACACATAGTGACACAAGTACACACATAGTGACACATGCACACACAAAACTCTTGTATCAGTACATATGTTCTGTTATAATAATTAGAGAAAAGCCATAACCGCTGTTCTCCTTAAATAGCCCTCTGATGATGTAGCCCGTCAGGGGGCTTTACGTTATCAATTATTCTATTTTAAATGAGAATGCTCAAAAACGGTGTTTAAATCGTTTTTAAGAGGGGTGTATAGCTTAAACGATAAATATATCATTGATAAGCCATGAAAACCCAATACGACATATTTATTTTAATTTAATTTTCTCTCTTCCGCTTTATTTCATTTTGTTATACTATTAGACGCAATCTTATTTCAATTTCTTAAATCTGATACATAAGAAACACAAATAAAACTACATCATAAAAGCAGTAAAATAGGGGATATGAACGTATCTATTACATAGCACCATACCTAAAGTGTAAATGATATTATCGTTGACATCGAAGAGGTCAATGGTTCGAATCCGTTTAGCCCCACCAGACCAAAACTGCTTCCGTAGAAGCAGTTTTTATCTTTAGTGAAATTGCAAAAGGGTTATTCTATTAAAATACAATTCAAGATTAAGAGGTTTATCGTGAATTTATTTGCTATCGGTTTTGTTGTCATTGCAGGAGCCATGTGGGCAGGCAGCGGATTGGCTGCGGAACATTTTTTAATGCATAATCCGCATACCACCATGGATTTGACTGTTTTTCGTATGCTTGCGACAGCGGGAGTTATAGCTGTCGGACTGGCTATGCGGGGATCTTTAAAAAGCGATATATTGCTTTTGTATAGAAACCCAAAGCTATGGAGTGGGGTCTTTTTCTACGGATTGGGCATTATGATTATGCAACATGCCTATTTTATGGGGATTAGAGCAGGAAATGCAGCGGCGGCAACAGTGATGCAATACATTTGCCCGGCCCTTGTTATTTGTTGGCTGTCCTTCCGAAATAAAAGAATCCCCGGGAAAGGTGATTGTTTATCGGTAGTATTGGCCATTACAGGGGTGTATTTATTGGTGTCGGGAGGAAATGTCAACCGTCTTTCCGTGCCGGCTGAATGTGTCTGTTACAGCTTGATTTCTGCTACATTTTTTGCATTCTGTGCCATATACCCGAAAAGACTTATGGTGACGCTGAATAATTCTTTCTTGCTTATGTTTGCTATGCTTTTGGGGGGGATTGCAGGGTATATTATTGATCCTGTAACAGATATTTCCGCCTTTTTTGAAAAAGACGTAATTTTAGATCTGTTTATGATTATTATATGCGGAACGGTGATTGCATTTATTTGCTATAATGCGGGATTGGCTTGGCTTAGCGAGTCCCAGGCATCAGTGACTGCTGCTGTAGAGCCGGCAATTTCTGTTATTGCTTCTTATTTTATTTTTGGAACGACTTTCGGAATCGTGGAAATGGGCGGTATATTTCTAGTCATTTCGGCAATTGTGATACCTGCCTTCTTTAAAGAAAAATAAGGAGAAAACGTTTTGTTTTCGTTCTCTGCTTGTTTTCTGATATAATGCAAACAGTATATAAGGTTAATTATATAAACTTAAGTGCGATAAACTATGAGACCAGGAGACTTTAATGGACACGAAGCATATTAGAAACTTTTCTATTATAGCCCATATCGATCATGGGAAATCTACACTGGCAGACCGGCTAATTGAGATGACGGGAACTGTCCAGAAAAGAGATATGGAAGCCCAGATTCTCGACACCATGGAATTGGAACGAGAAAGAGGAATTACTATTAAGGAACAGTCTGCCCGTTTGATGTATACCTATGAGGGAGAAGTTTATGAATTAAATTTGATAGATACCCCGGGGCACGTGGACTTTAATTATGAAGTATCACGTAGTCTTTCGGCCTGCGAAGGTGCCATATTAATTGTAGATGCTACGCAAGGGGTGCAGGCACAAACTTTGGCGAATGTTTATCTGGCGATAGACAATAATCTGGAAATTATCCCGGTAATTAACAAAATTGATTTACCGAGTGCCGATATTGAGAGAGTAAAAACTGAAGTGGAAAATGTAATCGGACTTGATATGTCTGAAGCAGTTCCCGTCAGTGCCAAAACAGGAGAAAATGTGGAGGAAGTACTAAAAAAGATTGTAGAGATGGTGCCTCCCCCGGAAGATCATTCAGATTCTCCTTTACGATGCCTTATTTTTGATTCGATTTTCGATTCTTATAAAGGGGCTATTGCCTATGTCCGTGTTATGGATGGGGAAGTAAAAACAGGCATGAATATAAAAATGATGTCAACCGGCAAAATTTACACTGTCACAGAGGTGGGATATTTTACTCCGCTTCCGAAAACTTGTGATGTCTTGCCTTGCGGTTCGGTCGGATATATAGCGGCCAGCATAAAGACAGTAGGTGATTGTGCAGTCGGAGATACGATTACATCAGCAGAAAACAGTGCAGAGAAAGCATTACCGGGATACAGAAAAGCTTTACCAATGGTATTTTGCGGACTCTATCCGATCGAAAGTAAAGATTATGATCAACTTAAAACAGCTCTTGAAAAGTTGCAATTGAATGATGCGGCTTTGGAATACATGCCGGAAACATCGCAAGCATTAGGATTTGGTTTTCGTTGCGGCTTTTTAGGGTTACTTCATATGGATGTCATACAAGAGCGCTTGGAAAGAGAGTACAATTTAAAATTAATTACCACAGCACCGTCTGTTATCTATCATGTGTACCAGACAGACGGAGAAATGATTACTGTAGATAATCCCGCGAAATTACCGCCTATGACAAAAATTGAACATATCGAAGAACCTGTTGCAAAAGTAGAGATTCTGGTCCCTTCCGATATGGTCGGAAATGTCATGGAGCTTGTGCAGAATCGCCGCGGCGAATTCCAGACGATGACTTATTTGGATGAAACAAGAGTTGACTTATCCTATAAAGTGCCGTTGGCAGAAATTATTTTTGACTTTTTTGATAAATTAAAGTCTGCTACCAAGGGGTATGCCTCTTTAGATTATCAATTGAGCGGATATCAGAAAACAGAGGCAGTCAAGCTGGATATTTTGATGAACGGTGACTTAATTGATGCTCTTTCTGTGATTGTCCATAAAAGTAATGCCGCATCCAGAGGAAGAACCTTGGCACTCCGGTTAAAAGAAATCATTCCGAGACAACAGTTTGAAGTGCCTATTCAGGCTGCCGTAGGAAGCAAGATTATTGCAAGAGAAACGATTAAGGCCTATAAAAAGGACGTATTAGCCAAATGTTACGGCGGAGATGTCAGCCGCAAAAAGAAGCTTCTTGAAAAACAAAAAGAAGGGAAAAAGCGGATGAAACAGGTAGGTAGTGTTGAAATTCCCCAAGAAGCATTTATGGCGGTATTAAAAGATGGATAGTAACAAAAATCTCGGTCTGTATGTACATATACCGTTTTGCAAAAGCCGCTGTAATTATTGCGGCTTTTATTCTGTAGCACAAATCCCGAATGACCGGTTCATATCGGCATTGATAAAAGAAATAGAAATCAAAAGCCGAAGTTTCAAAGATCGGAAATGTGATACCCTCTATTTTGGGGGCGGGACACCATCTTCTTTATCGATAAAACAGCTGAAAAATATTGTACAGGCGATAAAAGAATCTTTTGATATTTCTGAAGATGCGGAAGTTACGATGGAAATGAATCCATCAGATATGGATGACGAATATATAGAAAAAACATTAGAGATGGGCATAAACAGAATCTCAGTTGGGGTACAGAATAATCATGACCGGCTATTAAAGCAGATAGGAAGAAATCATTCTGCTGCAGGAGCGGAGCGTGCTGTTAAGCGGGCATTTCGCAAAGGCTACAGAAACATCAGTATAGACCTGATGAGTGAGCTACCGGGGCAAAGTGTAAGAAGCTTTGAGAATACTTTAAAATGGGCAGTACATCTTCCTATTGTGCACATGTCTATTTATAGTCTGATTATTGAACCCAAAACCAGATTCGCCCAGTTGGCGGAAAAAGGAATACTTCAACGCCCGACAGAAAATGAAAGCTGGGAAATGTATCAGGATATGTGTCGCATACTGCCACATTATGGCTTTGAAAGATATGAAATATCCAGCTTTGCAAGGAACAAATACGAATCCAGGCATAACCGAAAATATTGGAAGCTTGATGATTATTTAGGCTTCGGTCCGTCCGCCTGCTCACGGATTGGCAAGAAAAGGATTGAAAATCTGCCGGGTGTGCATTTTTACGAAAAGGAACTCACCATTAATCATCAGGTGCCGCAAGAGATAACGGTGCTTTCAGAAAAAGAAGAAATGGAAGAATTTTGTTTCTTGGGACTGCGTATGAAAAAAGGGATAAATAAAAATGCATTCAAAAGGAGATATGAAAAGAATATACACGATATATATGATGAAACTATAAAGAAATTAATAGAAAAGAAACTGCTTGAAGAAACAGAGGAGCATATTTTTATGACTTATAAAGGTACGGCGTTAGGGAATTATGTATTTGAACAATTTCTTTTTGACAAATAGTTTCCACGAAAAAACGGATAATGGTGAAAATTTACCATTACCCGTTTGTATAAATATAAATGGAGCGCCTAGAGAGATTCGAACTCTCGCTCCCAGTTCCGGAGACTGGTGCTCTATCCCCTGAGCTATAGGCGCCTAACGGAAAATATTATAGCATATCACACCCGGATACTCAATTACCCGAATACTTTATAATTGCAGTGATACAAGCATACAGGAGGAGACATGAAAGAAGTAAAAAAGAATCAACCGGAGAGTTTGGAAACAGACGATTTTACCGAACAAGATTTGGAAGCGTTGATGAGTAATTATAAAAAAGAATTAGCTCGGATTTATAAATTGGCCAGTGCAAAAAAGAAACTTTTGACAGAAAGAAAAACGCCCAATTTAAAAGCTGCGATAGACAGATGTAATGAGGAAATGCGGGATGACATCAATGGATTAAAATCCAAATACGGTATTCATTATTAAGGGGGAGAAAATACAGATTTATTTTTAGATTGCCCGACTAAAAAGTGTTTGACAATACATAATCTCGATGATATAATGTTTTTCGTTGAATGGATCATTAGCTCAGTTGGCAGAGCACCTGACTCTTAATCAGGGTGTCCGGGGTTCGAACCCCTGATGATCCACCAGAGTATTCTTATCCGGACTCTTTATCTGGCAGAAAACAGCAGAAAAGGGAGTCCGGATTTATTTTTGTAACAGAATTTCCGCAGAAGCTGTTAACTATAATGATGAGGGCAATTTATGAGCGCAGAGAGCTTTTAGATTGTCCTCTTTTTCAAATGTGCTATGGTATAATTAAATATCAAGCAGAAAAGTTTAAGGGGGATTGTCGTGGGACTGGAACGACTGGATAAAAAATATTTTGTTGAAACCTATGGTTGCCAGATGAATGAAAGCGATACAGAACGTATCAGCGGGCAATTGGAAGAGATGGGATACAGACCTGCAAAAGATTTAAAAGAGGCAGATGTTGTTATCTTAAATACCTGCAGCATCAGGCAAAATGCAGAAGAAAAAGTATATGGGAAAATCGGTGAAGTTAAAAAGCTCAAAGAATCTAAGCCCGGTGTTCTTCTTGGCATTGCCGGCTGTATGGCACAGGAAAGCAAAGGTAAATTAATTTCCCGCATGCCGGTAATTGATTTCGTTATAGGTCCTTACCACATTCATGATTTAAAAGATATTCTTTCCCGTGAGGATGCAGAGGGTTCTCATGTGGTTATGACACAAATGAATCCTCAGCGTGTGAATGACTATAGTGAGCTTCATTCCGTGAGAAAAAGCAAGATTTTTGCGTGGGTACCTATTATGCAGGGGTGTAATAAATTCTGTACGTATTGCATAGTTCCTTATGTTCGTGGCAGAGAGACAAGCCGTACTATTGAGGATATTTGCAAGGAAGTGAAAGGGCTTGCCGGGGAAGGGTATAAGGAGATTACATTACTTGGACAAAATGTAAACTCTTATGGCCTTGATTTCCGTAATGGAACGGATTTTGGAGATTTAATCCGAGCCATTGATAAAATTGATGGGATTGACAGAGTTCGTTATATGACTTCACATCCGAGAGACATGTCATTTTCTATGGTAGATGCTATGGCAGAATCACCCAAAGTAGTTCATCATATGCATCTTCCCGTACAGCATGGTTCTAATGAAATGCTTAGGCAAATGAACAGGGGATATACGGTAGAGCATTTTAAAGAATTGTTGGCCTATGTAAGAGAGAAAATAAATGATGTGGTAGTGACTACAGATTTGATTACAGGATTTCCCGGGGAAACGGAAGATATGCACCGGGAAACGTTGGCGTTATTAAAAGAGGTGCGTTTTGATTCGGCCTATACTTTTATCTATTCGCCCAGAAGAGGAACACCGGCGGCAAGGATGGAAAACCAGATAGATGATGAGACCAAACATAGACGATTGCAGGAATTGATGGATATACAAAATGAAATCAGTTTAGAACTTAATCAACAAATGGCAGGAAAAACGTATAAGGTCATTGCAGAGGGACCGACAAAACAAAACGCTGAAAATTGGTTTGGCCGTACTTCCGGAAACAAAATGATTATTTTCCCCAAACCTGAAAATATATCAGTGGGAGACACGGTGAATGTAAAAGTCGATGTCGGGCAGACATGGATTCTTAAAGGAACAATTACGGAGTGAGATAAATGGCAGCTAAATCACCGCTTATGGAGCAGTATAAATCTGTAAAAAATGAATATAAAGATGCACTTCTATTTTATCGGCTTGGTGATTTTTATGAACTTTTTTATGATGATGCAAAAACAGTTTCTCATGAATTAGAACTGACGCTGACAGGCAAAAATGCGGGACCGGAAGGAAGGGTTCCTATGTGCGGGGTTCCTTATCATGCGGCAGAGACATATATATACAGGCTCATTCAAAAAGGTTATAAAGTAGCAATTTGTGAGCAAATGGGGGATCCCAAAAAAGCTAAGGGACTGGTGAAACGTGATGTGATACGTGTTATTACACCGGGAACTATTTTATTTGAGAATGCTATTGCTGACCAGTCAAATAATTATCTCGTATATATTTATGAGGCAGAAAAGAAAATAAATGCAGTCGTGGCCGATGTATCTACCGGAGAATGCTGGTGGGGAATTTGGGACAAGAAAAAAGAGACAGATGCCTTTTTCGACATGCTGTCAATTTATGCCCCTGCAGAAGCAGTCTGTCGCGTCAGTGACAATATGTATAATCAGATAGAAACATATTGCCGGGCGCGTCTGGACGGTTGTCTTTTAAGTCGCTGTCAAAAAGAGATAGAGGTGTCAGATATTCCGACTGTTGCAGCCGATATAGAGTATCCGGATATTGCAAAAGTTTTGTCCTGGCTGAAAATGTATTTGAAAGAGGTCATGAAAACTGACATACCGGAATTTCATTCCGTGTTACCAATCAGGGAAGAAAATTCCCTTTTGTTGGGGGAAGATTGTCTGCGGAATTTAGAAATTACGAAAAACATGAGAGATGGGGGACGACGGGGAACGCTCCTTGAAATTTTAGACCATACGCATACTGCAATGGGTGCACGCCTTTTACGAAGATGGCTTGAACGGCCGTTATCTGATGTAAACAGAATCTTGCTTCGTCAAAACGGCATAGAAGAGCTGACTGCTCATATGACAGAATTGGTTAAGCTTGAGGACTACCTGTCTCGTATTTTTGACTTTGAAAGAATTCTATCCCGTATAGAAGCGAATACAACATCGCCTAAAGATTTACTGGCGTTGAAGATGTCTTTGGGGGTTATTCCACAAATTAAGGAATTACTTGCCGGAGCATCTTCTGTCATTCTAAAGAAACTGAATGCTCAGGTGGCCTGTCACACTGATGTCTATGATTTATTAAACCGTTCTATGAACGAAAACGGAACAGGAAATATCAGGGATGGTAAATATATCCGTGAGGGGTATTCTTCGGAATTGGATGAAGTCAGGTCTCTGGCAGAAAACAGCAGAAAATGGATTGCCGACTTAGAAGAACGGGAAAAAGAAAAAACCGGAATTAAACTTAAAATCGGATTCAATAATGTATTTGGCTATTATTTTGAAATTACAAATGCCAATAAAATTCCTATCCCATCTTATTATATGAGAAAGCAGACCTTGGTTAATGCCGAAAGATACATTACACCGGAACTGAAAGAGTTTGAAGCGAAAGCATTGTCTGCTAAGGAAAAAACAGAAGAGCTGGAGTTAAAAATATATCAAGAAGTCAAAGCCCAAATCCGTCCGTTTATTGCAGATATGCAAAAAACAGCACGGTCTTTGGCTTCATTAGATTGCTTAGCCAGCTTAGCAAGGGCGGCATTGACAGACCGTTATATTAAACCGGAAATTACAAGTGGAAAAGAAAGCTATATTTCTATCCATAACGGGCGTCATCCTATGGTGGAGCATGCGTTAAAAAGAGAAATGTTTGTGCCCAACGATACGGAACTGAATCATAGAGATAAGGAAACGTTAATCATTACCGGCCCTAATATGGCAGGTAAATCCACATACATGAGGCAGGTCGCGGTACTTACTATTATGGCGCAAACCGGATCTTTTATTCCGGCAAAAAAAGCATCTTTGTCACCGGTAGACCGTATATTTACCAGAGTAGGTGCTGCTGATGATATTTCTACCGGACAAAGTACTTTTATGGTGGAGATGAAAGAAGTCTCCCATATTTTAAAAAATGCAACAGCAAACAGTCTGATACTACTGGATGAAATCGGGCGGGGAACAAGCACGTATGACGGCATGAGTATAGCCCGTGCGGTAGTGGAGTATTTGGATACTAAAATTCATGCATATACACTGTTTGCCACACATTATCATGAACTGGCAGATATGGCTGATTACAGTTCGAAAATAAAGAACTATACAGTTACGGTAAAAGAAAGAGGGAAGGATATAACTTTTCTTAGAAGAATTGTTCCGGGAAGTGCGGACAGAAGTTACGGAATCCATGTGGCGAGATTAGCCGGATTGCCGGAATCTTTATTGAAGAGGGCAGATGAAATTTTGGAAGGACTTGAAATAGAAAAAGCAGGAGGAATACCTGTATATAAAAAAGAAGAAGAGCCGGCTTCTTTAGGATTGTTTACTTCACCTATTATCTTGGAATTAGCAGACTTGGATGTTATGAGTAAAACACCTATTGAAGCTATGGAAATTTTATTCAGACTCAGTAAAGAGGCAAAGGAGGGGAGTTAATGTCTTTTATTCATATTCTTGATGAAGTTACTTCTAATCAGATTGCAGCCGGAGAAGTGGTTGAAAGGCCGGTCAATGCCGTAAAAGAATTGGTAGAAAACTCCATTGATGCAGGAGCTCATGAAATTGAAGTGGAGATTGCAGATGGAGGAATGAGCTATATCCGTGTGACAGATGATGGGAGCGGAATGTCGCCGGAGGATGTAAAGCTATCCGTTATCCGCCATGCTACCAGTAAAATATCCAGTGTGGAAAATATATATCACATATCATCGCTTGGATTTCGTGGAGAAGCACTTCCAAGCATCATGTCGGTATCCCGTTCAACAATTACAACGAGAAGGGCAGAGGATATTAACGGAACAGCTATTGATGTTGTCGGCGGAGAAGTACATGAACCGAAAAGCGTTGGTGCTCCTGAAGGGACTACAGTGGAGGTACGGGAACTGTTTTATAACGTGCCGGCAAGAAAAAAGTTTTTAAAATCTGAACGTACAGAAAGCAGCCGGATTAATTCCATGGTCGGTAAAATAGCATTGGCAAATCCTGATATAGCATTCCGTTTAATTAATAATGGGCGAGTCGTGATTGAAACTCCGGGGAACGGACGTCTTGCAGATGTAATTTCTTCACTTTATGGAATCAAAACAACCGGTGAGATGTTGGAAGTAGAGGGAGAAAGAGACGACGTATCGGTTTCCGGCCTGATATCAAAGCCATCATTGCTCAAAAGTAATAGACAATATCAGACACTTATCATCAACCGCCGTGTTGTAGAAAGTCCGATTATTACAAAGGCAGCAGACAATGCCTATCATTCTTTATTACCTAAAAACGGATATCCTATTATGGTTTTGTCACTTACTCTTCCGCCGGAAGGACTGGATGTGAATGTACATCCGCAAAAAAGGGAGATTAAATTTGATGATGAGCAAAAAATATTCCGGCTGGTTTATCACTCGATTTTACAAACTTTAACTACCCAAACTGCACCTGATTCCATTGTCAAAGAGATGATTAAGAATCCGGGACACTCACAAATAGCAGAAAACAGCAGTTTGTCACAAATTACTATAGAAGAGCAGACACCCGGTAAAAATGATATCGGGTTGTATCATTCTGATTTCAAGAATAGTGAACAGACGGGAAAACAATCGTGGCGGGAAGTACCTGATTCTTACAAAGCTTCTTCCACAAATTTATTTAAGGAATCTGATGAAAAACAGCAGTCTGTATCTAAAGACAGGACGGAAAGAAAGAGTTTTGAACCCGGCCTGGAAACAGCAGAAATATTATCTAAAGAAACGGTTTTTATAAATGAAATAGAAACGATACCGGAGAAGGAGGACCTTCTCTTTGAAGAGCAATCGCAGGATGCTATTCCTGTAATACCTTTAGGTCAGATAGCAGATTGTTTTATTTTATGCCAGCATGGGAAAGACTTATTTATTATTGATCAGCACGCTGCGCATGAACGAATCCGCTATGACCGGTTGGCAGCCAAGGCGGAAGGGATTCCGGTACAGGCCATATTAATACCTTATCTCATTCATGTTGACCCTGCCGATTTGGATTTATTAATAGAAAAAACAGAAGAAGTCAAACGTATTGGAATTACGTTTGAACAAGCGGGACCGGATGTAATTCGTATCACGGGTGCTCCTGAAGATTTTTTGGAAAGTGAAATGGAACAAGTTATTAAAGACATTCTGATTGCTTTTCATGAAAGTGATTTACCGTCACCGGCAACAATGCGTCACAGAATGATGGCATATGCTGCTTGCCGCGGTGCGATAAAAAGAGGTGATCCTCTGAATGTAAGGCAAATGAAAGAGTTGATTTCCGACTTATTCCATACCACAAGACCCTTTGTATGTCCCCACGGGCGGCCGACAATTGTGAAATTTACACCTGAAGAACTGGGACGGCTTTTTGACAGAACATGAGATTAGGAATTACTACTGTACGAAAACCGGATGATTATGTAATATCTTTAGCCAAAACAAAATCGGAGAAATGGAAAATTCCCTATTTTGAACGGGAAGGACTGCTTTTAGAAATGGCAGGCAAAAATGACAGAGAGGGATTTCTTATCTACGGACATCAGCCCCCTTCCTTTTGGGTAAAAGAAAATATATATAAATTTCATTTAGGTACCTCAGTTTTGCGGATCAGACAAATACAGGCGGGGAAAAAGGACAGACTTTGTGATCTTTTCCCACCTAATTGCACGGATGTACTGGATTGTACTTTTGGGCATGGAGGAGATTCTACAGTATTCTCTTTTTATTTAGGTAATCGGGGAAAGATTGTTTCGCTGGAAAAAAGTTTGCCGCTTTATGAGATAGGGAAATATGGACTTGAAAAATTTATCGATAAAGATGAAAAAATTACGGCTGCATTGAGAAGAATCGAATTGGTGCATGCCGATTTTCGGAGCTATCTTTCCGAAGAGAAAAGAAATAAACAATTTGATGTTGTTTATTTCGACACCATGTTTAAGCATCCCGTAAAAAGGTTGGAAAATAAGACGGAAGGATTCCGTGGCGCGGCCTGTTATGATGAATTGACAGAACATATACTTATGAAAGCTGTACATGTGGCAAGAAAAAGAGTGATTGTTAAAGAAAGACCGTTTTCCCAAATATTTAAACTGGGAATATTTACAAAAATATACAATAAAAAAGGGCAGTCGACAGCCTATGGGGTAATCGATGTATGAAAAAAGAAAAGCTAATAACGATATTGGGGCCTACTGCATCAGGTAAAACAGAACTGGGGGTTTATTTAGCAAAAAAGTTGGGAAGTTCTGTTATTTCAGGAGATGCCTTCCAAGTTTATAAAGGAATGGACATAGGAACGGCGAAAGTAACTCCCGAAGAAGCACAAGGTGTGACACATTATTTAGTGGACGCTTTGGATGCTACAGAGCCGTATTCGGCTGCTATTTTCCAGGAAAAAGCAAAGTCTTATATTACAGAAGAAAACAAAAAGGGTAAAATTCCTATTCTTGTAGGAGGAACAGGCCTTTATATTCAGGGATTGTTGGAAGGATATACATTTTTGCCGGAGGTAAAAAAATCAGGAAAGTGGCACTCTCTGTATCAAGAAAAGGGGAAGGAGGCCCTGCTTGAGCAATTGTCCGGCAAAGTGGCTGCGGAAAAGATACCGCAGGATCCGCAAAGAATGATCAGACAATTAGGTCTGATTGAAGAGGGGTATAGTTTAGAAAGCGGTAAATCCGGGGAGCTTTTGTATGATGGACCTGTCATCGGTATTACTATGGACAGAATGGTTTTATATGATAGAATAAATACGCGGGTTCACAACATGATACGGCAAGGGCTGAAAAAAGAAGTGGAAGTTATTTTAGAAAAAGGAATTTCTGAAAAAGCACAAGCTTTGAAAGGGATTGGCTATAAGGAGATGGTTTCCGTTATTCAAGGAGAAATGACGATTGAGGAAGCCGAAATTCTTATTTCAAAAAATACACGACACTTTGCAAAACGCCAAATTACATGGTACAAACGCATGCCGTATATTCACTGGATTGAACGCCAATCGAATAAAGACATCTGGTTCAGGGAAATAGAAGCTTATGTCAATTCATGGTTTAGAGGAGAATAACTATGGAAGGAAAAATGAACCTTCAGGATACATTTTTAAATGAAGCCAGAAAAGAAAATGTTCCGGTCAGTATATTTTTATTAAGCGGTGTGCAGCTTAAAGGAAAAGTGAAATCCTTTGACAGTTTCACTGTTCTTTTAGTCAGTGAAAACAGGTCACAGCTGATTTATAAACATGCAATATCGACAATTCAAAGGATCTGATGATTATAATGGATGATAAATTAAAAAAGGTGCAGCAGAAAGCTCTTGCCGTCTGTGCACCTGTTTTTCATGAGATGGAAGAAATATCTTTTTTCAATATGGAAAAGGTGTTGAGCGCTTTCCGTAAGCACCAGTTGTCATCTTACCATTTTTCTCCTTCAAACGGATATGGTTATGGAGATCCGGGGAGAGAAAAACTGGAAGAGATTTGGTGTGATATATTTCATGCCGAAGCTGCTTTGGTAAGACCCCAGTTTGTATCGGGAACACATGCTTTAGCGACTGTTCTTTTAGCACTTTTACAACCTGGCGACACCATGGTTTCAGCCGTAGGGGCACCGTATGATACGATGCAAAGTGTTATCGGCATTTCAGGACATGCTCCGGGAAATCTGCTGGAACGAGGTGTCCACTATAAAGAAGTTCCTCTGAAGGGACAAACTTACGATATTGATGCTATTGCGGCGTCAGTTGATAAAAACACTAAGCTTGTTGAAATACAGCGCTCCCGCGGATATATGCTAAGAGACTCTTTATTCCCCGAAGACATCAAAAAGATTATTGATGCAGTCAAAACAAAAAATCCCGATGCCATTTGCTTTGTAGACAACTGTTACGGCGAGTTTACTTGTAGAGAAGAGCCTTTGGAGTTGGGCGCAGATATTATAGCAGGATCTTTAATAAAAAATGCGGGTGGAGGATTGGCACCTACAGGAGGATATATCTGCGGAAGAGCAGATTTGGTAGAACTTTGTTCTCATACATGGACTGCCCCCGGATTGGGGGCTGAAATGGGATCTTATGCGGCAAGTTATCGCCCGTTTTTTGAAGGGCTGTTCATGGCACCTCACGTAACCAGACAGGCAATGATGAGTGCAGAATTTTGCGCAGCTGTATTTAAAATTTTGGGATTTCAAGTAACGCCCGCCCCCGGTCATCTGAGAACAGATTTAATTACAGCAATTACATTGGACACCGAAGAAAATATGTGTTCTTTTGCGGAAGCTATACAAAACTGGTCGCCTGTGGATGCATATGCAACGCCGGTACCGGGGCCAATGCCCGGATATGAGGACCCTATCATTATGGCTGCAGGGACATTCGTGCAGGGGTCGACGATTGAAATGTCCGCAGACGGACCGGTTCGTCCTCCCTATATCATGTATTTCCAGGGCGGTCTGGTTTTTGAACATGCTCTTTTGGCGGTCATGGGAGCTGCTGAAAATATTCTGAAAAAGCAAAATAAACTCTAATTAATACCATAATTGCATATTTTTTGTAAGGAGCTTTACAGGCTGATTCCGTTATTTCAACGGAGTCAGCTTTTTTAGTAGGGAAATGAGAAAAGAAAAGTAAAAATCATTTATACAGTCAGAAAAAAGCTTTGTGATATAATGAAAAAAATGATAATTACTGCTTGTAGGAGGAATCATGAACGGATTTATGCAACTGGGCATAACAGATACATTCGCAAGACTTCTTTATAAGAATGGAATAAAAACACCGACAGAAATTCAGCGGGCGGCCATTCCTGCAATTTTTAAAGGAAGAGATATTGTGGGGCGCTCGGAAACAGGGACAGGAAAAACCCTGGCTTACCTGTTGCCTGTTATGCAGAGGGTTCGTACAGATACGGAAAATACCCAGGTTCTTATCATGACGCCGACGAGAGAATTGGCGAAGCAGGTGTTTCAAGTGGCAGGGACATTTGCAAAAGATATGAATATCGACGTGACGGATGTGATCGGGGGACGTACGATTGAAAATCAGATACAAAAGTTAAAACGGGACCCTCATATCGTGATAGGTACCCCCGGCCGTTTATTGGATCATTTAAAACGCCGTACTCTTGATATATCTAATGCCGGAGTGGTGGTGCTTGACGAGGCGGATCAAATGTTGGCTGCCGGATTTAGAGAAGATATTGATGCGTTAATTGATGCCATGCCTAAAAAGAATCAGGTTCTTTTATTTAGTGCAACTATGACAGAAGAAGCCAAGAAATTATCTCATAAATATATGAAATCGGCATTTACAATTGATGTATCGGAAAAAGCAGTAGCGTCTACTGTCGAGCAACGGGTATATGAAACGACGAAGACGAGAAAACTTGCACTGCTCATTCAACATCTCAATAGTATGAATCCCTATATGGCGCTTGTATTTTGTAATACCCGTGAAGGAGCTCATGAATTAGCCGAGAAATTACAAGTGAATACAGATTTTATTGTAGATGAAATTCATGGAGACATGACGCAGGGGCAGAGAAATCAGGTAATCAGAGAATTTGCAAAAGCAAAAATCCAGATTCTGGTAGCTTCTGATATTGCAGCCCGCGGAATCGATGTAGAGGGTGTCACCCATGTTTTTAACTATGATATTCCCCGGAATCTAGAATATTATATACATCGTATAGGGAGAACAGGGCGAGCCGGTACAAATGGTATTTCTATCACTTATGCGACACCTGAAGACGGTTCGCTTTTGAGGCGGCTTGAAAAATCAATTCGTGAAACTATCACAAAATATGATGAAAAAGGAAATATTCGCCATATTAAAAACAAAAAACCGAACAAGAAAGTTGTTGTCCCGGGCATGTATAAACCGACGAAGAAGAAAGAACATAAAGCACTCGGACATAAAGGAATTAATATGCGTCAAAAAAGAAAGAGAGCGAAAGAAAGTTCAGGGAAGAGAAAATAATTAATTTTTTTATTACAAAATACAGGGGGGTAAATTTGCACACCTGTATTTTTTATTGTCAGCATATATTTGCAAATAAAAAAGATTGACAGACATATTAAGTAAGTTATAATACAATATGATTGGCAGGTTTTTATCTGTCACAGCCGGTATCAGTATGAACCGGACTTTTGTTAATATTGTCTGATTCGCCTTGTATCCTTATGGAATGAGAACGGAGGTTCATTATGGAAAACAACGTAAGAGAAGAACAAAAGGAAAAAGTTTCACTTGAGAAAAAACGAAATATAAAAGAAAAATCCGCAGCGGATTACAAAAAGAAGGGATTTATGACCATCAGGGAGCTGACAGTATCCGGGCTTTTAGCCGGTATTACCATATTTTTAGGTCTTACCGGATATGGATTTATCCCTCTGCTCTTTATGCATGCGACCATTTTGCATATTCCGACGATTATAGGTGCTGTTGTAGCAGGACCGAAGGTCGGAATGGTTGTAGGATTTTTGTTTGGACTCTTTTCTTTTATACAAACATTACGCGGACCGAGTCTTCTGATGCAGTTTATTCTTCAATACAGTATTCTCTATGATGCATTTATTTGTATTGTTCCAAGAATCAGCGTTGGATTAATAGCTTATTTTGTATATAAATATACGCCGGCTAAAGATTTCTTAAAAGTCGCTTTTGCTGCTGTTCTGGGATCTTTGTCGAATACGATTTTATTTTTGGGATCCATTTTTATTTTGGTCGGCATACCTTATGCTGAAGCTCACGAGATGTCAGTTTCGGGATTTGCCTATTTATTGATGGGGATTGTGACAATGAATGGTATTCCGGAAGCTATTGTATCAGGTATTATCATCACACCGATTGTGCTTATGTTGAAAAAATCAGGATGGAAAATAAAATAAATAACAAAAAACGGACTATCGCTGTAACGGGATAGTCCGTTTTTTGTTATTTGAAATTAATTTTCTTCACCCCGGAGGCGTGAATTACATGTCTCTATAAATTTATCAAAATCAACACCGGCTTCTTGGCATAATAATCCAATCGGAGTTTTTATTTCTTTAGGCATTTGAATACCTGCATGTTGGAAAACAGTAAGAAGTTGGGGATATAAAGTCAATATATCCTCCATAGGTGTTTCTTTAGTAAGAAGAGATTTATTGTACTTATCGGCAATGTATTCATTCATTTCGCCAAGAATTTCAAATACGTCCATGCCATGTGCCTGGGAAGCTTGCCAAAGATTTTCGTCATAAGAAACAAAGCATCCTACACAGGACATTCCATACTCCATAAGAAATTCACCCATTTCCGGATATACGTCTATAATTTGCATGACATTATGTTCGGGACGAATAAAGTCTCCTTCAGACAAGGACGGGAGATTAGAATTATTCTGTGAGGAATTATATTCATTGTTTGTAGTATTAAAACCACCGGGCAAAGTATTTCCTAGAACATGATCGCGAAAGGATTCATAGCCGGTTGATGCAATAAATTCATCAAAGGATTGATTATCGGAATTTTTTAAATAGAAAGTGCAGGCTTTGACCATAATAGTGATAACATCGGCAGGGAATTGGGCAAAAGCAAAAAATGTTTTTGTACCGGTATAAACATCCCATCCATCGGACATGCCTACTGCACGGATAGGCAGAGCGGTTGCAATGGTACAGGTTAGAATGCAGGACGGCCACATACCGAAAGCAAGAAGCCCCAGCTCGTTTAATGCTTTTTCTATATTTTCTTTTGCAAGTTCTGCAATAACAGGTCTTGACTTTGAATCAAGATGGAAAGAAGCATCTACCCTTTTTGCTACATCTTCCATTCTTTTTTCAAAGTCTTTCCGGCCGTCTTCTATATCGGGAATAAAATCTATTTCAAGAGAAAACGTCAGATTCTCAATGGTCATGATATACTCCTTTAGCTTTTATTTGTATAATTATTGTAGCATATCGATACAAATCGAAAAAGAATATAAAAGAGTTGTAATAAAGAATAAATAATTTATTTCATGAATGAGGGTAAAGATGTTAATATAAATGAGTAAAACTCTTTATATGTAAAGAAAAGAATTTTAAAAGACACACATTGTATGCTTTATCAAGAAAAAATATCGAATCGGAGCGTAGAGTCAGACGGAAATGAAACGGGATGTAATCCACAAAAGAAAAAAGAGCAGCGGTTGTTTCAGATTTTTTATTACCGGTATTTTGGGGGCAGGCCTTTTTGTTACACTTATTTTAGGCATACTAATATATGTTACTCCGCCACCGCCCGAGCCACCGGTTCTTCCGGCACCACCTGAAATGCATGGAGTTGCAGCCTCTTTGCTGGATGGAAACAGGGGAGAGTTGATTGCAGAAAAAGAAGGAACGTTAAAAATTTATCCGGCGAGTACGACTAAAATACTGACAGCAATCATTGCATTGGAAGAAGGGGAAAACAAACTGGGAGAAAATGCGGTTGTTTCTCAACGGGCCATGGCACAAGACGGAACAAATATAGGGTTACGTCCCGACATGCCTATTTCTCTTCATGAATTGCTGTATGGAATGATGCTGGTTTCGGGAAATGATGCGGCTGTTTCGGTGGCAGAGACCGTAGGCGGGTCTTATGATAATTTTATAAAAATGATGAATGAGAAGGCTGAAATGATTGGGGCTGTTAATTCTCACTTTTCAAATCCTAACGGGCTTACTGATGTAAACCACTATACTACGTCTAATGACATGGTAAAAATTGCACAGTATGCAATGAAAAACCGGGAGTTCAGAAAAATTGTCAAAGAAAAGCAATATTCTATGAAATATAAAAATGGTATTTTCCGGAATATAGAAAACAGAAATGAATTACTTGATAGCGGATATGCGGGTGTCAATGGTATTAAAACGGGGATGACAGAAGCAGCAGGAGATTGTCTGGTGGCTTCGGCAGAAAGAAACGGACAACTTATAATTGTGGCTGTGTATAATGACCCATACCGTTGGCAAGATGTACCTAAATGGCTTGATTACGGCTTTAATGCAGTACAGGCATGGGAAGATTATGAAAGAAAGCTTGATGAGGAACCTCCGGTTTATAAATTTGTAAATCAGATGTTAGGAAAGGAGCCTAAATGCGGAAAAGTAAGAATGCGGGTATATTGACACGGATTTTTCGGAAGAACTCATTTTTCCGGCGAGCTCTTGCTGTTTCTGTGCTTATTGTTATTCTTATTTTATGCCGTAATTTATACAATATTTATCAAATTCATAGACAGGAAACACAATTGCTGGAAGAACGGGAACGACTTCTTGAAGAGAAAGAACAACTCAAGGAGAAAGCGGATAGTCTCAGAGATCCCAAGGTGATAGAAAAGAAAGCCAGAGAAGATTTAGGTTTGGTGAAAGAGAACGAAGTTCCTTATGTCAAATAAATAACTCAGCAACCGGAAAAGACATGCTTGTTTATGGTATTTGATTTCTTCTTTTTCCTAAAAAAGAATATTGCACTTTAATAGGAAGTTTCGTATAATGACGTATATATATTTGCAGTTTTAGGGAGGGCTTTATTTATACATGGCTTTAGAGGTCGGAAATATTGTTGAGGGGAAGGTTACCGGTTTAGCCAAATTTGGTGTGTTTGTTGAACTTGGTGATAAAAAAGTAGGGCTTGTACATATTTCAGAAGTGGCAAGTGAATATGTAAGTGATGTCAATGATTATCTGAAAATTAACGATAAGGTTAAAGTTAAAATATTGTCTGTTGATGATAGGGGAAAAATAGCTTTATCAATTAAACAAGTGCCATCCGGTGATTTTCAGGAAAAAAAGAGAGAACATTTTAAGAAGGATCATTATGCCGATAATAATTTCGGGCGAAATGATAATAATCACGCTTCTTTTGGGGAAAAGGACAGTAAACACTTTTACTCGTCTAAAAATACAGGATTCCGAAGTGTGAACAAATCAAATACCACATCTTTTGAAGATAAGCTTAGCCGTTTTTTGAAAGACAGCGATGAAAGACTGCTTGATTTAAAAAGGAATGTAGAATCCAAACGTGGTGGACGAGGAGCTAAACGATCTGATTAGCCGTTGAATTACATAGGAAAAGCTGGCCGCTGTTCATTTAATGAAAAGCGGTTTTATTTTGTGATAAAATGCAATATAAGAAATCATGGCAAAATGATAAATAGCAGAAATGCAGGAGGATTGTATGAAAAGAGCTATTATCGATATAGGTACCAACTCAGTTCGTTTGCTTGAGGCGGAAAGAAATGAAAGTGAAGACTGGATAATTTGCAAAAAAGAAATAAACAGTACCCGATTAGGTGAGGGAATGAGTGACAGCAGCAAAATTTTAGAGGCGGCAAAAGAAAGAACTTTGAAAGCAATCCGAGAATTTTCAGATATGGCAAAGCTTGACGGATATGCGGATATCAAAGGATATGGTACATCTATCATGCGGGATGCGGTTAATGGTGCCGAGTTTGCTGACGAGATTTATTCCTCAACGGGTATTCCTGTCAGAATTTTGTCCGGCAGGGAAGAAGCTTTTTATAGTTATATGGGAGCCGCCGGAAATTCTGGTGTTATCACTTCCGTTGTGGATATTGGTGGAGGATCTACGGAGATATGCCTTGGCTTCGGTAATGATATAGGGATGCGATACAGTTTCCATCTCGGGGCTGTCAGATGCTCGCATTTGTTTGACTCTACCTCGCCTCGCGGATTGGGGGAAATAAAAAAATACTGTTTTGATATGTTTCGCCGTACAGATTTGATCAATGAAGCGAATGCCGTGAAAAATTGGATAGCTGTTGGCGGAACGGCGACATCAATGGCAGCAATCCTACAAGAACTGGAGATATATGATTCATCAAAGGTTCAAGGATACATTATGAATCAAGATACGGTAACAGGTCTTTTGGAACGGCTATGTCATATGACGTATGATGAAAGATGTCATCTGCCGGGATTGAGGCCGGAACGGGCTGATATTATTGTTGCCGGAGTTGTGATTTTAGATGCACTTATGGAATATTTTGCTATTCCTGAAATTCGTGTAAGCGACAGGGATTTAAGTGAAGGTTTGCTTGATGCAGATATTGTTATGCCTAAAGATTAGTTGATTGAAATGACAAATCAGGAATTGTTTATTGAAAAAGTCACTGCTTATGCAATGCGGAACGAACTTTGGAAAAGCGGAGAAAAAATACTTGTTGCTGTGTCCGGCGGACCTGATTCGCTGGCTCTTTTGCTTGCTTTGCATCAAATTGCACCAAAAGAAGAAATAACTTTAGGATGCTGCTGTGTAAACCACCACTTACGTGATACAGCAGTTGAAGAAGCCGAGTTTGTTCAAGGCGTATGCAGAGATTTAAACATAGATTTCTTTTTGAAAGATATTGATGTACTTAAAAGCGTTGAACATGGAGGATCTGTTGAAACGGTCGCGAGAGAATTGAGGTATAAAGCACTCCGAGAGGTTAGAAGTTTGGGCAGGTATGATAAAATTGCCATCGCACACCACGGAAATGACCAGGTAGAAACAATTCTCTATCATATGATTAAAGGAAGCGGATTACTGGGGCTTTCGGGAATGAAAGCAAAGTATGATGATTTAATACGTCCGTTTTTAACTGTAACCAAACAGGAAATTTTGGAATTTTTAAAAGTATTTCCCTATAAAGCATGTCATGACGAAACCAATGATATTGCTGATGCGATGCGAAATAAAATTCGCTTGGAACTGATACCCGCTCTAAAGCAATATAATCCGGGCGTGGAAAAATCTGTTTTGAGAATGGGAGATATTTTACGAGAAGATGATTTATTTCTACAAGAGCTAGCAAAAAAATTTATAAAAGAAAATGTGACTGTCGGAGCGGAACGATATACTTTCCCGATAAAACAATTTTTGTCCTTAAGTTTGTCATTAAAACGGAGGGTTTTACGGGAAATTTGTTTTTGTATTTCACAAAGAATTCCTGATTTTGAGGGAATAGAGAAGTTTATTCATCTGATTGAGTACGGACAAACAGGTCATATGTCGTCTTCCTCCGGAAATATGATAAATATTGCTTATGGAAATGTTAATATTCAAAAGGGTGATACACATTATGGAACAGAATGGACCGGAGAAAAGTCTTCGGTTGATTTCAGATGTCCTCATTTATCAAATGCTGATATAATAAACAGTATGTCCGCCACAAAAGATGGTTGGATAATGAGGGTTGATGAATGTACCCTGCCGCCTGCACAAATATTCCAAAATCAATTTATTCTTGACGCGCAGCAGGTCGGACATCTCGTGGTGAGAAATAAAAAAGAAGGCGATATTTTTTCTCCCCGAGGAATGGGTGGTTCTAAAAAGTTGACACGGGTCATGCAGGATTTACAAATTCCGCGTGAGAAAAGAGACGGTTGGCCGATTTTAGCCGACGAAAACCATGTATATTGGATTGCTTTTTTGCGAGGAAGCAACTTTGCGAATCCGGGTAAAGCCACAAAAAAATATTTGCTGATAACATTAGAGAGGGAGAGTTAAGAAAATGAAAAATTTAGAAAAAGATATTGATAAGGTTTTAATCACCCAATCTATGCTGGCTCATCGCATCCATGAATTAGGTAAAGAAATAACGAAAGATTATGAGGGGAAAAATGTTGTTTTGGTAGGTATATTAAAGGGGGCAATGCCTTTCCTTTGTGACTTAATGCGTGAAATTGATTTACCTGTTACATTAGATACCATGTGTATTTCCAGTTATGGTGATGACACGATATCTTCAGGGAGTGTAAATATAAGAAAAGACTTGGACAAAGATGTGCAGGGAAAACATATTATCATAGTTGAAGATATTATAGATACCGGTATTACACTGTCTTTACTTGTTCCGTTGCTTCAAAAAAGAGGAGCGGAATCTGTAGAAATTGCGGTTTGCTTAAATAAAAAAGAGAGACGGAAAAAAGAAGTACCGTTAAAATATGTAGGCTTTGATGTGCCTGATCAATTTATTGTGGGGTACGGATGTGACTATGCGGAAAGATATAGAAATCTTCCGGCAGTATGCACCTTAAAAAGCGATGTTTATACGAGAAAATAAGCTCTCAAGGTGGGGAAATAACAACTTGTGTAACACTCATTAAAGTTGCTTAAATCAACAAGTATATGATAAAATTAGTTATTAGAGCTTTAAAATGATTTTACTCTGAATAAGAGAAGGAGGATTAGCTTGAATAAGTTTGTAAAGAATGTGGCACTCTATGTCTTTTTAATGGTCATAGCTGTTGCGATATTCAATACCTTTGTTCATCCGCAAGATAAGCTTGCAGAAATGGCATACAGTGATTTTGTTTCCCAGATTGAAAAGAAAAATGTTGCTTCAGTTGTAATGATTGAGAATTCAATCAAGGGCAAACTGAAAGACGGAACAGAATTTTCTACATATATCCCTAATAATGATATGAAAATTGTAGAAAAAATGACAGAAGGGAATGTTGTTATTACTGCGAAACCACCGGAACAGCCTTCGTGGTGGATGAGTCTTTTATCATCGTTGCTTCCGATCTTAATTTTGGTTGCAGTTTGGTTTTGGATTATGAATCAAACCCAAGGCGGAGGCGGTCGAGTCATGAGCTTTGGAAAATCACGGGCTAAAATGAGTGGAGAAGGACAAGTACATGTCGATTTTTCTGATGTTGCCGGAGAAGATGAGGCTAAAGAAGAATTGGCAGAAGTGGTAGATTTTTTAAAAAATCCTGGTAGATATACCGCTATAGGTGCCAAAATTCCTAAGGGGGTTCTTTTGGTAGGACCACCCGGAACGGGGAAGACACTTCTGGCGAAAGCAGTGGCCGGAGAAGCAAAAGTTCCGTTTTTCTCTATTTCCGGCTCTGATTTTGTGGAAATGTTTGTCGGTGTAGGTGCTTCCCGAGTGAGAGATTTATTTGCCCAGGCAAAGAAAAATGCACCATGCATTGTGTTTATCGATGAAATAGATGCCGTTGGCCGGCAGCGCGGATCGGGACTTGGCGGCGGCCATGACGAAAGAGAACAGACGCTGAATCAATTATTGGTTGAGATGGATGGCTTTGGGGCAAATGAAGGAATTATTACTCTTGCTGCAACAAATCGTCCTGATATTTTAGATCCGGCTTTATTACGTCCCGGCAGATTTGATCGTCGCGTCGTCGTAGGACGTCCGGATTTGGCGGGTCGCATTGCAATTCTGAAAGTACATGCCAGAAATAAACCTTTAGACCCTGATATTGATTTAAAAACAATTGCAAAGAAGATTCCGGGATTTACCGGGGCAGATATTGCCAATCTTTTAAATGAAGCGGCATTGCTTGCAGCTCGGGAGAACCGTAAGACGATTTCTATGGCAGATATGGAAGAAGCAAGCGAGAAAGTCAGCTACGGACCGGAACGGAAGAGTCATAAAGTAAGTGATGAAGAAAGAAAAATCACGGCTTATCATGAGTCAGGTCATGCAATTATGGCTACTGTGCTTGAGCATGCCGATCCTGTGCACAAGGTAACAATTATTCCTCGCGGACAGGCAGGCGGATACACCATGATGCTTCCTCAAGAAGAACGCTCTTTTATTACCAAATCCCATTTGTTGGCGCAACTTCGTGTTGCCCTTGGCGGCAGATGTGCAGAGCAAATTATATTTAATGAAATTTCCAGCGGAGCATCAGGCGATCTTCAGCAAGTTACAAGCATTCTGCGCAAGATGATTATGGAATGGGGTATGAGTGACCGATTGGGACCGATGATATTTGGTGAACATCAGGAACAGATTTTCTTGGGGAAACAACTTGGTTCCGAAAGAAACTATGGAGAAGCGGTTGCAACGATTATCGATGAAGAAATGCATAAGTACTTGGATGAAGCATACAATGACACAATGGAAACCTTGACTGCGCATATAGATGTATTAAAAGCTATGGCCAAAGCACTTCTCGATGTAGAAACAATCAACAGCGAGCAAGTTAAGAACTTATTTAAGTATCATTCTATTTATCCGCCGGAAGAAGAACCGGGACAGGAAAATAATGATAATAACGAAAGCGGGCTGTCTGTACCTGATCTTCCACCCAGAGGACCGGCTCCTCTGTTTGGAGAATAGCTGAAAATTTTCAACATAAACTGCATTCTTTTCGAAAATCTTTTGGGGAGAGTGCAGTTTTTATATACTGATGAAGAGTAAAATTAAAATGAGAGATAAAGCCGATGCTATGATAATAATCATAAAGAATGTACTGTAATCAGCTTGACACAACTATTTATAAACGATATAATACTCCTTGTGAGATTTGTCCGGAACCCACTAGCCCCGGCGGAAGGATTTATCTTGCGGTTCTGTTTTTTATTAGGAGGATCAGTAAGTATGAAAAGTACATTTATGGCCAATGCGGGCAATATTACCCGGAAATGGTATATCGTTGACGCAGAAGGAAAAACACTTGGGCGCTTAGCATCCAGAGTGGCAGAAGTCCTTACCGGCAAAAATAAACCTACCTACACACCGCATGTTGATACAGGTGATTTTGTCATTGTTATCAACGCAGATAAAGTCGTTTTGACGGGTAAAAAGTTATTAAATAAAGAATATTTCCATTATACCGGTTATATTGGTGGGGATAGATATCAAAAAGCCGGGGATGCTCTTCGCGAGAAACCGGTTTGGGTTGTTGAACATGCAATCCGAGGAATGCTTCCAAAGACAAAACTCGGAGATCAAATGTATCGCAAGCTGAAAGTTTATGCAGGCAAAGAACATCCGCATGCAGCACAACAGGCTGAAGAATTAAAGTTTGATATCCGTTAACCAGAAGGGAAGGAAATAGAAATGGCAGAAGCTACATACTACGGCACAGGCCGCAGAAAAACATCCGTTGCCAGAGTCCGTCTGGTAGCAGGACAGGGAAGTATTATGATTAATGGTCGTGAACTTACCGATTATTTTGATTTGAAAACTCTTGAATTAATAGTTAAACAGCCTCTTGAATTGACAGGTACGACAGCAGCTTATGATGTAATTGCATCTGTGAAAGGCGGCGGAGCATCCGGTCAGGCCGGTGCAATTCGTCACGGAATTAGCCGTGCTTTGTTGGAAATTGATCCTGAATATAGAAAAGTTCTTAAAAGTGCGGGTCTTTTAACACGTGATCCGAGAATGAAAGAACGTAAAAAATACGGGCTCAAGAAAGCAAGAAAAGCAAGCCAGTTCTCTAAACGTTAATCAGAGAAGTTTAAAAACGTACATGACTACCTCATGTACGTTTTTTTTATTCTAAGAAAAAACTGGTCAGGCGAAGAGCTGGTAAAGCTTTAGTGATGAGTTTTCAGTAACTTAAAAGGCTTTCATTCGGTTATTATATATCACGATATGTTAATAATAAATAAAAGAAAGCTTTTAACATGTTAGATGAATTTAGTTTAGCGACATAAAGTGGACATGTAAGTATCATGTAGTGTTTGCACTAAAATATATTGCATCAGGATTTATATGATTTGTAAAAGGGAAATCGGTGATTTATGAAAAATTGAGAAATATAAAATATAAATATAGAAACAAGGGATTTTATTATAAAGCGTATTATATAAGTAATATACAGAAACACGAAATAGTAACAGAATCATATATATGAAATCAACTAAAAGAAGATGAAGCAAGTGAGAAAAATAACAGTGAAATTTAAAGATTCATTTATGGTTAGCGGGAAATAAAATACAAGTGAATAAGTTAGAAAGGTCTAGTTGTGAAACTAGTTTTGTCTATTTCATAAGCAGAACGTAGCGTCTGATTAATTTGTTTTTTCTAAGAATGAGCATAATTATTTGGCTAGTAATTACAATGCTGGCAATAAATATAAAATAATATATAATGCTTAGCAAGCCAGAGAAAGATTTTCCAATAGGAATATCTAAACCAGTTGCTTTTAGAAGTTGAAAAATTGCACCTCCCACAAATATATGCAACATATATACGCCAAACGAGATTTTACTTATGCTAGTGATAAGAGCACATAAGACCGAATTGGATTGTAACAATTGTTCCCCTCTGGTCAATAATTCAAATGTTGATATAGAAAGAAGAACAACCAGAACGAAGTCATAGTGCTGTACGTGGTGACCAGAATACTCAATGCCATACATAATTCCAATCGGAAGAATTATTCCTAGTACAGAAAGTACTGATGTTTTAATGAATTTTAAAATTCCCTTATAAATAGCATAACCTGAAAGTAGATATATCATCCATACACTTTCACCCCAAACAGAGGCACCAAAGATATTCATTTTAAGAACGGAATGGATGGATGGAGTATGACCGAATAAACTAAATAAAGGAATAAATGAAGGAATAATAGTACCGCTCAATATTAAAGCAATAAATAAAAGCTTTTGATAACTGGATAAAGTGATTTTATGGACTGCTATTGAAAGGATAGGCATTCCAAGATAAAGTGCGATAGTCATAGGCAGGTACCACAAGGCTGATAATGTATCACCCATAAATAGAGCCGCTTTTATAATGGTTGACCATTTTTGCGGATTTTCAACTACATGAGTATAGCGTAAAATATTCCAAGTGATATTCCAAAATTCATATGCGGTAATAAGGGGGAGAAGGTTTCGCATTATATATTTTTGTAAGTATGTGTTGTCTTCATAATTGCGGTCAAACATTAAATAACCCGTCAAAATAACAAAAAGTGGGACGCCAACAGTTCCAACAACTGTTAGCATCGCAAATAAAGATGAATGTACATCAGGTGCAAAAAAATAATATCTTGTATGGACAATGATGACTAAAATCATAGCCAATACACGGGTAGCGTCCATGGAATATAATCGTATTCCCCTTGTGACCTCCAAACAAAACAGCATAAGATGATTGATATAATACTAGCCTATTATACATGTTTTTGTGTAGAAATAACAAGAGAAAGGTATAATTTAAGGGGGATATTCATCCATGTTTACAGTCTACAAGATTGAATAGTATACTCTATATGTCGTAATAATAGATTTTTTATAACCCATATCGTATAATAGATGTAGTCTTAAGGAGGTAGTAATGACTGAAGATGAAATTCTTAGTGCGAAAGAAAATTTTGCTAAATGGGGTGTGCCTGAGGACCGTATTTTTTCAGAAATTATGCGTGCCCGTTATTTAGATTATAATTTATTCTCTAACCCGACTAATGCCGAATATGGAATTACTATCGGTGATTTATACAAAAACATGAAAATGACCGTAGAAAAAATGGGAGAGTTTAAAGGTGATGAAGATACGTATGTAGACGTATATACACTTGCGATGAGAGTGAATCCGATGGATTTTGCAGAAGGAATCAAAAAGGTGTCGCAAGAGATGAAAGATCTGATTTTAGCTGTGATTGAAAAAGCAAAGTCTGCAGGTCAGACAGTTTTATTTGCCGGGGCAGACTCCTATCTTTATATGCTTCCTCAGGTTTTTTATCATTTAAGTGATAAACGAATTGCTGTATCAGTAAATTCCTTGGAGTGGAAGAAGAAATTGTCTTATTTATTTCCTCGCGGACGCATTATGCTTTCTGATGAGTTTAACGATGACAGTGAACTTTACGATTATATATTTAACATAGAAAGAGATGACCTGGTGCATGTAGAGGAATTACAGAAGCATTTATCAAAAGATGCGATTTTGGAAGTGCTGACACCTCTTTCTATGATTGTGACAGAAAATCGAAAAAGTTTATTGGTAGAAAATCGGTTAGCTTCCCATAAAATACTTGAAGAATATTATGATTTATCACTTGATAACGAGGAGTTTGCTTTTCTGAAAATAAGGAATAAACAAGTAGAAAATATTTCTTTTGGAGAAGCTTGTTTGCAGAATGGGAATATAGAGAAATATGAAGCATTAAAAGTCAGTACGGATACCTTCATAGATGCTCATGATTGGAATTATGATACTTACAGGTATAACGGGTCAGTTGCATTGCAGACGTTGCTTGCCGCCGATGTTGTTGATTTAGATTACACCATAGGGAGTGAATATATTGTATTACAACCGGAGAATATAAAAGCAGGTACTTATCAATTATTACAGAGTAATGCCATTATTGAAGATATCGGAATAAGAACAGATCTTGCAGAAAAAGCGAATGTGCCTGATGGAAAGTTACTTACATTGATAAAGGACGGCGATTTATTGTTATTCCCCGGAGTACAAAAGATACATACAGCTGTTGTTTATCATATATATGAAGATACATATGTGCCTGATGAAATTATAGTTATCCGCCCGAAGGGGATTTATACGGCCGAGTATTTAAAGGTATATTTAGAGGGGCCATTGGGGCAGTTATTTATAGATACGATGAGGGCCGGAGATAAGCTTCTTTTCCAGTCCTCGCGATTAATGAGACTCCCGCTGCCTGAGGCAACAGAAAAATCAATCACTTGGATAACAGAAAAATGCAGAAATGCAATTGATCAATTAGCACTTGCTGCGAGTGAGTGGAGAAATCTAAAAAATGAGGCAGTCCATGTGATGACAGAAAGATAAGTATTTCGGAAAGGAAATCAAATGAAGATAGTTCTTGCAACACATAACAAGGGGAAAATACGAGAGTTTCAAAAGTGTTTTTCGGAAATTGGATGGGAAGCAGTTCCGATATCTGATATACAGGATATTGAGGAGCCGGAAGAAACAGGAAAAAGTTTTAAGGAAAATGCATTACTTAAAGCACATTATTACACCAAAGTGATTAATATGCCGGTACTGTCTGATGACTCGGGTATTATCGCAAATGCTTTAGGAGATAAACCCGGAATTTACTCTGCCCGGTATGCAGGGAAACATGGTGATGATGAAGCTAATAATAAAAAACTGTTGGAAGATTTAAAGCCGTATCCGAGTGCTCAACGGACAGGATATTACGAATGCGTTATTGCTCTGGTATGGCCGGATGGCAGAGAAATAGTAGCAGAAGGTCGTTGTGATGGTGTCATCAGAGATTTTTATAAAGGGACCGGCGGTTTCGGCTATGATCCGCTTTTCTATCTACCGAAACTTCATAAAACTATGGCAGAGCTTGCAATGAGTGAAAAAAATAAAATCAGTCATAGAGGAAAGGCGCTGAAAGCGTTGCTGGAAAAACTGAAAAACATGGAAACATAATTTTGTATTTCCATAGACTTATGATTGTGATATAATTGTGCCATTAAACGGTAAAAATAAAAAAGTTTGATACATAATATAAAAATATGTAGCTACTATTTATCATCCGGTTATTAAAAAATTTAAGGGAGGACAAAATGGATATTCGTGAAGAAGCAATGAAACTGAGAGAGGAAAAACATCAAATGATCAAAACAACTCTAAATGCGAAAATGGAGGATCTCCATGATTTAGCGGTTGTTTATACACCGGGAGTTGCAGCACCTTGTCTGGCAATTAAGGAGGAAGAAGATAAGTCGTTAGAATTGACATGGCGCGGGAACGTAGTAGCTGTTATTTCTGACGGAACCCGTGTGCTCGGATTAGGAGATATTGGAGCAGCTGCTGCTATGCCGGTTATGGAAGGGAAAAGCGCTCTTTATAAAAAGTTTGGTAATATTGATGCAATTCCGATTGTTATCAACAGCAAAGATAAAGATGAAATCGTACATACAATCCAATTGTTGGAAAAATCTTTTGCAGGGATTAATTTGGAAGATTTCTCTTCTCCTAAATGCTATGACATTGAAGATGAATTGAAAGCTACTATGAACATTCCTGTATTCCATGATGACCAGCATGGAACGGCTATCGCCGCATTGGCAGCTGTTATTGGTGCACTTCGTCTTACGAAAAAGAAAATTGATGAAGTCAAAGTTGTTATTTCCGGGGCAGGTGCTGCAGGGACGGCTATTGCTCGTCTTCTTTTGGAAGACGGTGTCAGAGCGGAGAATATGACAATACTCAACAGCAAGGGTATTTTATATGATAATGGTAAGCTGAATCGTATACAAAAAGCATTGGTTAGCAAAGTAAACCCGGAGAACAAACAGGGAACTTTTGTAGAGGCTGTAAAGGGTGCAGATATTCTTGTGGCAAGTTCTTCACCGGCAGCATTTAAAGAAGAGCATAAAGCAGCTATTAAAACTATGGCAGAAAAAAATGTAGTATTTGCCATGGCTAATCCGATACCGGAGATGATGCTGGCGGATGCAAGGGAATTGGGAGTTTATGTTTTCGGTACCGGCCGGAGTGATATGCCGAACCAGGTAAATAATTCATCCGTATTTCCCGGGCTTTTCCGTGGTGCATTAGATGTCCGCGCCCGTCAAATTAATGAGCCGATGAAGCTGGCGGCAGCACATGCACTGGCAGAATTGGTTTCTGATGAAGAATTAAATCCTGATTATGTAGTGGTGAATGTATTTGATAAACGAGTTGCTCATGCAGTGGCAAAAGCATCTGCTAAGGCTGCTATTGAATCAGGAGTTGCTCGTGTGAAAGAATTGCCGGAACAGTATAAAGATTAATGGAGTAATGGTTATACCGAATCAAAAGCGCTTATCCGTAACGGGGTAAGCGTTTTTCTTGCACCTGTTGATAAAATCGTATATGATTTAATCAATTGAAATCATAAAGGTCTTGAGGAAATGAATTTTATTGGCCGTGTAAAAAATTATCTGCTGAAAGAAAACAAGGTGGATTTTATACATAAAAATGATATAGGGAAAATAAATAAAGGTGCATTACAGATTATGAATGCGCTGGAAAAAGGCGGATATGAAGCCTACTTGGTGGGCGGCTCAGTCAGAGATCTTCTCTTAGAAAAAGTGCCTCATGATTGGGATATTACAACGTCAGCCCGACCGGATGAGATTGTTTCCTGTGCCATACAAAATGAGTGGAAAATTATTGATCGTGGAGGATATCGTTTTGGTACGGTTTCTATTTTAATCAATCAAAATGTATATGAAGTGACGACCTTTCGAAGCGACTTTTACGGAAATGACAGTCACAGACCGAAAGAAATTTGTTTTGCCAAAACATTAAAGGATGACTTATCTCGTCGGGATTTCACGGTCAATGCCATGGCTATAGATGCAGATGGTGTAATCTATGATTACTTTGGCGGCATTGCTGATTTAGACCGTCGGATTTTGAGAACTGTAGGTATTGCTAAAGATCGTTTTCAGGAAGATGCACTTCGTCTTTTTCGTGCCTGTCGTTTTTTAGGACAACTTGATTTTCAGGCTGACAAAGAGCTTTTTAGAGCAATATCTCCGTCTTTATACAGGGTAGAAGGTCTTTCTTTATCACGTGTGAAATCAGAATTACAAGTTTTGATGAAATCAGACCATCCGGCCCGAGGCTTAGATTTATTTGTAAGATCAGGGTTGAATCAATCAAGTTGCTTTGTAAAGGTAAACAAAAAGAAATATGCGGTACCTATACTGCCGGAATTATCACATTTGGTTGATTTACCGCAGGAAAAGCAGTTTCACAAATTTGATGCATGGAACCATACATTAGCTGTAGTGGAAGCTTCACCGCGGGAAGATGTCTTGCGGTGGGCAGCACTTTTTCATGATGTGGGAAAAGGTATGCCGGGGGTGAGAGTTATACGGAATGGAAAATATACCGACTATGGGCATGATTCGAAAGGCGCTGAAATTTCTTCGGCAGTACTCATTCGCCTTGCATTTCCTCCAAGTTTTATTTCACGGGTTGTTTGGCTTGTTAAAAACCATATGCGTTTTCATTATTTTGCCAATACGGAAGCAGCTGACGGAAAGAAATGGCTTCGCCAGATTTCCAGGAGCGGAGTATTTAAGTCTTCTGCAGATATGAGGCACGGAATTAAAGAGTTAATGGAGCTTTGTAAAGCAGATATTATCGGCTGCGGGCGTCCATTTTCAGCTACAAACGGACATCAGGCCTTTGGGGAATATATGATGGACTTATGTGAGGAAATGCCGGTTTCAACAAAAGATTTGAGATATGATGAGAGGCTTATTTCCGTTTTGAAAAACCATATCGGAGAAGGAATGAAAAATTTATTATTCCGTGTACAAAATGGAGAATTAAGAAATGAACCTGAAACACTTTTAGAAGCAGGACACAGATACAGGAGACGCCATAATGAGGAAAATTAGACCAAGAAGTATTATGAGAAAAAGGAGTGCCTGGATAGCCGGATTATTTACTCTCATAGTATTTATTTTGGGAATACGTCTGTTTTATGTTCAGATTATTGATAACGACAGATATAAAAAAATGGCATTGGCACAAACAGAAGGTGTGCAGATCCTTTATTCTCCCAGGGGTACTATCTTTGACAGAAACGGTAAACCGCTGGCATTTTCCGTCATGGTTAAATCATTATATTGTGATCCCGGTATGATTAATGGAGATCCGAAAGAAATAGCCAAAGAATTATCACCATTAGTGAAGCAACCGGAAAATATATTGTTGGAGAAACTTACAAAAGATACCCGCTTTGTTTGGATACAACGTCTGATGGACCCGGAAGATTCCGATCGCGTTCTTTCGCTTTTGAAGGAAAGAAAGTGGGAGGGCCTTCGTTTTGTTGATGAAAGCCGGAGATATTATCCGAACGGTCCGTTATTAGCGAACGTTTTAGGCTTTGTAGGGATAGATGATAAAGGACTGGACGGACTTGAAATGTCTATGGATCAATTAATAGGAGGATCCGAGAATAAACAACGTCTGCTTATGGATGCAAGAGGAAATCCTATTCTTCAGTCGGCACTGGCTCCATATAAGACTGAAGGGGAACGCTCCGTACATTTGACCATAGATCAAAATATACAGTTTTATGCAGAACGGGCACTTGATAGAGCTATGGCAAATACGCATGCCCAAGGGGGGCTGATTATCGTTATGGATCCGAAAACCGGCGGAATTCTAGCGCTAGGAAGTCGTCCGACCTACGATCCAAATCATTTTGATAAAGCAAAAGAAGAAGATTTTAAAAATAAAGCAGTTGTTGATATTTATGAACCGGGCTCTACATTTAAGCCTATAATTGCTGCGTCGGCCTTATCTGCCGGTACATATTCTTCCGATATTGTTTGGCATGATCCCGGAGAAATTCGGGCCTCGGGGCATACAATTAAAAATTGGAATGACGGCTCTTATGGTGATGTGAAGTTGGTTGATATTATCAAATATTCTCTGAATACAGGATTTGCTCATATCGGCTTGTTGACCGGCGGGAAAACATTGACAGAATATGCAGAAAAATTCGGGTTTGGTAAACCGACGGGAATAGAACTTCCCGGGGAAGAGTCCGGAATTTTATTTAACCCGGAGGATATGAAAGATATCGATGTAGCTACGATGTCTATCGGTCAAGGAATAGCAGTGACTCCTCTGCAGATGTTGCAGGCTTATAGTGCACTTGCTAATGGCGGTAAAATGGTAAAGCCCCATATTTTAGAATCGGTCAGAAATCCTGATGGCTCTATTTATAAATCTTATGAAACAGAGTATGCAGGAGAACCTGTATCTAAAGAAGTTGCCGACGAAGTAAAGGATATGATGGAAAAAGAAGTTTCCGAAGGGAGCGGCATGAATGCTCGTGTACCGGGATATCACATGGGAGGAAAAACGGGAACGGCACAAAAGCTGGATGCTGTCCGCGGAGGATATTTGGAAAATGAACATATAGCTTCATTTTGCGGATTTGGACCGATAGAAGATCCACAGGCAATCTGCCTTGTTGTGTTAGATAATCCGAGGGGGGTCTACTATGGCGGATTGGTAGCCGCGCCGGTCTTTAGAGAGATGATGGGGCAAATTATGAGATACTTAGAGATTCCATCAAATGAGCAAAGGGTCGGTTCTGAAAACAATGAAGAAAAACATGGACATAAGAGTATTCCCGATTTACCGGAGAAAAATATAAATGAGTTCCGGTTACCAAACTTTTACGGTTGGTCCATGAGAGATACCGGAGAATGGATTAATGGTGCCGGACTCGGATTTAAACCGGAGGGAACCGGATTTGCGGACTCACAATCACCCGGGCCGGGAGTAACGGTTAAACGGGGTGAGGATGTGACAGTTCATTTCTCAAGATAAATAAGGTAAATATAAAGCCTGCTGTTTTCTCAGCAGGTTTTTTCATGTATTTATAGCATAGAAGAATGAAAAAAACGAATATAATTTCTTTCAACTGTGATATAATGTGAAAATAAATAAGAATAATAAAATGTTGTATAAAAGAAGTGGGAGAGGTAAAAAATTGTTAAGTGATATTGAGATTGCGCAAAAAGCGAAAATGGATCCCATCATTGATATTGCAAAGAAAATCGGGATTCCTGCAAATGAATTGGAGTCATATGGTCCTTACAAAGGGAAGATTTCTCTTAAGTTTGTAAAGTTGCTGAAAAACAAACCTTTGGGTAAATTAATATTGGTGACCGCTATTTCACCGACACCGGCGGGAGAGGGGAAAACAACCACTACAGTCGGTCTTGGTCAGGCTATGGCGCAGTTAGATAAAAAAGTTATGATTTGTTTAAGAGAACCGTCTCTGGGCCCTTGCATGGGGATCAAGGGCGGAGCCGCCGGCGGCGGATATTCGCAGGTAGTGCCTATGGAAGATATTAATCTGCATTTCACCGGCGATTTGCATGCCATTACAGCGACACATAATTTATTGGCGGCTATGGTGGACAATCATATCCAACAAGGAAATACATTGCAAATTGATCCCCGCAGAGTTGTATGGAATCGCGTTATGGATATGAATGACCGGGCATTAAGACATGCTGTCATAGGACTTGGAGGTCATGTAAACGGAGTACCGCGGGAAAGCGGTTTTGATATTACTGTTGCTTCCGAAATCATGGCTATTCTTTGTCTTGCTAAATCAATAAAAGACATGAAAGAACGATTTGCCCGAATTATAGTAGGATACACCTATGGTAATGAGCCGGTAAGGGCAGGAGATATTCACGCTGAGGGAGCCATGGCAGCATTGATGAAAGATGCTTTAAAGCCTAATTTAGTACAAACATTGGAGCATGTTCCCGCTTTTATACATGGTGGTCCTTTTGCAAATATCGCCCACGGATGCAATTCTGTAGTAGCTACCCGTACTGCACTTCATTTATCTGATTATGTAGTTACAGAAGCAGGGTTCGGTGCCGATCTTGGTGCAGAAAAATTCTTGGATATTAAATGCCGCTTTGCCGGACTTCATCCAGATGGAGTTGTTTTAGTAGCTACTCTCCGTGCACTTAAGATGAATGGCGGAAAAAATAAAAATGAATTATCAGAATCTGATCCTGAAGCAGTAAGAAGGGGACTTCCCAATCTGCTCCGGCATATTGATAATCTAAAGAAGTATAAGATTCCGATGGTTGTTGCTCTTAATATATTTCCCACTGATACAGAGGAAGAGAAAAATATTATTTATAAAGCTTGTGAAGAAAAAGGTGTTATGGTCGCCGATTCCAATGTTTTTGCAGAAGGTGGCAAGGGCGGTTTGGTCTTGGCAGAAAAACTTTTACAAGCTATGGAAAAACCTTCCGGATATAAACCGCTTTATAATCTGGAAAAATCTCTTAAGGAAAAAATTGAGACAATTGCCAAAGAAATATATGGAGCATCTCATGTTCAGTATGACGGAGCAGCTGAAAAAGAGCTGAAACATATTGAGGCTATGGGATATGGGGATATGCCTGTTTGTATTGCCAAGACACCGGCCTCATTTACGGATGACCCGTCGTTATTGGGTGCACCGGAAGACTTCACTTTACATGTAAGAGACTGTCATGTGTCTGCCGGAGCGGGGTTTGTTGTTGTTCTGACAGGAAAAATTATGACAATGCCCGGCCTTCCCAAACATCCGGCAGCAGAAAAAATTGATGTAGATGATGAAGGAAATATTACTGGACTTTTTTGAAAGAGGGATTAAATGATACTTGATGGGAAAAAAGTGGCAGCAGCTCTTGAAAACCGACTCAAAAAACGGTTGGAAAATTTAAAAAATTACAATTATATGCCCAAGTTGGCAATTATTTTAATAGGAGACAATCCCTCATCCGCTATGTATGCTGCTTTTATGCAAAAGGTGGCTAAAAAATACGGAATTCAATCAGAACTGTTAAAAAGAGATAACCAAGTAACCGAGACGGAGTTAGAAAATTTAATTTCCCGTCTGAATGATGATACTACCATCACAGGAATTTTGATGATGATGCCGTTACCGAATCATATCTGTACTCAAAAAATTATTGATTTAATAGATCCTGATAAAGATATAGACGGGCTGACAACAGTTAATGCAGGGCGGTTATTTTCAGGGCGGGACGGTTTTTTCGGATGTACCCCTCGTGCTGTTATGGAAATACTTGAAAGTTATGACATTCCGGTGGAAGGTAAAAGAGTTGTGATACTCGGAAGAAGTAATGTTATAGGGAAACCGGTTTCTATGATGCTTTTAAATAAGAATGCTACTGTTACTATCTGTCACTCCCGAAGCCGAAATTTGAAAGAAATTACACAAGAAGCCGATATTATTGTTGTTGCGGTCGGACATCCTTGCAGCTTAAGTGGGGATATGATTAAAAAAGGTGCAATTGTCATCGATGTGGGAATTAATCGGATAGACGGTAAAACAGTGGGAGACGCAGATTATGAATCTGTATTACCTGTAGCAGGAGCAGTGACACCGGTGCCCGGTGGAGTTGGTGCAGTCACGACAACTATGGTCATCGAATCGGTCATAAAGGCCGGAGAGCAAGCTGTATGTAAAAGATAAAAGATAATCTGATTTTGTTTAAAAGGAAGGTATTTATACAGTGCAGGATAATATCGTTGGAAAACTTGTTGAAGAGGAAGTAGATTTTACCAGGAAATTGGTACAAGGGCTGGATGAATTTATTATTAACAAAGGGATTGATATCATCCAGGCAATCTTAATTCTTGCTATCGGCTATATGATATGCCGGTGGCTTAGAAGTGCAGTTCGGCGTGTTTTAAACCGAAGCAGTGCAGATCCGTCGGCAAACAGCTTTGTATCAGAAATCATTTTCTTTTTATCATTGGCTGTTGTTTTAATTATGGCATTGGAAACCGTGGGAGTTGCTCCCAGTACATTAGTAGCTGCTTTCGGCGGTCTCGGTCTTGCTATTGGTCTCGGCCTTAAAGATAATGTGGGTAATATTGCTTCAGGTATATTTATTTTGATTTTTCGCCCTTTTAAAGTAGGCGATTACATACAAGTGGGAACTCACGAGGGAACCGTGGTTGATATACGGATTATGTATACAGAAATATCCACGTTGGGAAATCAAATGATTTCCATTCCGAATTCACAATTAACAAACAGCATTATAAAAAATTATTCGACCTTTATTACGAGAAATATCGAATTTACATTTGATGTCGGGTACGAAACCGATTTAGTAAAATGCATTGAAATTTTGAAAAAAGTATTCCGTGATGATGAGTATGTTTTAAACGGAGCTGATATGCCTATTTATGTAAGCGGCATGGCAGATTCCAGTATCCGCATCTATGTAAGAGCACAGGTGGAACGTGTAAAATATTATGATGCACAAAATCAGTTATATATAAAAGTGAAAAAAGCTTTTGATGAAGCCGGTATTTCTATTCCATTTCCCCAATTGGTTATTCATCAGGGGGATAAAAATTAGTATTAAAATAGATTGACATAAAAAAAATAGAATGATATACTCAGTCTAATATCAATGACTGGGAGTAGTAGTAATGATTTGATATCCTAGAGAGCCGGCGTATGGTGGAAGCCGGAATATCATTTATTATGAATGGACCCATGAGATGCAGCCTGAGCCGTAATGGGGTAGGAGCTGTCGGTTCTTCCGTTAAAAAGAGATGGGTAACCAGTAAGTAGGACTTTTTAGTCAATTAGGGTGGCACCGCGGAATCATTTCCTTTCGTCCCTTTGCAGAAATGCAAGGAGTGGATGAAAGGATTTTTTATTTACCGATTTAAGGAGGAATTGTTATGGAAGCGGTTAAAGATGTATCACAACTGATATTTATTAGATCAAGAGGGGGTAAATTCCGCTGGCTTACGATTTCGACCTTGATGCTGGCAGTCGGGATGTTACTGCACCTGGTATCCCCCTCTGTGGCCGGCTTTACACCGAACTGGATGATAGCTACTTATGTAGTGGCTATTCTTTTGACAAAACCGACATATAAGCAGTGCCTGGGGATTTGCATGGTGGCAGCACTTATGGAAGTATTCACCTCAAAATCAGCTTTTCCTTACGGTAATTTTTGCAGTGAATTTGCAGGTGCTTTCGTAGCAGGCTTTTTTGCTCATTCTGTACCACCCATAAAAATTGGAAATTTTTCTTTGCGTCCTATGTTGGCAGGGTTTATAACAACATTGGTAAGTGGATTCATTTTTGTATCCATCTTGACACTGATGGTTGGAATTCCTTTAAATGTATATTTGTATGTGATTCTTCCCATGGTTGTATTAGTGGGGGTGGGTAATGCAATTATCACTCCGTTCTTGTATTTCCCTGCATTAAAACTATTCAAATCTATGAATTATATGATGACAGATGAAGTAGAAGACAGTAATCATAGCGGTCTGATTCTGAAACAAAAAGAAGAAGGAGTCATCAGTGTAGAACATTTAACCTATACATATCCGGTTTCTAAAAAGGCGGCGCTAATCGATGTTTCTATGGCGGCTAAACAAGGTTCGTTTATAGTTATAACCGGGCCTAACGGGGCAGGAAAAACAACATTACTCATGTCGATGGCGGGAGCAATTCCTCACTACTATGGAGGCAGAATGGAGGGAATGGTGTATACCGGAGGCAAGGCGGTTACACAGACGGAGATTTCAGACTTGGCATCCAGTATCGGCGTCATTTTAGCAGATTATTCTGCCCAGATTGTGACACTTACGGTGGGAGAAGAGATGGCATTTACATTGGAAAATCACGGGTTCTCTCGTGAAGAAATAAAAAAGCGGTCACAACAGGCTTTGAAAAAAGTACATTTGGACGGACTTGAAGATAGAAAGGTATCGACTCTTTCAGGCGGTCAGCGTCAGAGATTAGTCGTGGCGGCTGTATTGGCGGAGGAACCGGAAGTTCTTGTATTTGATGAACCGACTTCCGCATTGGATCCGGAAGGAATTAAAGAATTTTACGAAATGGTGGGAGAGCTCAATCAAAAGGCGGGGCTGACAGTCATTGTGGCAGAACATCACTTGGAAGCTACATTGCCTTATGCAACGAGGTTTATTTTAATGGATGAAGGCAGAATTATCAGTGATGGGACACCGGAAGAAGTAATGAAATATATGAATCAAAATCATATATATGAAGAAGCTATTCCGGATATGTATAAAGCACAGCTTACGTTGGAAAAGGCGGGCATCAGATTTGAAAAACCGTTTTTAAATATTCATGATGCAGAGTTTTCTGTACTGAATTCCATGAAAAAGGAGGCAGACCATGCTTGAGTTGGATCATGTAAGCTTTCAATATACAAAGAATAGCCCGACTGTATTATCAGATGTTTCTCTTTCTTTTGATAAAGGAGAGTTTGTGGCTATAACGGGAAGAAATGGCAGCGGAAAAACTACAGTTACCCGCCTGTTGACCGGTCTAGAAAAACCGACAAGAGGATTTATTCTATATAACAAAAATAACGTAACAAATAAAACAGCGGCAGAAAGGAGTCGCTTTATCGGATATGTATTTCAGCAACCGGATCGCCAAATGTTTATGCCTACAGTCAGGGAAGAGATTGCTTTTGGGCCTTACCAGCAAGGGAAACGTGGAAAGGAACTTGATGAAATTGTAGACCGGGCCATGATGGATACAGATATTTTTGAACTCGCAGAGGAATACCCCAGAACCTTATCTCGTGGTGACCAACAAAGAGTTGCTATTGCATCCGGGCTTGCTATGAATACAGAGTATCTGGTTCTTGATGAACCGACAAGCGGGCAGGATGGAGCAGAAAAGAAAAAGCTGATGAAACTCATGAACCGCTTGAAGCGTCTGGGAATTACCATTATTCTCGTTACGCATGACATGGATATTGTTGCCAGTGAGTGTACACGCGTTATTGTTATTGCCGATAAGGGCATTGCTTTTGATGGAAAACCAGAAGAACTTTTTTCTGCAGAATACAGGCCTGAAAATTGGGGACTCGCTTATCCGCCGTCGGTTCTCTTGGGGCGTAGACTTCCGGGAGCTCCTTATTGTAGAAACATGACAGATTTTTGTAATACTTATTTACAAATGAAAGGAGAGATGGCGAAATGAGAAATTTAGTACCGATTACCAAAATTCTCCTTACTTTGGCTACTGCAGTTTGGGCGATAGTTCTCCAAGAACCTGTGAGTCTCTGTGTCCTGTGTTTTTTTGAAATATGCATTTTGCTTATATCCGGAGAGCTGTTCAATAACTTAAAAGCCTTATTTATGTTATTTATATTTGCTTTCTGTCTCGGGATCATCGAATATATCGGGGGAGGAACCGAGAAGGAATCGGAGGTTGCCTCGCTACGGATGCTTGGAATGACGATTATATTTATTTATCTTCTTGCTACCGTTAAGTTACAAGATTTGACGGCAGCTATGGTTATACAGCTAAAAGTACCTTATGAGTACGCTTTTATGTTTACCGCAGGGCTCAGGTTTGTTCCTGATTTTATAGAAGAAAACAGAGCGGTAGCAGAGGCTCAGGCTTGCCGCGGACTTGCTATTCAAGGGAATTTTATTAAACAAATCAAACGTTACATGTCCGTAGTAAGACCGATTATGCTACGATCACTTGGGAGAAGTGAAACGATGGCATTATCATTAGAGTTGCGTGGATTTGGAGGTTCAAAACGTACTTTTACGGAAAGTGTAGCACCTAAAATCCCGGACTATGGAATCATGGGACTTACTTGTATAATTACAATAGGTGTTATTGCCGGCCGGATTTTATATAGTTTTTAGTAGTTTAATAAAGGCATGCTGAAACGTACAAGAAAGGAGGACTTATAATGGAAAGAAAAGGAATTGAAAGTTTAAAATCGTTAGGAAATCAAAATACAATATATGATATGGATTATAATCCCGGGTTATTGGAAAAAATACCTAATGCGCATCCGGAAAATGATTATTTTATTAAATTTAATTGCCCTGAATTTACGAGTTTATGCCCAAAAACAGGACAACCTGATTTTGCAACGATTTATATTTCTTACATTCCCGATCAATATATTGTGGAAAGTAAATCACTCAAATTATATTTGTTCAGTTATAGAAATCATGGAGATTTTCATGAAGACTGTGTCAATATGATTATGAAGGATTTGATTAAATTATTGAGCCCCCGTTATATAGAAGTGTGGGGAAAATTTCTTCCCCGCGGCGGATTATCGATAGATCCGTATTGTAATTATGGAATCCCCGGTACGGAATGGAAAGATTTTGCGCGATACAGGCTGTTAAATCATGATTTAAACCCTGAAAATATCCATAATCGTTAATTGGCAATAAAAACCCTCATGTATTTAAAAGAATACATGAGGGTTTTTGTGTGGAAAAATTATAAAACAGAGGCCAGTTTTTTGATTAATGATTCCTTTTGGCTTCCGGGAAACCACTGGATAGAAAGTGGAGAACGGGTTAATTTTTGAAAAGAGAGCATTGTTTTTTGCGTAGCGTGAGCAGGGACTTCAAAATCCTCTCGATTAAGGTAGATTCGGATATCATATCCTTTTGAGTAAGTGCAAATAACTTGGGAAACACATTGCTCATAACTTTCATCGAGACCTTCTGCTAAAGAAAGAAAACCGGATAAAAGTTTTATCTGTTCTATATTTTCTGCAGTAAGCAAACGGGATTCTTTTAAAGATTTCAAAATCCGTCCGGAAAAACCGTGGTGAAAGGTGGCGATTAAAGCACACATAATCTGCTCTTTATGTGACCAGCCGAAGATATGGGCATTTGCTATCATGTAACCGCTGTGCCTGGCATGGCTGTAGTAGTTGATGATTTTTCCAGAATCATGTAATAAAGCCGCCGTATAAAGCAGCATACGCATTCTTTCGGGAAGTCCGTGATTTTTTTGCCACTGATCAAACATGGAAAGTGCAAGTGCTGTTACATATTTTGCATGAGACTTTTCCGATAAGGTCAAGGTAGCGGCATAATTTTTAGCAGAAGAAATTAACATATCTTTACAATGAGATCGGTCTCTGTCATAAATCGGATCATACCAATGATAAAAAATTCCTTCCCTGAGGCCGCAACCGGAAATAGTCATTTCCTTTGCATGCGTATATTTTATTATCTCGCCAACAAGGAGTGCTCCTGCAATAATTATATCTGTTCTTTCCGAAGAGAGCCCGGATATTTTTTTTCTTTCTTCTAGAGTTGATGAAGTAATGGTATTAATGACAGAAAATAATCCATTTGCCGGCATTTGGTAATTGTGAAGTTTTGGAAGGGGGTATCCGATATTTCGTTGATAAATTTTTGCCAGATTTCTGACAGTTCCGCCGACTCCGACCACCGGGCAGGCTTTTTGGGGAATCCATGGAATAGTTCTCAGCTCTTTTACAACAAAAGATTGGATTTTTTTGATATCTCCGCCGGAAACGGTACCGGCAGATTGGAACTTTTCTGTTAATGTGACAGCACCGATAGGGATACTTACAGAATGAATTCTTTTTTTATCCTTTACCAATGAGATTTCTATACTGGCACCGCCTAAATCAAAAAGAAGGAAGTCGGAGGTATCTATTGTATGAATTACTCCTGAAAAACCTAAGGCGGCCTCCTGTTTCCCGCTTATTATAGTCATGGGAATATGAGTGCTGGTCCGAACTCTTTTTAAAAATGAAGCACCATTTTTAGCATTTCTTACGGCAGCTGTTGCTACGGCAAGTATTTTAGTCACGTGATGCATGTTTGCAACATGGCGATATACTTTTAAACAGTCTATAGCTCTTTGCTGTGCAGCCTCAGTTAAAAATGGAGATGAAGGATTCATTCCTTCCGCCAGCCGGATAGATTTTTTTTCCTGATAAATAAGTTTATAGGTGCCCGATTTATTTACTTGCATGATAATAAACCGGATAGAATTAGAACCAAGATCAATAATAGCTATATGGTTCATTGTGCGCTCCTTTATATATATTCTTTATTTATTGTACAATAAATAATAAATGAATTGAATAAAAAGATGTAAAGTTTCGTACGAGTCAGAAATAAATGGATTTATTGGTTTTATACAAACAGGTAGTATACAAAATAGTGGAAAAGAGAGTCATACATAAATTTAGATAAAATTTACCTCCTCATTACGTTTTTTTAGTATAATACAATTAATAAAAATACTAGATATCGGAGTGAATATTTTCTTTTAGAAATGAGGGTCTCAAATGGCAGATACGGATGCACTTATTTATGGGATTATTCATATTGGTTCGTCAAATCTCTCTATGAGGATTGTGGAGTACAAAAATATAAATGATATCCGGATTATCGAAGAAGTAAGAAAAGAGACGTCTTTTGGCGAAGAGGTCTTTCTTAATAAGAAATTATCATTTTCTTCTATTCGCCGACTTTGTGATATGTTGAACGGCTTGAGGCAACTTTTAAATGATTATCGGGTTAAAGATTATAAGGTATATGCTACTGCCGTATTGAGAGAGGCAGAGAATTGGCGCCCCATTCTAGACTTGATTCGTGTCAATACAGGATTCTTGGTAGATGTTGTGGATATGCCCCAGGAAATTTATTATAAACACTTTTTATTGCAACATCATATGAAGCAGTTAATTCTTGAAAAAAAGTATAATCCGGCAGACAGTTTTCTCTTTATAGATATCACTTCAGGTTGCGTAGGGATGACAGTTTGGAAAAACGGTGCTCTCCAGTATCAACATAATGCTCATATCGGAACGCTTCGCCTTTTGGAAACCTTTAAAGCAAATCAGAGGGATTCCAGAGATTTTCCTTTTGCTATGGCAGAGTACTTACATACTATCTTAAAGCCGTTATGGATGGAAATTCATCATTACAATCCTTCGAATGTTATTTTATCAGGTCGAGAAGCAAGAATTGTGGCAAGTCTCATGAATTTTAAGATGGATGAGGCAGGCAGAATTGAAATTCATAAAGACAGTTTCCAAAAATTATATGAAGTGGCAGGCTTTTTATCACCATCAAGAATTCGTCAAAAATATAAAATCAGTGAAGCATGGGCGATGACGGTTTTACCGACTATTCATATATATAAAGAAATACTTGATAATGTATTTCCCGAGCATATTGTATTATTCGGTACGACCTTTGTTGAGGCTGTAGCTACTTTTTATGGGGCTGTCCGAACAAAGGATACCGCTCTTGCTTATATGAGGAAACAAAATATAGAGCTCACGCGGGCTATAGCAAAATCTTATTATTATGAGCCTATGCATGCCGAGGCTTTAGAAGAGTATAGTCATGCAATTATTTCGGGACTTGGAAAGAAAAGCGGGCTGACAGAAAGAGATGAAGTGTTGTTGCGGATGGCGATTATTCTTTACCAAGTAGGAAAATATGTAAACTTGCTGAATTCGCAGGAGCATGCCTGGAACATAATCAGAGGGACGGATATTTTCGGTATATCTGATAAAGAAAAGGACATTGTTGCCTGTATTGTTTATTATGATCACAAACGAGTTCCGGGAGACGAAGAGGAGCCGTTCCGGGTTTTATCTGATTTGGCTAAAATTGTTGCACTAAAATTAATTGCGGTTTTCCGGCTGGCAAGAGCTATGGATATGTCCCGATGTCAAAAGATGACGGATGTAAACGCACGTGTGTCAGGGGCATCGTTTCTTATTGAATATGACAGTAAAGAAAGTACGGCACTGGAGACGTGGATATTTGAAAAAGGCAAAGAACTTTTTGAAAATGTATATGGTCTTGAAGTTAAGTTGGAACGGAGATAATTATTATGGATACAGGTATAAATGAGCAATGGTATTATTTAAACAGAGAATTATCGTGGCTTCAGTTCAACAAGCGTGTTTTGCAGGAAGCGGTTGATGACTCTAATCCTTTGCTCGAAAAACTAAAATTTTTAGCAATTACCAGCTCCAATTTAGACGAATTTTTTATGATTCGTGTAGCAGGATTGAAGCATCAGACTGAAAATAATATTACCCGCCGTGATATTGCAAATATGACTCCCGCAGAGCAAATTGAAAGTATTTCTGAGACTTGCCAACAATTAGTGGCCCGACAGTATGTATATTTGAAGGATATTTTAGGCATGCTGCAAAAAGAAGGCCTGTCATTTGTGAAACCTGAAGAAATTACCGGTGAACAGATGAAGTGGCTCGAAAGTTACTTTGAAAGAGAAATATTTCCTGTGGTAACACCTATGGCTGTGGATTCTTCTCATCCGTTCCCTTTTTTAGCCTCTAAAAGTCTGAATATTGCCATGCTTTTGGAACGGAACGAAAGAGATAGTCTCGTTGATGAAGAAAATGATATAGATATTAAAACTGCGATTGTTCCTGTCCCGTCGGTTCTTCCTCGTATTATCCGTCTCCCTGATGATGGTAAAAATAGTAAAATGCATTATTTTATCTTTTTAGAAGATGTATTAATGCATTATGCGGCACGCTTGTTTATCGGATATGATCTTTTAGAAGCAAGAGCTTTTCGTATTACCAGAGATGCAGATCTTTATATAGATGAAGAAGATGCGCAGGATCTTTTGGTGGAAGTAGAGCGGCAATTAAAAAAAAGGCAGCGGGGAGCAGCGGTTCGTATAGAATTTGAAATGGGAACAAGTCGTTTTATGCGGAGATTTATGACACAGGAGATGAATCTTGCTAAAGAAGATATGTATGAAATTGACGGACCTATTGATATGACTGTATTTTTTGGGTTTTGCGGCATGCAAGGGTATGATTATCTCCGGTATAAAGAAGCACATCCCCATACACCATGGAGTATGATTGAACTGAAACGTGAGGGAAAGACGAATATATTTGATATGATTCGGGAAAAAGACATCCTGATTCATTTGCCATATGAATCTTTTGATGAATCAGTGGTAGAATTCATGTCAGCTGCCGCAAATGATAAAAATGTTCTTGCTATCAAGCAAACACTTTACCGTGTCAGCTCTTCAAGTCCTATAGTACAGGCACTTGAAAAAGCAGTTCAAAACGGGAAACAGGTAACTGTGCTGATGGAAGTGAAGGCACGATTTGATGAAGCAAATAATATACTTATGGCAAGGCGTCTTGAAAAGGCGGGAGCTCATGTTATTTATGGATTGGTAGGGTTAAAAACTCATTCGAAATGCACATTGGTAGTCCGTCGGGAAAAAGATGGAATCCGGCGGTACGTTCATATAGCAACAGGAAACTACAATGCATCTACTGCGAAGTTGTATACGGACATAGGATTATTGAGTTGTAATGACAAATTAGGGGTGGATGCATCTGCTTTCTTTAATTTACTTTCCGGATATTCTGATCCGCCTATATGGGACTCTTTTATAGTTGCACCAATTAACCTGAGAGAACGCTGCCTGCAATTGATTGATAGAGAAATAGAATTTGCCCGAAATGGAGAAGCAGCACATATGATAGCCAAGATGAATTCCTTACTGGATAAAGAAATCATTGACAAGCTATATGAAGCATCTCAAGCGGGGGTAAAAATCGAGCTTATAGTCAGGGGGATTTGTGTATTAATTCCGGGGATTCCGGGGGTTAGCGATAATATTACTGTTCGCAGTATAGTAGGCAGATTTTTAGAACATAGCCGGATATTTTGGTTCCGGAACGGAGGAAGAGAAGAGATTTATATCGGAAGTGCCGATTGGATGCCGCGAAATCTTAATGACCGGGTAGAACTGATGATTCCTATTTCAGACGATTCGCTTAAACAAAGAATCAAAGAAATGATTCTTTTACAACTGGCAGATAATCAAAAAGCCTATTTGATGCAATCAAATGGAACATGGGTAAAAAATATTGCCATGGAAGACCGTGTTTGTGCGCAAGAAATATTCCAGCAAATAGCAGAAATACGCAGTAAGGAGAATAAACTAACGCTGGCAGAAAAAATGGAACCCTATGTACCGCTTATGGGACGTGGGGACTCAATGAGGTAAATGTATAAAAAATCTCTGTTAACCACTTTATAGTGAATTTTGAGATGTTTTTGGGCGTGCATCATCATAATTGAATTAAATTAGAAAAAAATCCCCACATTTAATAAAAAATTAATATTCAAAGGGGGAAGAAAAATTAAAAAATGAGGAAAAAAGAGGCCATAAAATACGAGTCGAATATCAATTTTAGGACCTCTTTTTTTATGAGGATTGAAGAGAATGAATTCTAAACACGGCTAATAGAAAATAAACTTTTCATCACCTGAAATGATTGTGTCCATTCCCAGTGAACATGATTGACAATTTAGATATCAAATATATTAAGGTAATATATGTTATAACTAAAACAAAAAGATAAAATCCATAAAACAAAAACATGAAAAATACATCGTGAGTGTTTTTATTTTTCTAGTATTTATAGGGAATATAGTTGTTTTTGAAATTGTAAACCTAAGTAAATTTGACAAAATGTCCACCTATGGTAGAATGACACCTGTAGGAGAGATATTCATGAAAAATACATTTCAAAAAAAAGCTCGGACAGTCATAGTCGGTTCCCTATTAATTTCTATGGCAGCTATGATTCCGGGATTTGCAGTGACAGAACTTGATCTTTCAGCTTCAGAATCCAAGCAGATAACTGTCTGCGATGAAGGAAGAAAAGAAGTTTTGTATACAAAGGCAAATAACTTTATATATGTGTTGAATGACTTAAAAAAGCCTTTACAATCTCATGATAAGTATTGGACGACTACATCTGATATACGGAATGGTTCTGTTCTTTATATTGAAAGAGCGGTTCCTGTAACTATTATTGAGAATGGTATTTCGACGGTTATTTATACAACACAGCAAACAGTGCAAGGTGCAGTCAATGATGCCGGCTATGATTGGCGAAAGATGATGCCTCTGGAAGATGGATTTTTAAAAATCCATAAGAATATGAAAATTCATGTAGTTCCTTATATGGTTCGTACGGTCGAGAAAATTGAGGACACACCGAAGGAATATGTAAGGTGGTATGATGATAGTCTCGGAGCTGATGAAACAATCATTGTCGAAGAATGTATTCCGGGCAAGCGTAAAGTCGAAGTTGAAGAGTTTTTATCAAACGGTGAAGTAATAAAGCAAAGTACACTTAGGTCAGAGATTATCCAAAGCGGTACTAAAGGGATAGTAAAAACAGGAAATAGAGAAGGCGCTGTCGGATGGGTAACAACTATGAATGCTACAGCATATCACCCGAATGATGGTGGTGGCGAGGGCATTACTGCTACCGGTACACGGGCCGGATATGGCACTGTTGCAGTAGATCCCAATGTGATTCCATTAGGGTCCAAAGTATATATCCCACAATACGGAGATGCAGTAGCCGCTGATACCGGCGGAGCAATTAAAGGGAAAAAGATTGATTTATGCATGGAAAGCTATGATGAATGTTATCAATTTGGAAGACGTGATATCCAAGTGTTTGTAAGTTATTAAAAGAGAAATGACCTTTAGAGGTCATTTTTTTTGACCAAAAGACTATGATATAATTGTGGTCAGGAGGTTTTATGTTTACGATTTTTACAGCATTTGTAACGGTTGCTTTAGACCAATTGGTCAAGTATTTTGTGTATACACATATGGATTTGGGAGAAACGATTCCCGTTTTCACAAATATATTTCATTTAACATATATATCAAATCCGGGGGCTGCTTTTGGGGTGTTGCCCAATCAAGATTTTTTTCTTCTGGGTATTGTAGGGATACTGTTTATTGCTTTCGTTTGGCTGAGAGACAGAATCCCTTCTAAACCTTTATATTTTCCAATAGCTGTGGGGTGTGTACTTGGCGGAGCGTTGGGAAATGCTATAGACCGGGTTCGGTTTGGCGGAGTGGTAGACTTTCTTGATTTCAGGGTCTGGCCGATTTTTAATGTGGCGGATATAGCCATTTGTTTAGGGGTAACACTTATTATGCTTTATTTTTGGAGACATGACGGATGATTCAAAAAAAATACATAGTAAAGAGCGAGAATCAGGGGCAACGTTTGGATGTTTTTCTGACCGATCAGACAGGCCTTACTCGTGCAGAGGTCCAAAAATGGATAAAAAATGATAATGCCAAACTTGTATCCGGGAAAGTCATCCGGCAAAACTATCATGTCTCGGAAGCAGAGGAAATTCAATTTTCCTGGGAAGAAAGGGAGGAAATTGAATTAGCAGCAGAAAATATTCCTTTACATATTCTTTATGAAGATGAAGACATGATGGTTATCAATAAAGAACGGGGGATGGTTGTTCATCCGGGGGCAGGAAATACGAGCGGAACTTTGGCAAATGCACTCTTATATCATTGCGGTGACAGCATATTAACTGTAGGTGATAGAAAACGACCGGGTATTGTTCATCGTTTAGATAAGGATACTTCGGGAGTCATGGTTGTTGCGAAATCAGAAAGAGCATATATTTCTTTACAAAAGCAAATTGCTATTCATGAAGCACAGCGGTGCTATATAGCACTTGTTCATGGACAAATGGAAGGAGCTGCCGGTGTTATCAGATTTCCTATCGGAAGAAGTACGAAGGATAGAATGAAATGGGACGTGCAGCCAGAGTCGGGGAAAGAAGCGATTACACATTTTCGTGTCTTGGAATATTTACCCCGCTATTCATGGATTGAGTGCAAGCTGGAGACAGGAAGAACTCATCAAATTCGGGTACATATGGCGCATATTCATCATGCAGTAGTAAATGATCCTTTGTATGGATGGAAAAAAGATCATTTTCCCATTGAAGGGCAAGCCTTACACTCTCATACTTTAGATTTAAAACATCCGGTGACAGGAGAATCTATGCACTTTAAGGCACCGATTCCGGATGACATGTTGCAATGTTTGGATTTAGCCAGGAAGGGCACACCTATATAAAATGGCAAAAATAAATGTTCCGGGATTTAAAATAGGCACAAAAGAGGACATAAGCAAGTTGACTGGTGTGACAGTTATTCTTGCACCAAAAGGAGGGGCAACGGCGGGGGTAGATGTACGCGGATGGGCTCCGGGAACAAGGGAGACTGATTTATTACGACCGGAGAAAACGGTCCAAAAAATAAATGCGGTTGTTCTTTCCGGCGGATCTGCTTTTGGGCTGGAAGCAGCCTCGGGATGTATGAAGTTTCTTGCCGAGGAAGGAACCGGGTTTCGCGTAGGTAATGTTTGTGTTCCTATCGTTTGTGGAGCGGTACTGTTTGATTTGATGATAGGTGATTCCCGTAAGTATCCGGATTTAAATATGGGATATGAGGCGGCCGAAAGTGCATGTACAGATATTCAATCGGGCTGCGTGGGTGCCGGGGCAGGTGCTACGGTTGGTAAAATTTTAGGATTCGGGTGCTGCATGAAAAGCGGGGCCGGTTATCATGAGTTACAACTTAAAAATGATGTATATGTAGGTGCTTATGTGGCTGTTAATGCCTGTGGAGAGGTCTTTGAAGACGATAAAATTTTAGCAGGGGTATATGATTACCAAAAACAAAAAATCTTATCATCACCCGAACTTGTATTGCAAGGCATACAAAGAGAAATAAGTGGAATAAACACGACAATAGGCTGTGTTATTACGAACGCGGCTCTTTCAAAGACAGAATGTCATATGGTCAGCTGCATGGCTCACGATGGTTTTGCCCGAGCCATCCGACCTGTGCATACAACTATGGATGGAGATACAATTTTCACAATGGCATCCGGCGAAATACACACGTCTGTTGATACGATAGGTTATATGGCAGAGGAAGCGATGCGCCTGGCAATATTAAAAGCAGTAAAAGAAGCTGAGAGCATAAATAATATCAAGGCGTACAAAGATATAAACATGTAAATTTTGACAAGAATAAAAGATTGTTTTAATATGAGTATACATTAGGGGATGTACCGGTTTCGACAGGAGATTCCATATCATAAATAGCGAGTCGGGATTCCATCTACCCCGTTAAACGGTGGAAAACCTTAAACGCAAAACAAGATTTTGCTTTAGCAGCCTAATCTGCTAATGTCCCCTGCGGTTTTCCTATGGCTACAGGCTGACATCAATTAATAGGATACCGGAAATGGAGGTTCAGGACATTGAAGGGAAATAAATTCTGAAATCGGTAAAGGTAGTTTGTTATTGTACGAAACTTTACTTAAATGTAAAAACAATAACTGCACTCGGAGAGTTTTATGGGGTGGGCTTTTTGGACAGGGGTTCGACTCCCCTCATCTCCACCAAAAACAATGGCTGTAATGAAGAGTTGCAGCCTTTTTTGCTTCTACATTGACATTTATCGATTTATTTTATATAATTATAGATATAAAAGTAAATTAGGAGGGAAAATTATGATAAAACCGGTAACTGGAGTGGAAAACTTTGATAAAGCGATTTCGAAAGGGAATGTTATTGTTGGATTCAGTGCCCCTTGGTGTGGATATTGCCGGCGATTACGTCCGATTATGGAAAAGGTTTCTGAGGAAGTACAGGTTCCCATATATGGTGTAAATTGTGATGAAGATAAAGAACTTGCTTCCCGGTATGAAGTAGATACGATTCCTAATTTGATTTTTTTCCGTGACGGCAAGCCGGTTGATAGTATTATCGGGTTTGGGAATGTAGGATATCCGGAACTTATGGAGTTTATAAAAAAGAATGATGTAAAATAATGATATTTAAGCACTATAAAAGCCTCTTTTGAAAGAGGCTTTTATAGTGCTTAACGAAACTATATAATAAAAGAATATCATTACATATTATTCATAGAGATAGGGAAATATTATGCTCGATATTTTTGAAATGATGGAGGGAATAAAGAGACGCCGTCCCTTTATTTATCAAATTGCTAACTTTGTATCTGCTAATGACTGTGCAAATGCCGTTTTGGCACTAGGCGCAACTACAGTAATGAGTCAGGCACCGGAAGAGCTGGAGGAAATACTTATTCATGCAGATTCTTTAGTACTTAATTTAGGAATTCCTTCAGCGGATAAAATAAAGATAATAATAAAAGCGGGGATAATAGCCAATAAATTAGGAATTCCTGTTGTGCTGGATCCTGTAGGATGCGGATCGACTATGTTTCGCAAGCAGGCAGTGGAAAAAATATTACAAACTGTTCATGTATCTGTAATACGAGGGAATTTTTCGGAAATATTATTTTTGAGCAACAGGCAAACTGATTTCACAGGTGTGGATTCTGGCGCAACAGACAATCAAGATGTATTTATAAAAACAAAAAAAACGGCACAACGTTTTCATTGTGTTGTTGTTGCAACGGGAGAAAAGGATATTATAACTGATGGGAAACGGACTTATATTTGCAGTAACGGGTGCCCGGAGATGTCTGCTTTGACGGGCACCGGCTGCATATGCAGTGCACTCATAGGGACTTTTATTTCCGATAAATCCGACACTTTGCTGGAATCAACAGCAGGAGCGGTAGCATTTATGGGGATTAGCGGAGAATGCGCATGGGAAGAAAATATGGATGCAGGATATGGGCATTTTCATATGGGATTATTTGACTGGTTCAGCAAAATGAGAAAAGAAGTGATTTTAGAGAGGAGTCGACTATATGAAGTCATTTGATACAAGTTTATATCTGGTGACGGATAGAAGCGGCATGGGGGATTGTGAGTTTGAGAGTAAAATACGATCTGCTGTTGAAGGCGGTTGCACAATGGTGCAGCTTCGAGAAAAAAATATAAATAGTTACCTTATGTATCAAAGAGCTTTATCAATAAAGAAAATAACAGATGAATACCATATACCGCTTATTATAAATGACAGACTGGATATTATGCTGGCTGTTGGCGCGGACGGAGTACATTTGGGGCAACAAGATATCCCTGTGAAAATTGTCAGAAGGTTGATAGGAAAAGATAAGATTATCGGGGTATCTGCACATTGTCCGGAAGAGGCGGAAAAAGCGGAACGAGACGGAGCGGATTATTTAGGGGTCGGAGCTATATTTCCTACAACAACAAAAAAAGACATTATTATTACGCCTGTAGATGTGTTAAGGAAAATAAAAGAGACTGTTTCTGTCCCGGTAGTAGCCATTGGCGGAATCAATCAAAACAATATAAACACATTAAAGGGGAGTCATGTTGACGGCGTTGCAGTTATTTCAGCAATTATGAAATCCAAAGATCCCAAAAGTTCGGCAGTCGCCTTAAAGGCATCAGTTTTCCTATTATAAATGTAATTTTAATATATTATCGAATCGGGTTGACAGAAGCGAAATAAAATGATAGGATAATATCCGCCGTCGGTCAGACGGCAAACAGCACGAAAAAAGCAGAGAAAAAAGAGAAAAATTTGCTTGACAAAAGAAAAGTGCCGTGATAAACTAATCAAGTCGCTTAGAGCGATGGTTCTTTGAAAACTGAACAGTACAGCGAACAAATGCCGATGTGCGAGTTTCATGAAAAAAGGAAACCGCAATAAATTTGAGTAAGTAAGGCAAGACAAAATCGAGCCAAAACAAACATCTATCATGGAGAGTTTGATCCTGGCTCAGGACGAACGCTGGCGGCGTGCTTAACACATGCAAGTCGAACGGGAAGAGATGAAGAGCTTGCTCTTTATCGAATCCAGTGGCAAACGGGTGAGTAACACGTAAACAACCTGCCTTCAGGATGGGGACAACAGACGGAAACGACTGCTAATACCGAATACGTTCCACGGGCCGCATGACCTGTGGAAGAAAGGGTAGCCTCTACCTGTAAGCTATCGCCTGAAGAGGGGTTTGCGTCTGATTAGGCAGTTGGTGGGGTAACGGCTCACCAAACCAACGATCAGTAGCCGGTCTGAGAGGATGAACGGCCACACTGGAACTGAGACACGGTCCAGACTCCTACGGGAGGCAGCAGTGGGGAATCTTCCGCAATGGACGAAAGTCTGACGGAGCAACGCCGCGTGAGTGAAGACGGCCTTCGGGTTGTAAAGCTCTGTGATCCGGGACGAAAGAGCCTGAGGTAAATAGCCTAAGGAAGTGACGGTACCGGAAAAGCAAGCCACGGCTAACTACGTGCCAGCAGCCGCGGTAATACGTAGGTGGCAAGCGTTGTCCGGAATTATTGGGCGTAAAGCGCGCGCAGGCGGCTTCCTAAGTCCATCTTAAAAGTGCGGGGCTTAACCCCGTGATGGGATGGAAACTGGGAAGCTGGAGTATCGGAGAGGAAAGTGGAATTCCTAGTGTAGCGGTGAAATGCGTAGAGATTAGGAAGAACACCGGTGGCGAAGGCGACTTTCTGGACGAAAACTGACGCTGAGGCGCGAAAGCGTGGGGAGCAAACAGGATTAGATACCCTGGTAGTCCACGCCGTAAAC